>ERZ779622.295-NODE-295-length-32486-cov-5.220067_pt1 | contig 32486 bp, 28 predicted proteins | sample MGYA00514188_ERZ779622 | MGnify/ENA primary metagenome ERZ779622 (study PRJEB29562, sample SAMEA4376702) | mouse gut metagenome | isolation source: Cecum | study: EMG produced TPA metagenomics assembly of the A DSS colitis mouse model was used to assess the... | reverse complement strand
GGCAGATGGCACTTGCGGCTTTGTGGGTACTGCCTATTGCGCTGGTGATTGTGGGTCTCTCTAAAAAAGCGCAGAACTATTTTACCCTCAGGCAGACCGCCGCAAGCCTTGCTGTGGCAGAGGGAGTGCAGGAGTGTTTGGAAACCATCCGCGATTTGAAAAGCTGCAAGGCAGAACAGGAATACCTCGATGGTCTGAATAAGAAGATCGACGCGCTGGAGGTAAGGCACATTAAAAGCGAGCTGGGATCGGCTATGTTTGTTGCCCCTGCGCAGATGATTCTCAAGCTGGGCATCGCCTCGGTTGCGCTGGTAGGCAGTATGCGCCTGATGAGCGGGGAACTGTCCCTTGTGACCTTTTTCCTGTTCCTGCTGGTGGTTTCCCGTATCTATGAGCCGATGAACTTCTCTCTGCAAAATCTGGCTGCTATGAACTCCCTGCAAATCAATATTGACCGCATGAACGAGATCAATGAAAGCCCCTCCCAGAGCGGCGAAACGGCCTTTTCGCCCAAAGACTATGACATCACCTTTGACCATGTGGGCTTTGCCTACAACAGCGGCAAGACAGTGCTGAAGGATGTATCCTTTACCGCCAAGCAGGGCGAGGTAACGGCCTTGATTGGGCCCTCCTGTGGTGGGAAATCCACCGCCGCAAAGCTGGTGGCGCGGTTTTGGGATATAGGCCGTGGCAGGATCACAGTCGGCGGTGTGGATGTGGGCAAGGTTGACCCGGAACGGCTCTTGACTGCCTATTCCATCGTGTTCCAGGATGTAACGCTGTTCAACAACACCGTCATGGAGAATATTCGCATAGGTCGTAAGGACGCTACTGATGCGGAGGCCATGCAGGCGGCGAAAGAGGCCATGTGCGATGAGTTTATCTCCAAGCTCCCACAGGGGTATCAGACCATGATTGGGGAGAACGGCTCCACCCTTTCTGGGGGCGAGCGGCAGCGCATCTCCATCGCCCGCGCCCTCTTGAAAGACGCGCCCATTATTCTGCTGGACGAGGCCACCGCCTCTCTGGATGCAGAGAACGAAACGGAGATTCAGCAGGCCATTTCCCGGCTGGTGGAGAAAAAAACGGTGCTGATTATTGCCCACCGCATGAGGACGGTGGAGAACGCCAACAAGATCGTAGTGCTGTCCGGCGGCACAGTGGCTGAGATGGGAACCCCAGAGGAGCTGATGAAGAAGAACGGGGCTTTTGCCCGGATGGTCAAGCTGCAAACGGAGAGCCAGAATTGGTCGCTGGGATAAAACTCCCCTTGACAAATTTTCCTTCTCATAGTAAAATATAAGCGAGTTAGCGCGCGCTAATCGGCGTGCGCTTTCATCTAACATGTGGTTAGCATATGCTAACAAATCTGTGAGAGGAAGATCGCTATGATGATCAACAAACGCCTGATCGGCACAGTCCCCGAGAGCCGAAAATACGTGGCCGGGAACGTGGCCCTGCAATGGCTCTCTCTATTGGCAAACATGGCTATGATGACCGCCATAACCGCTTTTCTAGCCTGTTTGGCTTTGGGTAAAAGCGGGCGGCTCGGCCTGACAGCGGCGGTTGCGGCGGGAGCGGTGGTGCTCCGCTTCGCCTGCACAGTGGGGGCTAGCCGCATGAGCTATCTCTCGTCGAAAGCGGTCAAGCGCACTTTGCGGGAGCTGATTTACCGAAAGCTCCTTCGGCTGGGAGTGTGTTACCGCCAAAGCGCCAGCACCGCCGAGGTGATCCAGGTGGCGGTGGAGGGCGTTGACCAGCTGGAAACCTACTTTGGGGCGTACCTGCCCCAATTTTTCTACGCCATGCTGGCCCCGCTGACCCTGTTCGCCTACCTGTGCACAGTAAACGTACCCTCGGCGGTGGTGCTGTTGGTGTGCGTGCCTCTTATTCCCATTGCCATCGCCGCCGTGCAGACCTGGGCCAAGAAGCTGCTCGCCAAATACTGGGGGCAATATACCGCTTTGGGCGACACTTTTCTGGAAAACCTGCAAGGCTTAACAACCTTAAAAATCTACCAGTCCGACGGCTTCAAGCAGGAGGAGATGAACCAGGAGGCTGAGAGCTTCCGGCGGATCACTATGAAGGTGCTGACCATGCAGCTGAATTCCATCACCATTATGGACTTGATTGCCTACGGCGGCGCGGCCCTGGGGGTGATTCTTTCCGTGACCCAGTACCGGGCCAGGCAGGTGGACTTGGCCGGGTGCCTGCTCATCATTCTTCTGTCCGCCGACTTTTTCATTCCCATGCGCCAGCTGGGCAGCTTTTTCCATATTGCCATGAACGGCATGGCCGCCAGCGAGAAGATTTTCCGCCTGCTGGACTTGCCTGAGCCGGAGCGGGGCACTGCACCTTTCCCGGAGGATTGCTCCATCACCTGCACCAACCTGAGTTTTGCCTACGAGCCTGACCGGCCCATTCTTCATAGCATTGAGTTAGTCGTGCCTAAAGGCGGCTTCACCGCTATCGTTGGTGAATCCGGCTGTGGCAAGAGCACCATCACCGGACTGCTCCTGGGCCGGAACCGGGGCTATAGCGGCTCCATCCAGATCGGCGGCGTGGAGCTGGCGGACATAGCCGAGGCAAACCTGATGGAAAGCATCACCTACATCAGCCACCAGAGCTACCTATTTAAGGGCACCGTGCGGGAGAACCTGCAAATGGGCAGGCCCGATGCTGCGGACGAGGAGCTTTGGTCGGCGCTGGAAAAGGTGAAGCTTGACGGCTTTCTCCGGCAGGAGAATAGCCTGGACACCCCCCTCACCGAGCAGGGCGCAAACCTCTCCGGGGGCCAGCGGCAGCGGCTGGCCCTGGCCCGGGCGCTGCTCCACGACAGCCCGGTGTACATTTTCGACGAGGCCACCTCCAATATCGACGTGGAGAGCGAGAACGACATCATGGCCGGGATACGCGCCCTAGCCGGGACGAAAACCGTACTGCTCATCTCCCACCGGCTGGCAAACGTGACTGGTGCCGACTGCATCTATGTGATGGAAAAGGGCCGCGTTGCGGAGTATGGCACACACCGGGAACTGCTGGAAAAGCGGGGCGCTTACGCCGCCCTTTGGAACGCCCAGCAGTCTTTGGAGAACTACGGAAGGGAGGCCATCTGAATGAAAAGGAGCGGATTCAAGGTAATGCTGCGGCTGATAGGGCTGGTACAGCCTTTAGCCGGGTTCATGGTGCTGGCAATTCTCATGGGCCTGGCCGGACACCTGTGCGCGGCGTTTATCACCATCTTCGGCGGGTATGCGGCGCTGGATTTATTGCAGTTTGACACGCCCTTCAGCCTGACCGCCATTTTCATTTCCGTGGGCGTGTTCGCTCTGCTGCGGGGCGTACTGCGCTATGCCGAGCAGGCCAGCAATCACTTTATCGCCTTCGAGCTGCTGGCGCTCATAAGAGACAAAGTGTTCCGGGCCCTGCGCCGCCTGTGTCCCGCCAAGCTGGAGGGCCGGGACCGTGGCGATTTGATAGCAGTCATCACCTCGGACATTGAGCTGCTGGAGGTGTTCTACGCCCACACCATCTCCCCGGCGGCCATTGCCGGGCTGTTTACGGTGGTGATGTGCCTGTTTATCGGCAGCTGCCACTGGGCGCTGGGGCTGCTGGCCCTGGGGGCTTATGTCGTGGTGGGAGTAGCTGTGCCCATTCTAACCTCCCGGCTCAGCGGAGAGGATGGCATGGTGTTCCGCCGGGAGTCCGGGGAGTTGAGCGCCTTTGTGCTGGACAGTTTGCAGGGTCTGGATGAAACCGTCCAGTACGGCCAGGGGGAGGCCCGGCTTGCTCAAATGAACGCCCGCACCGATGCCCTCTCGGAGAGCGAGTCCAAAATGAAGCGCAAGGCTGGGTACAGCATGGCCGTCACCAACACCGTGATTTTTCTGCTGGACTTAGCAATGCTGTTCACCTCGGTAGCGCTGTACAGCCGGGGGCAGGTAGGCTTCGCCGGGGTGCTCATCCCAACTGTCGCCCTGATGAGCAGCTTCGGCCCCTGTGTGGCCCTGGCCAACCTGGGCAGCACTTTGCAGAGTACCTTCGCCGCCGGAAACCGGGTGCTGGACATTCTGGAGGAGGCACCTTTGGTAGAGGAGGTCAGCGGTCAGACCCAGGTAGAGTTCACCGGCGCGGCGGCTGAAAACCTCAGCTTTTCTTATGGCGGCGAACAAGTCCTCAGCGGGCTGAGCCTGGACGTGCCAAAAGGGAAAGTGGTGGGCATCGTGGGCAAAAGCGGCAGTGGCAAGTCTACCTTCTTAAAGCTGCTCATGCGCTTCTGGCAGGCAGGGCTTGGGCAGCTGCTGGTGTCAGGTCGGGACGTGGGAGAAATCAATACCCAAAACCTCCGGGACATGGAGAGTTTCGTCACCCAGGAGACCCATCTGTTTCACGACAGCATCAAGAACAATCTCCGCGTTGCAAAGCTGGACGCCACAGATGAAGAAATCGTCGCCGCCTGCAAAAAGGCCGCTGTCCATGACTTCATCATGACCCTGCCAAAAGGCTACGACACCCCTGTGGGCGAGCTGGGCGGCACCCTCTCCGGCGGAGAGCGCCAGCGGCTGGGGCTGGCAAGGGCATTCCTTCACGACGCTCCGTTGATGCTGCTGGACGAACCCACCAGCAATCTGGACAGCCTGAACGAGGCGGTGATTTTGAAGTCCCTGGGCCAGGAGCGGGGCGGCAAGACCGTGGTGCTGGTGTCCCACAGGCAGAGTACCATGCGTATTGCAGACCGGGTGTACTCGGTGGAAAACGGGAGGCTGAGCTGATGGACACGAACACAAAGCGGGAGCGGGAAAAGGCGATGGTGGCCAAGATGATTGCCCTTTACTGCCGGAAAAACCACCACACCAAGGGGCTCTGCCCGGAGTGCGCGGCACTGACCGAATACGCCCGACAGCGCAGCGACCACTGTCCCTTTATGGAGACAAAGACCTTCTGCTCCAACTGCCGGGTACACTGCTACAAGCCGGAGATGCGGGAGAATATCCGGGCGGTGATGCGCTTTTCCGGGCCCAGGATGTTTCTTGTCTGCCCGGTGCAGGCGGTGCGGCACGTAATCGAGACCAGAAAAGAGAAACGGAGATTGGAGGAACAGGCATGAAAATTAAGAAAATCGGGTACATAGCGTTGGGGTGCATCGGCGTGGGGCTGGGTGCGGTGGGGGCGGTTCTGCCCCTGCTGCCCGCGTTCCCGTTTTTGCTGCTGGCAGCGTTCTGCTTTGCACGCAGCTCGGAACGCTTGGACAGGTGGTTCAAGGGGACGAAGCTCTATAAGGAGAATTTGGAGAGTTTTGTCCAGGGCAAGGGCATGACGAAAAAGACAAAGGTGCGCATTATGGTGACGGTGACCCTGCTCATGTCCATCGGCTTTGTGATGATGCACGCCGTGCCGGTGGGGCGCATTGTGCTGGGATGCGTGTGGGTGTTCCATATCCTCTATTTTTGCTTTGGGGTCAGGACGATCCCGGCAGATGGCTGACGAGAGTATTTCAAACTGACAACAGCGCATAATGTACACAGTACCCAAACGTAAAACGGGAGGAAAACGCAGAAAAATGGTACGAAATGTTCTGGCAGAATTACTGCTCCCCTTTCTGGGCACTTCCCTGGGGGCAGGCTGTGTGTTCTTCATAAAAAGCGGGCTGAACCGGGCTGTCCAACGCTCCCTGACCGGCTTTGCCGCCGGGGTCATGGTGGCGGCTTCCGTGTGGAGCCTGTTGGTGCCCGCCATGGAGCAGTCGGCGGATATGGGCAGGCTGGCGTTCCTTCCGGCGGTAGTCGGGTTCTGGTTGGGCATACTGTTCCTGCTGATACTGGATAGGGCGGTTCCCCATCTGCACCAGGGCACGAGTCAGCCTGAAGGGCCTCATGCCCGGCTGAAACAGACGACCATGCTGGTGTTGGCCGTCACCCTCCACAACATCCCAGAGGGGATGGCGGTGGGCGTGGTGCTGGCGGGGTGGATATCCGGGAACAGCGGCATCACCGCCGCCGGTACGCTGGCCCTGTCCCTGGGCATCGCCCTGCAGAATTTCCCGGAGGGGGCCATCATCTCCATGCCGCTCCGGGCGGAGGGGACGGGGAAAGGGCGGGCTTTTCTGTACGGCGTTCTCTCCGGGGTGGTGGAGCCGTTGGCCGCCATGCTGACGATTCTGGCAGCAGGATTTATTCTGCCTGCGCTTCCCTATCTGCTCAGTTTCGCGGCGGGGACCATGATCTATGTGGTGGTGGAGGAACTCATCCCGGAGGCGTCTCTTGGGGAGCACTCAAATTTGGGGACGCTGTTCTTTGCGGCTGGGTTTGCCGTTATGCTGGCACTGGATGTGGCGCTGGGGTAGGTGGCAGGAATCATGAGATACACCTGTTGTAAACGGTTACTGTGGGATATCATCGCCCCAGCGTTCACTGATGCCGGAACACAAAGGAGAATTGCTCTGTCAAAGTTATCTGAAAGGCGGCTATCGCAAAACGCCAATCATCCGGCTGTTTTACCGGGTCATACGCACCTTTCCCATGGGTTTCATGCTCCACGTTGAATTTTCACGCCCAAAGGTTAGTATAAGCTAACAAAAAGGAGGCCAACATGAAAAAGAGGGCCAGCGCCATTGATTTCACCACCGGCTCTATCTGGAAATTGCTTCTGCTGTATTTTCTGCCCGTCCTGGCAGGCGGGCTTTTCCAGCAGCTCTACGCCACGGTGGACGCTGTGATATTGGGGCAGTTCGCGGGAAAAGCGGGCCTTGCCGCCATAGATTCCATCTATAATCTGCTCAAACTGCCGGTCAATTTCTTCACCGGGTTGTCTGCGGGGGCAGCCATCATTATCTCCCAGTGCTTCGGGGCCAAGGAGGAGGACGCCCTCTCAAAAGCCGTACACACGGCGGTGGCATTCTCAATGACGGGAGGGCTGGTGCTGTCGACGGTATGCGTGGCGGCAGCGCCTTTGGGCTTGCGCCTGATGAGCGTACCGAACGACGTGTATCCTTTGGCGCTGGGGTATGTACAGATTTATTTTGCCGGGCTGGCCGTATCCATGGTCTACAATATCTGCGCCGGAATTTTGCGGGCGGTGGGGGATTCCCGGACACCGTTCTGCATTTTGGCAGTCTCCGGCGCGGCGAATGTGGGCCTTGACCTGCTGTTCGTGGCGGCATGGGGCATGAGCGCCCCCGGCGCGGCCCTGGCCACAGTCCTTGCCCAAGGGCTAAGCGCGGCACTGGCACTGATGGTATTGACAAGGCGGCAGGCGGCTTACCGGCTGTCCCCCGGGCGGCTCCGCTTTGACAGAGCGGTGCTGGGGAAGATATTCACCATCGGCCTGCCTATGGCCTTACAGTCTGTATTGTACCCCATCTCCAACATGACTGTGCAGGCGGCGGTGAACCAGACCGGTACGGATAACATCGTGGCCTGGGCCCTGTGCGGCAAGCTGGATTTTCTCATATGGCTGGCAGCGGACTCCTTCGCGGCGGCGATCGCCACCTTTGTGGCGCAAAATTACGGCGCGGGCCAGGGGGAGCGTTGCAGAAAAGGAGTACGGATCGGTCTTGGTATGATCCTTGCCATTATCATTTTTATCAGCGCTATCCTGTTTTTATGGAGCGAACCGCTGGGCCGTCTTATCCTCAACTCGGCGGATGCGCCCATTGCCGGCGTCACCGGCAGGCTTATGAGGCTGATGGCCCCGCTCTGCTTTTTGTATGTGTTCGGCGAGGTCTTTGCCGGGGCGATCCGGGGCCAGGGCGAGAGTCTGCGGCCCATGGTGATCACTCTGCTTGGCACCTGCGCTACCCGTGTCCTGTGGATATGGCTTGTGCCGCACAATCACCAACTGCTGGCAATCTTGGCAGTCTACCCGGTTTCCTGGGCGGTCACATCACTGGCTTTTACAATCTATTATCATCTGTTCCGCGACCATACCAAGGTACGCACCTAAAGGGAGGACAATTATGGCATTATACGCGTCCGGCGAGGACTATCTGGAGGCAATTTTGGTTTTGCAACGTAAAATGGGCGCGGTGCGCTCAGTTGATCTGGCCCGACACATGAATTTTAGCAAACCCAGCATTAGCAACGCGGTAGGGCTCCTGAAAAAGGGCGGGTTCTTGGAGGTTGACGGAAACGGTTCCCTGCTCTTGACCGGCCTGGGCCGGGAGGTGGCAGAGCAGATTTATGAACGGCACCAGTTTTTCACCCGCCAGCTTATCGCCGCCGGGGTGGATGAGAAGCTGGCTGAGGAGGATGCCTGCAAGATCGAGCACGCCATCAGCGAGGAGAGCTTTCGAAAGTGGAAGGCGGAGTTGGAGGGATAAAAAGAGACTGTACAAGCAAGTCGTTTTCGCTTGTACAGTCTTATCTTCTTTTGAACCTTATCCGGCCCGCACCAGGGCAGTATTCATATGGTACCTGCCTTTTGGCACAACATAGGGCGTACAGGAGACAGGATCTTCCATTACCACACAGTCCAGCCCGTAGACTTCTTTTATTAACTCCGGGGTGAGAATATCCGCAGGCTCTCCCTGGGCCAGCAACTTCCCCTTGCGCATGGCAAAAAGCCAGTCGGCGTAGCGGGCAGAGAGATTGATATCGTGGAGTACCATGACGATTGTAGTGCCCTTACTTTGATTCAGTTCGGCAAGGCTGTCGAGAATTTCCACCTGATAGGCGATGTCCAGATAGGTGGTGGGTTCGTCCAGCAGCAGGATGTCTGTCTGCTGGGCCAGCGCCAGGGCGATCCATACCCGCTGGCGCTGGCCCCCGGAAAGCTCATCTACGCTGCGATCGCACAATTCCGCAATACCCATGATCTCCAGGGCATCCTGTACGGCCCGCATATCCTCCTTTGTGGCGTTTTGCAAAAGCTTTCGGTATGGGAACCGCCCTCTTGCCACCAAGTCCGCAACCTTTATGCCCTCCGGTACCACCGGGGACTGGGGCAGCAGGCCCAAAATCTGTGCCAATTTTTTCGGTTGATAGCTGCCAATGGGCCGTCTGTCCAGGGTGACCACTCCAGACATGGGCCGCAAAAGCCGGGCAAAGGACTTCAGCAGAGTGGATTTCCCGCATCCGTTGGCCCCGATGATAATGCTGATTTTCCCATCCGGTATGACCGCTTCCATGCTATCCACAATCACCCGTCCATCATAGCCGAGCTGAAGGTTTTCAGCCGATAATATGTGCTGTTCCATCGCTAATTTCCTCCTTTTTTGTTCATGCGCAGCAGTAAAAACAGCAGATAGGGCGCGCCGAGTATGCCGGTTATCACGCCTACCGGATAGCGGGCGGGGAAGGCATATTGTCCGCAGAGGTCGGCGGCAAGCACCAGCACCGCGCCCACAAGGGCGGAAGAAACCATGTTGCCCTTCCCTCCGCCGGTAAGGCGGTCAGCAATAGGCCCAGATAAGAACGCCACTGAGGCGATGGGCCCTGTGGAAGCTATGGCAAAGGCTGTCAGGCACAGGGCGCACAGGATGAGCAGCAGGCGTGTCCGGCTAGGATGTGCGCCCAGGGTCTGGGCGTATTCCTCGCCCATCTGCATTACGGAAAGATGTTGGTTCAGTAGCAAGATCCCGCCGCCAGCAATTGCCAGCACCCCGATGAGCAGGGGCACATTTTCCATTTTGACCCCGTTTAAGCTCCCGCTGAGCCGCCGCATGGCGCTGGGTACATCGTACTCCGAGGCTTTCAGCAGGGTCCAAGAGATGACCGCGTTGAGGAACGCCTGCATCCCGATGCCCACTAAAATCAACCGTCCGTTGGAGAAACCCGCACCCTGGGAAAAGAACCAGATTGCTCCTGCCACCACGATGCCAGAAACCACGGCGGAAGCGGACACCAGCGCACCGCTCCAGCCCAATACCAAAATGGCGAACACCGCCGCTACGCTGGCCCCGGAGGTTACACCGATTATATCCGGGCTGGCCAGGGGATTTCGTAGCAGCTTCTGGAAGGTGTTGCCTGCCATGCCAAAGCACAGCCCGGCCAGCAGTCCCGTAAGCACCCGGGGCAGGCGCAGGGTCTTGATGGTGAAAGTCGCGCCCTTGACCGATTCACCGTTCAGGACGCGGAAGATGGTCTGGGGGCTGTAGAAGGTTTGACCGAAAACCATGCCAAAGCAAACCAGCCCGGCCGCCAGCACGGCCAGCGCCGCGCACACAGCAATATAGCGCCTGCGTCTTTTTTGAAAACCCAAAAAGATAGGGGTCTGCTGATTATTCATAGGGCACGCACCTTGACCTTTCTCACAATGAAGATGAACACCGGCGCGCCCAGCAGGGCCGTAATAATGCCCACTTCAACCTCCCCGGCACCGCCCAGCACACGGCCCAGCACATCGGCGGCCAGCAGCAAGCCTCCGCCGCCCAAGGCTGACATAGGCATTACCCAGCGCATATCCGGCCCAAGGAGTAGCCGCATAAAGTGGGGCACCATCAGCCCAACAAAGCCGATAGGCCCTGCCAGCGCCGTGACGGACGCACACAACAGCACACCGGCCAAAGCGCTTGTACCCCGCACCAGAGCCACATTCAGGCCCAGGCCTGTGGCGACCTCGTCCCCCAGGGCCAGGGTGTTCAGCGCCGGGGCCAGTAGCAGGCTGGCTATGAACCCCACGGCCAGGTAGGGCCACTGGGCGGCAATGTCTTCCCAAGTCACCCCGCCAATGCTGCCCGTTTGCCAGAAACGGAAGCGATCCATCACCTGGGTGTCAGGCAGCATTATCGTATTCACCAGGGACTGAAGTGCCGTGCTTGCCGCCGCCCCGGCTAAGGCAAGTTTAATGGGCGTAGCCCCGCCATGGCCTAAGGATGCCAGCCCGTAGACAGCAACGGCGGTCAGCGCGGCCCCGGCAAAGGCCAACCAGATGTATTGACTGTTGCTGCTGATGTGGAAAAACGCCATGCCGCTGACCACAAATAGAGAGGCCCCGGGGTTAATACCTAAAATACTGGGGTCAGCAATAGGGTTGCGGGTAAGGGCCTGCATCAGTGCGCCGGAGATGCCCAGGGCCGCCCCGGCGATCACCCCGAAAAGTGTGCGGGGGATGCGGGCCTGTACCACGCTGACCTCAAACTCCGGGCCGCTGCCCAGCCCCAACGCCGCAAATATACTGTGGAGGCTGACGGGTTTGGCTCCATATGATACGGAGGCCACAGCGCACAGAATCAGGAAAACCAGCAGGGACAGCAGGCATAATGTGCGCCTCCTGATCATTTCACTGCCTCAGCTGCATCGTTCAGCAGTTTCAGATAGGTATCGATATTGTAGGGGATGGACAACACACTGGGAGAGGCCCCGCCCGCAAGAGCGGAGGTGTCGTCAATAAAGGCCACCGCGCCGTTTTTGATTGCGGGGATCTGGTTCATTAAGGCGTCGGCCTGGATCGTTTCCAGGTTGGCGGCATTGCCGTAGACTACGATCATTTCCACATCGCTGAGCTGGTCTGCGTTTTCTCGACTGACATTTATGTAGAAATCGCTGGTAGTTTGGGCTAACTCACGGATGCTGTCCGGCAGTTCCAAACCGAAATCGTTCAAGTAGTCGGCCCGGGAATCACCGGGAAGGTAGATAGAGAAGGTGCTCAGGTCATCAGGACTGATCCAGCAGAAGATGGCTTTTTTACCCGCCAGGGCCGGATATTCGGCCGCTTTCTCCGCAATCAGCTTTTCCGTGTCCTCTACCAGCTTTTTCCCTTCTTCTTCCATGCCAATGGCCTTGGAGGCAATGAGGGCAGAATCACGCCAACTGACTTGCCAAGGTTTTTCCGGGTAGGCCACAGTGGGGGCAATCTCGCTTAAGGTGTCATATTCCTCTTGGGTCATGCCTGAGTTCACAGCTAAGATCAAATCAGGCTCGGCATCGCTGATGGCCTCAAAATCAAAGCCGTCTGTGTCGTTGAAAACATGGGGGCTGTCTACGCCCAGGGACTGGAAAGCCTCGTCTGTCCAGGGATGAATTTTGTGCTCGGTGACAAGACCGTAGTTGGCTTCTGACACACCTACCGGGGTCACGCCCAGGGCCAGCGGCGCGGCGGAGTTTTCCCATGCGATGCTGACAACACGCTGAGGTTTGGACTCAATCACGGTCTCGCCATAGATGTGTGAAACCGTGATGGGGTATGCGACGCTTTCGGACTGCCCCTCGGAAGAAGCTGTAGAGGCTGGCTCACTGGAGTTTGTTTCTGGAGTGGAGCCGCATCCAGTGAGGATGGCGGAGCAGAGAATCAGTACGGTCAGAAGAATGGGGATAAGTTTTCTCATGGTGGACGTCTCCTTTAGATACGATTCGATTAGCAGAAACTAACCTTACGATGCAATCTGCATTGAACCTCTATTAACACATGACATCGAGTTAGCGATAACTAATCTAAGCAAAATTATATCATCAGATGTAGGTATTGTCAATGCAGGCCGCAATGAATTTGAAACTTTGTAGAAACACGATAGATAGCACGGTAAACCATAGTTTGATTTGTAGGTTTTGAATATCGGACATTCCTGGGCTTGCAAAACGCACCCATCAAAGGCAGAACCGGCCTGCCGCGTGAACGGATTCAAGGCCGGCTCCATCTATATTTACTCCCTTATTTCCCTGCTAAGACCAGTGCTCCGCCCAGCACTTTGCACTGGGCCAGGGCGTCTTCGTCTGGCGCTTCGTTGCAGATGACCGGCTCGCAGGCCAATATAGCGCCGTTAGATTTGCAGGTATCGGTCCAGGTGCGCATCCACTCCCCATCCCCCCAGCCGTAGGAGCCGAACAGGGCGATGGGTTTGTCCTTCAGCTCCGGCTCACAGGCGGCGAACATGGGCGCGAACTCGCTCTCTTCCAACTCCTCTGATCCCATGGATGGACAGCCGAAAGCGATGGCGTTAAAGGCGCCTGCCATGTCAACGTCAAATTTCCCAGCAGTGAACAGTGCGGCCTCGCCGCCCTGGGCCTGCACGCCCTCAGCAACGGCCTGGGCCATGGCCTCAGTGTTGCCGGTGCCGCTCCAATAAACTAAGATGACTTTCACTGTAGTACGCTCCCTTTCCCGCATGATAATGCTCTCAGGAATAGCTGGTAGCCACTTCCTACTGAACATGGTACTGCCAAAATATGCGTCAAAGTTTGTGACCGGCAGCACGACCCATTCAGAATCCTCCGGCTTATTTGCAATGTAATATGCCACTAAAGTGCGGATAACTTCAGCCGGTACCTTCTCAGGCCGGAGTGCTTCCATTCGATTGAGAATATCGTCCGGCAAGTCAATGCTGTTGTTTCGCAGCGGCCCCAGTTCCAGAGCGTCAGCCAGCACGTCATCAAACCTCAAAACCCACGCACCACTCGTACCCTGCGAAAAGATCGGCACTTGAAACTGCACAACCTTCTTTCGCCAAGCCGCATCAAATTCTTTATCTATGACATCTGCTTTGCCATACGCCGTCTTGCTCACCTTATCAGGATTGTTCTTCATAAAGCGTGCGATACCGTGAACATGGCGGCAAAACCAACCCATGCCATCTTCGTCCACCAACTCAAGAAACTCACCATGCAACTCCCTGAAATCACTTTTGAACTGCCACTCCTCTTTAGGGCTGGCTTTCTTTTTATCCGGAACACTGCACCAGGCGCAGAGCGCCCGGCGAGCATAGTTAATTCTAGCTCTGAGATTCTCGTCCGCATCTGCAAACAGATATCCCCGGGCAAGAACCGTCAGTACCCGAGCCAGACCATTGAAATCAAGAATCATGTCCATCGTGAACCGCCCCATATAGGTTGTATCGCGCTTGTTTGCCGCTGAATAGACCGTCGGTTCTGTATACGCCCGAAATTCCTCAAGCTCATCCAGCATGGGGGTACCTCCTTCAGAACATTTTCTTCGATGTGGTCTATGAGCAAATCCCATAGCAAATCTCGCTTATCCAGCGCAACTACATACTGCACTGCCGACCTTGGCCGCACAACTCTATCCAACAGTTCCCTGCATTTTAAGGCCACAACTTCCCTGTAATCATGCCGCAAAGGTTGCTCGAGATAAGCGTTCATCATATGCTGAAAAGCTACTGAATCAGTATCCCGCAAGTATTTCTTTCTGTCTGTAGCCTGGTTCTCATCATCGATATCACAAATCAAATCACCTAAAATACGATAGCCGCTATGTCTGAAATCCGAAAACAGCTCATGATAATTATCGAGTTCCGGCAGATGGCTTTCCAGAAAATCAAATCGGGCCTCACTGTCCATAAAATGCCATTTGCTCTCTACAATGGCCGCACGGATTTCCGCAACCCGCTTCGCAGAAATATCCTGGAAAGCTACGTACAACTCGTCTGCATCGTAAATATCCTCCTGCCCCCGGCTGAACAAAATTCTCTCGATATCATTCTTCCTCTGCTTATTTTGCACCGGCACTCGGCAAGCACGTATGCGGGATAGGCAAGCCTCGTAGTCACTCAAAAGTGCCGATACAGAAGAAAGGATTTGCGGGTCAAGGCTCTTTTTCCAATCACGCTCCCGTGCGAAAACAAAAAGTTCGCTATCTTTTGCAGGTTTAGGTTTCAACTTCGGTGTATTTTTCTTCAACTGATACGCCAAATACGGCAACCGCTCCAAGTTAGAGTCTACCTTTCTCCAGTCCGTCTTCTCAAAAAACGCCTTGTGCTTTTGCTCGAAGGTAGGCTCATACCATTTGCCGCGAGTTTCTGCCGAATCCAGCAGCTTTTTATATTGCAAGAACAGACTTCGGTTCACGACTTTCTTGTTCAGATACTCCGACAAGTCAGGCTTGACACCGCTCTTGGCTGAGTCGATTTCAAGGCCAGTTAGAATAGCCAGAATCTCCGTTTCTTCCCTGCAGCGCTGGCGTAAATCTGAGTCAGAATTTTCATTGTAAGCGATCACACTTCTATCCAACACGGCATTTGATATCTGCCCCACGCGAGATGAAAAGGTGTTGCGTACCGTTTCAAACCGGGCATACCAGTCGTTAGCGTCACGGATTTGCGGATCGGCGGCGGGTATTTTCAAAAGAGGTATATTCCCGCTGGTTTGCCTGGTCAAGTCGGTGGCATACTCCTGATAATTACGCTTCACGCAAGCATTTAAAATCGGGTCGGCAATCGTCTTTATCATGTCCCCGTCAAAGTCCGCACCGCCCAAGCGCTCTGCCGCCAGCGTGTGGGAATCCACCATCACCACATCAGTGAGATGACCCAAATAATGCTTGCGCATCTGCTCCACATCGGTGTAACAATTTAGCTGAATTTCCTCGTTGCGGGCAATATGTGGATTACGGAGCAGAGTACATTCACGGCCATGTTCATAAGCTGCCTTCGGTGCATAGAAAGAATTATTTGCAAATTGATTGCCGATTGCCACCGCTAAGAAAGTTCGTTTTGCTCTATCTTTTGGCACCTGTTTTGGGAGCAACAAGGTAAGGAACTCGAGCAAATCGCCAGACAAAAACCGGTTGTCACCTGCGACGATAAGTTGTCCGACTGCATACTGTTTCAAAATTTGCTCTGCCTTCGCGTCCAGCTCTTTGGTGTAGACAGGCTCATTGATGAATAGCGAGTTCTTCTTCACGATTTTTGCCATGTAGTACGCCTTGCTTTTCTTAGAAAACCACCTGCGCTCCAGGGCTGATAGAAAGTACTGTTTGCGAAATTTCTCATCCGCGCAGTAGCTATAATAGACCAGTTCAGTTTCTTTTGTGAGCCAGCAACGCTCGTCCTTTGCCGGTGAATCCTTCCATCCTAACGGCAGATCATGTGGCCGAAACTCTTCGGCAGTTATGGAAACCGTGTTCAAGAATTGGTAATTCAGAGTAGTAAGCTCCTCCGGTTTTTCTTTGCTGGTCTGCGTTATGTAAAGCGCATATCGGTACTTAGAAAACGCCCTCCAGTAGTCATTCCAATTCATTTTATTTTCCGTCAGCCAGCCATATCCTTTGAACATGGACTTTGTCAAAATGATATCCACATCACGCACTTTGTGCTGAACGCCCCATAGGTCTGTAATGGTGTCACAGCCCCCGCTGGTCAAAAAATCCTTGAAGTCAACCTGATGGAGCATACCTTTTACATATGGTAAGCGTATCTGAAACGACGTGTGGATATGCTTACCGCAGTAAGCCTTATCAATGATTTCTGCGTACTGCTTTGAAATCAAGCCCTCGCCGTCAAATAGAGTTACTGGGATCTCCTCTCTCCGCTCTACCCGATGATACTTGCGGATGTTACCTGCGCTCCCATCGTCCTCAACCGTAATGACCGGTACATCATGGACAGTTACCTCGGGGTTATCAATTACAATCACCCGGTGGGGCCTGTCAATTTCAACACCGACTATTCGAGTTCCACCGGAGAGCATCAGCCCATTGTAGGCATAAAGTTTGCTCAACTGGCACGACCCAATTTTCATATCCAGCATGATTCTCCGGCGCAGCGGCTCGTAAATGTCCTCCCGAACAAAAGAAAGCTGTGCCTTGCGGCTCATGCTGTTGGAGCGCTCGAATGCCAGATACCGACAGGGGCCAGCGCCAAAATCCAGCACAATGCCCTCAGGCCGGAACATACTCTCTGTCCTTTTCTGCCGGACGGCATGACGGTTCTGTGCGGCATTCCGGTCGAAGATATTGCTGAAATCCACGTAGCAGATCACGTCCGACAGGTCACTAATCAGAGTGTTCTCCATCGGTAACTGGTAGCTATCCCCATGCAGAATACACAAAGCTTGAAAGAACAGCGCACAGTCCTGCTGCTCGTGGAGGGCGGTCAACACTTTGCATTTCTCCGTTGCTTTTGCGTTCAACGCAAAGGCATAGCCGCTCTCCGCATCTTCCTGCGCGTAGGCCATGAGAGCGCTGGCAGACAACGTATAGATTTTATACCTGACCTGCGGCATACCGTTCACCTCCCGCCAAAATTATACCAGGATCCTTTCCGATTTGCAATATGAATACTGCTCCCACTTTTTCAAGCTGGGAGCGTTTCTATTTTACCGAAAGGAATGATTTGTTTATGCCAAAACCCATCGAAAGACTTGCCGTCATTGACGGCGAAACCCTACAGGACATGAGGTTTCAGCCGGGCAAATTCTGCATTGATACGCTCCTGCCTCAAGGGATATCCATGCTAGGCGGCGCACCCAAGAACGGCAAATCCTGGATGGTGCTGGACTGGTGTGTGAGGATTGCAAAGGGTGAACCGGTGTGGAACCTACCAGTCAAGCAAGGCTCGATCCTCTACCTCTGCCTGGAAGACCCGCTCCGCCGGGTGCAAGACCGACTGCTCCAGCTTACAGATGAGGCTCCTCCAAACGCATTTTTTGCTACGGCCGCTGAGAAGTTGGACCAGGGCTTGTGCGAACAGATCCGTGAATTTGTCCGGGAGCACCCCGACACCGCGCTGGTAGCCATTGACACATTTCAAATCGTTCGCTCCGGCGGTCAGGATATCTCATACGCCTCCGACTATGCCGAAGTGCGCGAGCTGAAAAAGCTGGCGGACGAATTGCAAATCTCCATCCTGCTCGTTCACCATTTGCGTAAGCAAGGCGCCAGCGACCCGCTCAATAAACTCTCTGGCACCACAGGAATCAGCGGTGCAATGGACGCCATCTTCATTCTTGACCGGGGCCAGCGCAGTGAGGGCGCGGCAACTTTGGTCTGCACTGGACGGGACATTGAAACCCGAAAGCTAGACTTGCGTTTCTCAAAATCCGATTGCTCATGGGAATTGGTGCAGGACAGCTTGGAAAATCGTTCAATAGAAATGCCAGAGGAACTGACGGCACTCACTGAGTTTGTACGTTCGATACAGACATTTAGCGGCAACAATACGCAGCTTGCCGGTGCGGTCAGTAAGCTGGTCGGAAAGGAGATTGCACCCAAGTCCCTCAAGCAGATGATGAACCGTTGGCGCTATATTTTAGAGGAAAAGGGTGTTTTCTTTCGCAGCCATCGAAGCAATGGGCAGAGGCTGGTTACCGTTTCTTTTTCTTCTGCCCCACCCGATAGTGACGGAAGTGCCGCAAGTGACGCAACATTGAGCAGTGCCGAATTTACCGTCCCTTGCGACCCTGATAGTGCTGAAACCCCTGGATTTTCTAAGGAAAACGTCCGTCCGGCATGAGCCGCTGCTTTCGGCACTTGCGCCCCTGTGAGGCCACAGCAGGCTCGTGTGGGCGTTTTGCGGCGGTATCCAGATAGTTCTATACCAAGCCACGAGAAGGCCGTTTTGGGGCATTTGTGGCCCAGTTTTGCGGCAAGGCGCGGAGGCCGGATTTCCCGGCAGGGGAGGCTCGTAAGGGCCTCCCGCTGGGGCAAGCAGAGCGCGTGGCTGTCCGCCCCGCACGTTAAGAACCGGGCAGTAGCCCGGACCCACTTCAGAAAGGAGAAAGGTATGCAAAACACCAGAAAGCGAGCGGAAACACTGACGATTCGCTTGACCAAAGCAGAAAAAGAGATGATTCAGAAGAAAGCAAAGAAAGCTCAACTCAGCATTACAGATTTTCTTGTTGCAACATCGTTGCGCACGGAAATTCACGTTGCCGAGGACGTCAAACCGCTGCTGATCGAGCTAAAAAGGATCGGCAACAACATCAATCAAATCACCATGAAAATCAATGCGGGAGCGTTTCACTCGGCTGATTTCTCAGAGGTCATTCAGGGTCAACGAATGATTTTCGAGCAACTCCTTCGCATAGCGGGAGGTCGATGATGGCAACAATAAAATTTATTCCCGAGAGCAGGCAGTCGCTCAGCGCCATGAAAGGTGTGATTTCTTACTGCCTACAGGAGAAGAAAGTAGCGGACAATGCCACCGGCCAGCGCATGGTCAGTGGCATTTCTTGCGATGGTGAAAACTCTTTTATAGAATTTCTGACGACGAAACAAGCGTATCGCAAGACAAACGGCATCAACTTTTATCACTACGTCCAGTCGTTCTCACCCGACGAAAACATTACTCCGCAGGAGGTTCACGCCGTCGCCAGAGAGTTTGCGGAGCGGGCATGGCCAGGTCATGAGATTTTGGTGGCAACGCATTGCGACGCCGACCACCTGCACTCACACTTCGTTATCAACTCCGTTGGCTTTGAGAACGGTAAAAAGCTGCGGCAAAGCCCGAATACTCTGATTGAGTTGCGGGCTCTCAATGACGAAATATGCGCGGTGCATGGGTTGTCGGTGCTCCCGCCCTATGAGAAATCTGGTACGAAAATGTCCACGAGGGAGTACCGCGCCGCTCTGAAAGGCGAGAGTTGGAAGTTCAAACTGATGGCCGATATCTGCGCCGCCATGAACCGCAGTGGCAGCAAGCAGGACTTCATCTTTGAGATGGAGCGGTATGGCTACCAAGTGCGTTGGACGGACGAGCGCAAATATATCACGTTCACCTGCCCAAATAAGATGAAATGCAGAGATGTAAAATTGCACGATGACAAATTTTTGAAGGAGAATTTAGCTTATGAGTTACAATACAGAGAGGCCCACTATGGACGAGTTAGTCGCAAAAAACGCAAGCGCTATAAAGAATATGAATGGCCCGAGTATGCCGGTAATGGTGCCTATCCAGGAGAAAGATTGGGATACGATGGTGGATCTTCTGGAGAGCACAGTGAATTTCCAGCCGAAGCTGTATTCGCTAGCGAAACAGCAGATTGCCGAGGAGCAGATGATTTCCAACCAGCTCGTGAAACAGATAAAGACTTCAACAGCGCAGATGGAGAACCTCGCACAACAGGCTGGGAAGAGTCTCGAAAAGAGTTTGAACGATTCCTTGGCAAAGGGCTCGCAGTTGGAAACGGCTATCGCCAAGGCAGCGAAACGACGGAGCTGGAAAACCTGGGCGCTCATCATCGTGGTGTCGATACTGTCCTCGGCGCTGGGGGCAGCGCTGTCCGCTCTGCTATGTATACGCTGGCTGCTCTGAGTGACGATAATGAAGACCCCGAGGAGCGCCGCAAACGCATTGAGGCTCAGGAGAATGGCGAGGCGCTGGGGGCCTTACTCGGCCTTGCGGCGGGTGCAATTTCTGAAATTGCTGAAGAAAATGATGATGAGTTTGACCACAAATTCAAATGAGTATGGAGGTTTGTGAATGACAAAAATGGAATACAAGAAAGCTCTGTCCAGCTACCCGGAGGCGTTGACCGCCTCTGAGGTGGCTGAAATTTTGCGCGTATGCACCAAGACCGTCTACAAATTGATTAGGCAAGGTGAAATTCCGGCAGTGAAAGTTGGGCGAGAGAACCGCGTTTCCAAAAGCGTTCTCATATCCTATTTGCGCAATAAGGATAAAGGGGGTCCGAACCCGAAATGTGTCTGTTCTGAAAACTCTGCGGGTGCGGTATGGACTTCCGGCAGGTCTTGTGGTAGTGTGTGTGGTGCCGGAGAAGTCGGCGGAAAGGAGAGGTCAGCATGACAGATAAAAATTCATTTGCGGCCAGCGTACAATCAAAGAAAGGGCGTCTCTACGCTGTGATCCAAGTCAAGGAGGACGGCAAAACAAAGCCGGTCTGGCGGGCGCTTGGCCTGCCGGAGGGGACAGGGAAATCAAAGGTGCAAAAAGCTTATCGGGAAGTGGTAAGCAAATTTGAGATTGAGTACGCTGAGAGCCTGGTGCGCAGGGGAAACCCTGCAGCCGGTCTCTCGGTTTTTGATTATCTCTGTGCTTACTTGAACAGGGCTAAATCGAGTATTCAAATCAACACTTATGAGAGCTATCACGGCATGATTTATGGAAAAATCCGGCAGTACTTTGAGCCTAAAACAAAGCTGACGGTTGGTAATTTGCAGCCAAAAGATATCGAGGACTTTTACGATTCCCTCTTCGCTGACGGCGTGACTGCCAACACGGTTATCCATTACCATGCCATAATGCGGCGAGCGTTCAGTCAGGCGTTCAAAGATGGTCTGATCGACGCCAATCCTTTCGACCGGGTGGACAGGCCCAAGAAGAATAAATTTCACGGCGAGAATTACTCCGAGGACGAGCTGAAAGCGCTGTTGGAACTTACTCGCTCCGACCCAATCTATCCCGCAATCCTACTGGCAGGAGGGCTTGGCTTGCGCCGAAGTGAGGCTCTCGGCGTGCGATGGTCGAGAATTGATTGGGAGCAGAACACGGTGCTGTTGGATACAAAAATCGTTGAGTACGAGCGTAACGGTGAAAAGATTGTGGAGCCTGTGGAAGAAATGAAAAACAAATCCAGCAGAAGGACATTACCGTTACCGGCTCCGGTTCGGGAAATGCTCGAAACAGAGAGGGAAAAGCAGGAAGTCTACCGCAAGATGTTCGGAAAAAGTTACGATATAAGGTACATGGATTTTGTGTGCGTCGACCAGCTTGGCAGACTGATTCGGCCATCGTATGTAACACAGCATTTTAGTGATATCATCAAGAAGTATGGGCTGCGCAAAATTCGCTATCACGACCTTCGACACACAATGGCTAGTATACTCATTAGCCACGATGTACCACTTATCAATGTTTCCAACTTCCTTGGGCATAGTGACATCAGCACTACGGCTAACATTTACGCCCATCTGGACAAGGCCAGCAAACAGGCCAGCGCAGATATTATCACGGGTATTTTTGATAATAAGAGCGAGGGGTAAAGATGGCGAAGTATCTCAGCGCAGACGAGTTGTACCGTTACCTGCATATCTCAAAGCGAAAGTTGAAGTATTTGCTGGAGAACGATTATATTCCGTGCATTGATACCGGGAAAAAGACGCATCGATTCCTGATAAAGGCAAGCGATGCGAAGGAGTTTAAGCGCAGAATGGATACTGAGGCGGAATTTCTGTCGGAGCTATACGGGCAATTTAATTCTGATATCTACAAGCCGAGGAAGAAATTGATTGAGCCTACGCCAGAGAATTGCGCGGCATTTCAAGATTTTTTGACGATGAAGTGGGCCGACTATCATGACGCCCTGCCCACAAAGCTGGCCGCTGAATTGATTGGCTGTGCGCCCCAAAGGGTGGGGGATTGGATGCGGAAGGGGGTAATCAGCAGCGTCAGTGTGGGCGGGATGCGGTACTGTGGGAAAGCAGAGTTTATTGCTTACTGTGCCTCGCCGGAGATGTTGAGGAAACCAGGAGTGGAAAAATATAGGGAACTGATAGCAGAGTTTCTGTGTATGACTTCTTAACTTCAGGTGCGCAATAGGTACGGCACGATAACATCATAGAATTTCTTGCTCCATTCCGCGTGAAAGCGAGCCATCTGCAGCCAATCCACCTCATGCTCTATACTTACATTGTTCAGCATATAGTACACTTTTGACGACTTGATATCGTCGCCACGGCTCCATTGGAGGGCTATCCCAAGCGCAGACTCAATCTCTCCCTTGTGTTTTATCAGCGCGTCAAATGTCTGTTTGTTAACGTCCCGGTCTGCGTGACCAAGATAAACCTCCACCCGGGCAGAGTCATAGTTCGCAACACAGCACAAATTAAAACCATTAACACCAAAGAACCCATTTACCCAGTTCATACTGGACGGATTGACATTGCTGAAAGGGCCGTTTTCTCCGTGGGCCTCTTTAATAATCGGCAGCGCGTATGCCCAATACTGCCTCCTCAGAGCATAACGCGGGCCATTCTCATCCTCCAGGGCCTCGCTTTCATCCCGGAGATAGAACACAAGGTCTGAAGGGTCGGCGTCATATAACTTGAATACACGGTTCAGGACAGAAAGCTTGCTTTGTGTGCTTGTATTTGTCAACACATAAATCCCATCGCCGATCTCCACCGATTTAAGCAGTTCATGGGGGCCTATGGAAAAGTGGTAGCCGATGTTTTCATCGTAGGATACTGCCAGCCGTGTTATGACGGACTTGTCCTCTGCATACAAGATCTGAAACACCTTCTGGAACATCTCCACCCAACTGGTCACCGGCTGTTCGGCGTTTTTGTAGCGGAACCGGATAATCGTCCGGCCGCTCAAATTCTCGTCATCATCCAAAGTATAGGTGTCCATTTGCTTTTCCTGCGGCTTGAAAATGGTAACAGGCGCCGCCCAGATCTCAATGGCCCGCCCGCGCAGATACTGACTGCGGTCCTCTAACTCTGTCAGGGTCCATTTCTCTTTTCTGCTGATATATGTATTCATCCGAAGGCCGCTGTCATCAAAACCATTCTTCATGCTCTTCTTTTCAAGGAAGGAGCTGTTGCTGTAGGCAGAGTTATAGGCGGTCAGCGTCAAGTTGGCGATTCTATGCAGCCACTGCTCGTGTATCTGTTCATAGTCCTCGCCAAGCTCCCTGATCCACGCGGGTGTGAGATGCTGGGGCATAATGTGTTCGATGGAATACGTTCCATCGTCGCAGTGGGCATAAATGTCCTTGTCTTCCAGCGTGCCATAGTTTTCCAGGCGCTCCAGAATGTAAACCTTGTTTTTGTTGGTCATCTGGTAGACCTGGCGCTCCGTAAAGCTTGCGCCGAATTCTTCGTCATCCGGGAAACGCGCCCTTTCCTTTTTTGAGAGAAGCGCGTATTTGAATTTATCCACATAATCCTTTTCCGTGCCGTCATAGCGGGTGATCTCCCGGTGCAGCATAAGGAAAATCTTGTTCAGGGCGTTGGTGGGCAAATCGCAGATGTTCCGGCGGAACAGGTAATTTTCGGCAATCAGAAAAATCTCCGTGACTTCTGAAATACTCAGAGTACCCTCATCGTGCAGACGCAGGACTTCCAAGAAAAACGGCCGGGTGACCGTTGTTTCCAAACGATTCAGACGGATGATGCAAGCATTCAAAGCCTTGCTTGCGGTGCCGCCTTTCAGCAAGACCTGATACCGCTGGGCATACCCGAGGAGCTCTCTGAGTAAAGGTTCTGTTTCCATTTTACCCAGCTCCACATACTCTTTGAAATTCACATAGACGCGCTTCTGTGAGGGAATGGACTGCTGCTTTAAGCTGAGATAGTCTCGAATGAAAGAGCTGGCATCATAGCCTGTGCACTCCTCAATGCGGTTCCAATACTTTTCATAATAGACTTCCTGTTCCTTTGAAGGTAGACCCATCAGGACAAAGTTGCGAATCTTGTCGCCCTCGCTTAAATCAAGGCCAGTAGAGTTGAGGCTTTCAAAAATGAGCTGGGGGTTATCCTCGTTGTTCAGCCGGATATCAATGACCTCCAGCCTGCAAATTGCGTCAAAAAGCTCATCGATGGTAATCTCCTGTTTCTGGATGCGGTCATAGAAATAGCTGTAGTTTGCTGTCAGGTTGGAATCCTTTATGTGCTCCTTTTTGTCCTCAAACAGCTTTCCCAGCGCGCGCTGGTCATTCTTGACAGGCTTGAGCTTGATGCGCGTCTCCTCCGGCTGGAACTTGTCCACAAGGTACCCCTCATAGATTTCTTGGGTCAAAGAGGGTGTGGCCGGAATGATCACGCCTTCCTTTGTTAAGTTGTATATGGCAAGGAGCAGGAGGGACACGGTAGTAAGCCGCTGCTGTCCATCGATCACAAGAAACTCGGTATAGCGGCCATCCGGGTTAAAGACCGACACGATGCTTCCAAAGAAGTGGCTTTTTCTCCCATTCCGGATTATTTTCAGCAGATCGTCAAAAAGCTGTTTGCAGTTTTCCGTTTTCCAGTTATAGTTCCGCTGGTAGACCGGGATGACAAAGCGCTTTTTAGCCCCTTCCATATATTCTATCAGCCTGGACTCTGAACCTCTCACAATGACTCCTCCTTCTACGTTTTTGTCGTGCAAAAGACAAACTCGTTCCCCATCTCCGGCCTTTATGGAAAAGAGCCGCAAAGTTTCCCTTGCAGCTCTCTTGCGCGGTACGAACCGCCTTGGCGGAGACGGTGGGATTCGAACCCACGGTACCGTGAGGTACAACTGATTTCGAGTCTTTTGAAGTCCTACCGCTTTATAGATTTTTTCTTGCTTGGTTCTGTCAGCCTTGTCCTCGCTGAAAGCCTTGCGGCGGCTGGGCTTGTAAGGTGCCGGCACCGCAAAAACCGCACCGTTTCAGGGTGGGCGCAAAAAAGGTTCCAATGGGCAAAAATCGAGATTTAGGACAGAACTGGGGACAGATTAGGGCAGAACTCGGACAGAACGGCAATACAAGGCCTCGCACTGACTACAACGATTTTAGAGGTGTATTGCTATGAAACACGAACCCATCAACTGGGATGAGATCCCCGAAATCATTTCAGCGGACACGCTTTACAAGATTTGTCACATCAGCAAGTCCACGGCGCGCTACCTGCTGCAAAGTGGGAAAATCCCCTGCGAGTACACCGGCAAGCAGACGCGGTGCTACAAGATACATAAGCAGGATGTGATCGAGTATCTGGAAAGCCGCAAGGTATTTCCGGAGAGCTATTCCGCCCCGAAGGGCTGGTACAGCGGACATTATACGGTGAAGATGCAAGCGCAGGTGCCCGCCGTGGTGCTGGAGGCGCTGTACGACTATTACACGGAACTGCTTGCTGGCTATCCCGATGTGCTCAAAGCCTCCGATGTGGAAAAGCTTACCGGCTACGGCAGGACTGCCGTAAACAACTGGTGCCATGAAAGGCATCTGATGTCTTTTAAGAACAAAGGCATCAACCATATTCCAAAGCGGTATCTAGTAGAGTTTTTCTGTTCGGCATACTTCCGCTCTATTGTTCGGAAGTCAGCGTGGCATGTCAGAACCCTCCGCACTTTTGCTGACCGGCAGCGGCAGCATCGTTTGTGCAGCAGATTAGGGGGTGCGGAATGATGACAAACTTTATTGAAGAGCTGTTCTATGGAAATATTGATCCGCAGGCAAGGGGCTACCGCAAAGGACATCGCGCTGCCAAAGTGTCTCGTGACATCAACGAGCTGGAAGAAAAGCTGACCGAATGCTTGCAGGACGGGGATAAAGACTTATTTCTTGATTTCTGCAACGCCAACACCGAGCTGATGGGAGAGGCAACGCTTGACTCCTTCATCGTTGGGTTTCGCCTCGGCGCAAAAATGATATTTGATGTCTTTTGCAGCGATGATGCTCCATTTGAAAGCTTTTTGCAAGAGTAATCTGACAATGAGCCTCCTTCGGTCAAAGTGTACCGGAGGAGGCTTTGTGTATCTGTCATCTTGACTTTATACTCCTATGGGAGTATAATTGCGTTGAAGGAGCTGATCCTATGCTGAGAACGATTTACCACGGTTCAAAGGATATCATCAAAAAACCGGTTTTCGGATACGGAAAGCCCTATAATGACTACGGTTTGGGCTTCTATTGTACCGAAAGTCTGGACATGGCAAAGGAATGGGGCACAGGAGCTGATCAGGACGGCTACGCAAACCGCTATTCCATCGACTGTGCCGGGCTGACAATTCTGGATTTGAGCAGTGAGGAATACTGCATTCTTCACTGGCTTGCCATTCTTTTGGAGAATAGAGAGTTTACCGTTCAGGCTGGCCTTGCGCTGGAAGCGAAAGAGTATATTCTCTCTGCATTTTCTGTAGACTATAAAAGCCACGATATTATCATCGGTTATCGCGCAGACGACAGCTATTTCTCCTTTGCGCAGGATTTTATCAGCGGCGCGATTTCCTATCGGCAGCTCAACAACGCCATGCATTTGGGCAAGTTAGGGCAGCAATTTGTCCTGAAAAGCCCGAAAGCGTTTGACCAAATCGTTTTTGAGGATTATGAAATCGCTGAATCCAAAGAATGGTACGCAAAGAAGCGGCATCGGGATCAAGCCGCAAGGCGGGAATATTTCAGTTTAGAGCGGAACAGGCGGCAGCGGGGGGATCTGTATATCACACAGATTCTGGACGAGGAGGTGAAAGCGGGTGATACACGCTTACGATAAGCTTTACCTGGAAAAAGCGCAGATAGCCCTTGGCAGTATGCTGGATCATGCGGTCTATGATCTGCAATACGAGGCGGAACGCTTTTGGGAATTGTTCATCGCCTCAGGATATGCAGACCGATTTGGTAACGGGGACTGTGCGCTGACCGTGGGCAAGTCCGGCGTGGAGCTCGCCCGCATAACGATCGAAACTGCATCCGGTGAGACCGTAATGACAAAGCCGCAATATACAGCAGACCGCAGCCCGGAGTATTGGGCGGGCTGGGCGCTGGCCTATTACCAGTGGTTCTCCGGCCTCTCCTTCAGAGAAATACAGGATGCCGTTCCCGTTAAAGAAGTAATTGCACTTTATTCACCCTATCACGAAATGGATGTTCGTCAGTTTTGCGATAAGATGACAGAGCTTTGCAGGAAAAGAAGGCCGGAAACCAATCTGAAGTGTTTGCGCAAAACACTTGGCATCACGCAGAAGGAGTTGGCAGAGCAGAGCGGCATCCCGCTGCGAACCCTCCAGCAGTATGAACAGCGGCAGAAGGACATCAACAAAGCCCAGGCGGAATATCTGATCGCACTATCAAAAGTGTTGAATTGCGCTCCCGAAGCGCTGATCGAGAAAATATAATGAGGTAAGTACGATTTTCAAAATCGCACCTTCGACAAAACAAGACCTCCTTTGTACAATGACGGTACAAAGGAGGTCTTTCTATGAAATCAATATTTGAACAGATGGGCGGCACCTACACCATACAGGGAGATTATTGTTTGCCGGACTTGCACTTGCTTGCAGAGGATAAGCGACCCATCGGCGTGTGGGGACAGCGGCGCTTACGCTTCCTGAAGCAGCATCACCGTGTGCTCTATTATAATCTGCTTACCTCCGGCAAACTGCACGATCACCTTGCTGATATCGAGGAGAGGGCACAGGCAATGTTTCTCCGGCTGTTAGAGCAGTACGCCTGGCGGGAAGGGGTGACAGAGCAGCTCAAAGCGGATGATCCGATGGTGTGGGTGCGGAGGATGAACAACATCAAAGCGCGTGTGACAGAGGTTGTAAACGCAGAGACTGTATATCAATAAAATAATTGTGGCATGGGATTCCATCATTTTATGCCATAATTTTTAGAATTTCTCTTATGCTGCAACATTGCCATTGGTTCCTCTGAATAAAATGTCTTCATGCCGTTAATACCACAATCGTATCACGCTTGCTGCTGTGCGCATGGATAAACTTGGTGCTCTGGACAAACATATCGCGCAACCACAACAGGGGTTTATAAAGACGTAATCTTTGATGCAAGCCCGGTCACCGGAAAAGTGTATAAAAATAGCGAAACCCGCAGGAAACAAGGCGTTTCTTGCGGGTTTCGCTGTATTTTTCGGTGTTCAATTGGCCCCAGCAGAGTGCGGTCGAGGTGTGCATGATGTTGGCATTTGGACTCCTGCGCGACTGGCTCACGAAATAATTAAAAAGTACGCCATAATTAAATGGTTCTGGCAAAATTAACAAGTACAATTATGCGCGGAAGATTTTCATAAGCCCCTTCAATATTGCCTCAACATCTTCCTCTGTATTGGATTTCCCAAGAGAGATTCGGACTGTACCCTTAGCATACTCGTCATCAAGTTGGATAGACTGTAAAACGTGTGAAACCTCTGTGTTTTTGCTATTACATGCAGAGCCAGTAGAAATACAAATTCCTGTTAAATCCAGCCGGTGTAAGATGGCCTCTCCATCAGCTCCTGGAAACGATAGGCTCAGGAGACCCGGAAGTCTGTTTGCTCCTCCGTTCCGGACGTATATGATGCCCGAATTTTCAAGCAAACTAACAAGTCTAGATTCCAACTTCGCTACATACTTCGTATTTTCTTCAATTGCGTCACAGTTGTTTTTCAGAGCTACAGCCATCCCAACAATACCAGCAACGTTTTCTGTCCCTGCGCGTAATCCGAATTCTTGCGCACCTCCGTCAGAATAAGGCATTACCTTAAGGCCATTTCGTATATACAGAAACCCGACACCCTTGGGACCGTTGAATTTATGTGCAGATGCAGATAGCATATCCACCCCAAGATCGTGGACATCTACCGAGATATGACCAACTGCCTGAACGGCATCAGTGTGGAAAAGGGAACCGTTTTCATGCGCTACAGCACATAGTTCCTGGATCGGCTGAACTGTTCCTATTTCATTGTTTGCAAACATCACCGAAGTAAGATAAGTCTGACTAGTGATATATTCCTTTAGAATCTCAGCCGTGATATAGCCATCCCGCGAAGGCAACATATACGCAACGGGATACCCGCTCCGTTCAAGTGCTTTACATGGATGTAAGACCCCATGATGTTCAAACGCGGACGTGATGGTCGCATGTTTATGCGCATTCAATAAGGCAGAACCTTTTATAGCCCAGTTGTCACTCTCGGTGCCACCCGATGTAAAGAATATTTCTTCGGGCGCTGCTCCAATACAAGAGGCTATTGTTTCCCGCGCATCCTGCAACGCTTTTTTGGGCTTTCGGGCAAAAGCATAGGGCTGTGAAGCATTCCCGTATTCATTTATAAGAAAAGGTTTCATAGCCTCAAACGCGGCAATATCCATCTGTGTTGTAGCTGCGTTATCAGCGTAAATCAATCTGTTCATATTAATCCCTTACAGATAGTTATACTGTATGTCCGGAATATCTTTTTTCCCCGGAACATTAAATTCCTTTGGGTCTATAATGCAAAGCTGTTTTTTTATAACGCCTCGCATCTCTTTTGCAGGTTCCAAACAATACTTAATGAACTCGTCAGCAGGTATATCATCCTTGCATGTAGCGTTAGGATATAGTAGCTTAACGAATGCTGTACAAAGCCTCTTAATTGCCGTGAGATCTCGCTTATCAGGTTTTGCTGGAACTGCCAAGCACTCATCTACTATTGTAGTGTAGGTCAAATCGTCACGGAGAAGATGGAGCACCTCGGCAAAGTATTCTGTGTTGAGTGCCCAACCATTTGCTACAAGACCCTGATGCATTCTGGGAATCTCCCAGCCAGGGATGAAACCATGGAAGCGGTCAAGTGAGGCAGATTCACTAAAGACGCTACTTACCTCTTCCATCATGTTTTCATTAACATTGAACCGGCTGGCGTTGATGTTGCCGAGTACGATGACCCCGGCATCGGCAACGACCTGAGCATCAAACCCTTGAACTTCGCCGAATTCCATATAATCCTTTAGTGCCGTCTGGATCTGGCTTGGCTTATCAAAGGTCATGGATTGTATTTCATCAAACCCGACAAAGTCAAAACGGGTCAGTAAGCCACCAGCTTTTTTCTGGTTATCATAAATAAGAGATGCTCTTGAAACTGTTCCGCCTGAAATTAGCCAGCCACGCTTACTGATTTTTTGGTAAATATAGCTTTTTCCCGTGCCTTTTGGAGCAAGCTCCATCAGGTTTAGACGCTTCTCGACAAAAGGAAGGAGTCGACGAAGAATACACTGTTTTTGTTGCTCAGAATCATATCCACTAGGATTATAGTCCGCAGCGGAGATTAACACATCAATCCATTCTGCAATAGTAAATTCTCGTCTGGCCGCTTTATAAAATTCCAGGTCTACTGTGTATGGGCAAAATGGACTGTATTCAATGAGTTTAATTACACCTTTTCCTGGACGCGAGGAATAATCTTTACCCCAAATCAGCTCAACAATGCCCCAATTTTCACTTTCTTTTAGAAGAGTCTCCTTCCATTGGAAGATAACATCATTTGCAACTTCCCCGGATGCGCCGGAACGTGAACCGCCAAAATCGGGAAGCTCAAATAATGTCTTTCCGGTCTTAATATCGACATTTACACGGATTCTGGCCAGAAAGCGGACGGTCTCTCCATTCACCATCTCAAATTTAAATTGCTCAAAATCTTCGCGGCTCGGAATATACTGGCGGATATATCTCAATACGCTGTCGTAGTCAATGATTCCGTCGTCATCCGAGAACTTCATTACTAGCCAGTCACGCATATATGAAGGCAGGCTTAAATTGGAAAAGAACTCTGTTCTTTCTGGATTTTTCAGCACCACCATGTCGGAAAAAACATCGCGTACTTTATCTTCCAGCATATTGGTTCCTCCTCCCATCACAGGAATAGTGTACATCCATGTTCCTTAAATTCTTGGATTTTTATTTCGAGGTCATTTTTTGTACACTCCAAGTATTCTGCCAAGCAGTCTATACAGTAATAATCTTCTGTGTCCGTACCAAGCAGTTTTTTACACAAAGCGACCTCATCTTTTTTTAGCGCTTTTTCGCACTCACAGCATTCTATTTTTCTTCTCATAGGCCTATCCCACCAAACGGGTCATCGTTTTTACTGATGCCTTGAGTCTTGACCCTAAGAGTTACATTGGGAAGAAGTCGTCCGTTAGCTACTACCGAGAGTGTAATGTCGTCAGTAGTAACCCCATCCAAAATGACAAGCCATGACCCATCAGCATTCATCGTGCAGATGGCCTCCTTGCTATCATAAGAAACTTCCAGCGTTGATATGGGGCGACTGAATTGCAGAGCTTTTTCTACATGACCGTTTTTCTTTGTAACAAACAGGCCACCTTTGGGTTTGCATGTTACAGGGGGAAGAGGCTGCTTTCTCTTGATTTCTATAACAGACACAAGTCTTTCTTCCGCTGTATTTCCTCCGTGGATTTCTCCAACAACATCATGTTCATCCGTGTTTCCACCAGCCGCATTGCCGCTCACTGAGAAGTGCTGGTAATTATCCATAACTAGATAGCGCTTGCCATTTGAGGTAGCTAAGACCGTATTTGGCAAAGCAATAACATTTCCAGCATTATCATCGAGCTCACAAAACCTTCCAAAGCTACGAACCGTTGATTTCTTCGGAGCAGAAATTGGGACGACATCTCCCTGATGAAATGCAAGTGCCGCAAACCGGCTGCTTCCGTGGTCTCCAGTCACAATTACATACTCATGGTTCTCCAAGAGTTCCTCGACCTTCTTAGCCGCATCAGAGAACACCGAAAGCTGATGGACAATGCAGGAGTAGTAGCTTTTGTCATCTGGCATTCCCTTATGTGAGAAGGAATCTAGTCTATCCCACTTAATGGTCAATGGGTCGTGTTCGTCCCACTGATGATTATATTCTGTCTCTGTGGGTAGGAGTGCAGTGGCTAGTTTTACGGATTCCGGAATAATGCCCCGTGCTTTTAGCTCGTATAGAAACAAAGGCGTATATTCACTTCCGAACCCGTCAATCCAAAATGACACGCAGTCTTCCCCCTGCAGCTTATGCATGAGCTTGTATCGAGCATCAAATCGGTCAAAAGTCATTTGGACTGGATAGTCACCCGGATATCGATTGATGATTTTGTTCTTACGATACCATGCCATATATTCATCTATGGCATCATCACAGCCCATTTCATCCTTCATATAAGATGCCAAAGATGGATAATCACGTTCTAACAAGGTAGTAGCTATCGCGCTCGGTTCAGCACCACCACGAAGCATATTACTGATAACCTTGACAGCATATGTCTTTTCTTCGTGAGTCTGATAAGTAAGTAGCTTCAGTTTTGTCTCGTCCAACGGTAGCTTATCCATGAGCGCAAAATACGAGTCATCAAAAGAATGAAAAGACAAAGCCAGAACAGCAGCCATCCGTTCATAAATCAATCGGTCTCT
>ERZ779622.294-NODE-294-length-32525-cov-6.219618_pt1 | contig 32525 bp, 25 predicted proteins | sample MGYA00514188_ERZ779622 | MGnify/ENA primary metagenome ERZ779622 (study PRJEB29562, sample SAMEA4376702) | mouse gut metagenome | isolation source: Cecum | study: EMG produced TPA metagenomics assembly of the A DSS colitis mouse model was used to assess the... | reverse complement strand
AATTTTCTTCTCACTTTCTGCGCACAGCATCTCGCAGGGAAGTCCGCATTTTGTGCGCACAAATGCAAGCCCTGTCTTCCGCATAAAAGACAATCAAGAACAATTACTCTGTGAAATCAGGATTTTTAAAAATAAATATTGCAGATAAACAGATATAAATAATTGGATAAAGATTTGACGGAACATAATACTCCGTTTGCTGTGTAGTTAGTATGATAACACCGCCCCGGCATTCTTGCAAGAGTTTTTTTAATTTGCTGCAAAAAATTCAGAGTCCGGACTTTCGCTCCGCCCGACCTCTGCATTGTCAAAAATTTTACACCTGCGTCGCTCCGTCCACGGAAAGGATCTCCCCGGTCACGTAGCTCGCCATGTCGCTCGCAAGGAACAGCACCGCGTCAGCCACTTCCTCCGGCTCACCCGGCCTGCCGAGGGGGATTCCCGCGGAAATTCTCTTCACCATCTCCTCCGGAAGCGCAGCCACCATATCGGTCTTTGTCACACCGGGAGCTACCGCGTTGACACGGATATTGTCTTTGCCGAGCTCTCTCGCCAGAGATTTTGTCAGTCCGTTCACCGCAAATTTGGATGCCGGGTAGCCGCAGCCTGCCGCCTGTCCGTAGATGCTCACCATCGAGCTGGTGTTGATGACGGAACCGCCGCCCTGTTCCTTCATGATCGGCGCCACCGCCTTCGTGCAGAAGAACACTGCGTTCACGTTGAGTCTCATGATCTTCTCAAAATCTTCCGGCTTGTAGTCATAGATGGACTCTCTGGCGGAAATGCCCGCATTGTTCGCAAGGATATCAATGCGTCCGAAAGCTTCCTTCACCGTGCTTATCGCCATCTCCACCTCGTCATATTTATCCAGCGCCGGATAAAGCCCCATCACTTCCGCCTCCGGCATCTCCTCTTTCAGTTTGGCCAGCGCCTTGTCCACCGTCTCCTGTCTTGAGCCGAACAGAGCCACTTTCGCCCCTGCCGCCGCAAATTTTTTCACGATCTCATAGCCGATTCCTCTGGTTCCGCCTGTGACGATCGCTGTTTTTCCCTCCAATAACCCTGATACGTTCATAAGATTTTATACCTCCTGCAGTATATTTTAAATTTGTTTGCCTATACACAGTATACTCACTAATTCTTCCTTTTACAAGAAAATTTAGAAAATAACATGGAACGTACCCCACTCGATCGTCATCCCCGGCAAACCGGCTTTTCTTGGCTTCAGGCAGATCTCGTCGTATTCCTACTCCGCCCTGATCTCCCCCAGCAGAATCCTGCAGTTCAGATGGAACGGATCGATCCGCAGCGTCTCCTCAAAGAATGCCGCCGCCTCTTTTTTCTTTCCCAGTCCCAGATTTCCAAGCCCCATCACATAATTGCAATGCGCCCTGTTTTTCAGAGTGAAATCCTCCTCGTAAATCATCAGATCCGGCAGGGAAACCGCGAAATATTCGATCTTCACCTGATCTCTCAGATGCTGTTCTCCAAAGTCGATCAGCTTATACATCATCCTGTTTCCGCCCTTCAGGTCGTCAAGCTTATAGCGGGACAACCCCTGATACAGCAGCATATCCGCCGGCTGGTCGTTATAGTACATCATACCCGCCACCGCATCCGAGCCCACGCTCGCCCGCAGGAAATGCTCTCTCACCGTCGTCTTTTCACCGAGCGCTTCCTCCGCAAGCCCGAGATAGTAGTAGATATTGTTGTCCTTGCTGCCTTCGATCTTTCCCTCCCCCAGGTTTTCCGGGTATACGAGCGCTTCCGACAGCAATCTCTTTGCCGTCCTGCAGTCGCCCTCCCGCATCTTCTCCTTCGCCAGCTCTGTGAGGGCCGCAATATACTGTGCCGCCGCCTTTCCTTCCCCGCCTTCCCACGGATGAAGTTTTCTGGAGAGCAGCAGTTCATAAGCCTTCCCATAATTTCCGGTCAGGTTTTGCAGCGTCACATACTCGATAAAGGCATCGTCCCGCTCAAGGGCCGTCTCCAGGTATTTCTCATAATTCGCCAGCCTCTCCTTCGCCGGCACTTTAAACTTCTTGTAGAGCTGATCCAGCTCGAAGAACACTCTGGCATCCGTCGTATCTAATCCGAAGGCTTTCTCCATAACCTCTTTCGCTTCCGCCTTCCTGTTCAGATGGTTGTAATACGCCAAAGAGAGATTCCGGAATGCCGTCGGGAAACTGTCGTCTGCCTTCACGCTCTTCTCCCAGCAGTCCGCCGCTTTTTCATACTGTCTCTTATCGTAGTACAGATTGCCCAGATAATACCGGGCATAGGAGGCTTCGGGCAGCGTTTCCGCACAGTCCGTCAGCACCGCGATATCCTCCGGCGTATTCGGGAAACAGCAATAGGAATCCTGTCTCTCCGCCAGCAGGTACTGTTCTTTCACTTCCTCCGCCGTCTTCCCCGACTTTCTCATGTAATAGCCTTTGTAATATTCATTCAGCGCCGCTTTCGAAGGACAGGCTGCAAGAACTTTCCCGGCCTCCGGGTAAAATCCGCACTCCGCATAGTCCTTTGCCAGTCTCAGATAAGCCTCCGCACTGTCCCGCATACACAAGGCGAGCGTCCGGCTCTCCGCATCCCGTGTCTCCCCCCGGAGCCAGGAAAGTTTCTCCCATCTGCTCACATAATCGAATGGATCGATTTTCAGGCTCTCCTCTATCCAGCGCTTCACCTCCTCCTCTCTGCCCATCTTTCTCAAAATTGCCGCCTTTATGCCTCTGGCTTTCACATTGTGCCAGTTTTTCACAAGTCCTCTGTCGATCAGATACAGCGCTTCCTCGTACGCTCCCCCGCCGCAGGCGATGGCAGCCAGATAGTAAAAACTCATCTCCTGCTGCTCACTGCTCCAGGTCGCCTTATAGAAAGCATCGTAGGCCTTTTCATATTTTTGCTGATAAAACAGGGAAAGCCCCAGCTTATAGTAGGCTTCGCTGTCATAGGGATTAGGGTTTTTCCATGTGGCGCGTTTCACGGCTCTGCGGAAATAAGTCTCACTTTCCCCGAACAGCCCCCTCGAGAGCAGAAGGGAACCGTAAGCGGTATTTACTCTGATATCGCCCGGGTCTCTTTTTAACCCTTCCAGATAATAGGGATCCGGCAGATACGTGGCATGCCGGTACTGTTCGATATGCTGCCCTGTCAGGTATAATTCCTCCACCGTGGCGATATCCTCCGGCAGCGGCGCCGCCTCCGCCGGTTTCGGCAGCTCGGGGATCTCCGGTTCCAGAGGCGTAAAAGAGACTAACTCCCTCCCCTCCCCGCTTCGCACGGTCAGGGTGTATTCCTGCTCCCTGCCGCCGTCCAGCTCCACCGTCTTTTGGTATACACGTACCGGATCAAGGTCAGCACTCTCCCGGAAAATCGTCTCCTTGCCGCGGGAGACCAGTATCTCCGCCTCTTTCCGCGGGGAAGTCGCATAGACAATGATCTCCGCCTCCTTCCCCGAAACCGTAAAGTTTACCGCCGCGTCGATGGTTGCGTTTTTCACGTCCCCCACAGCCTTGTAGGGCATGAAATACTGTTTGAACACCTTCTCCTCAAAGGGCTTTAACCAGGTGAAATCCGGCTGGTTGTCGGTAAATACCCCCGTCATCAGCTCAATGTAGGGACCGTCCTCGTCGGTCAGGTTTTTGTCCCAGCACTTCCCGAAATCCCCGCAGCCCCAGGTCCACTGTTTCTTGCCCGGAGAGATATGGTGATCCGCCACATGGAGGACGCCGGCTCCGACATGGTAATCATAGCCGCCCACAAAGTTGAAATCAGATTTCTCCGCCATGTAGGAGGTGGGCACCGGCAGATTTTTGTAGCGGGAAATATCCACGCCCTCGCTGTAGTCATGTTTATAGTAGACCCCTGTGGCAATCGGGAATCTGGACACATCCCGCTTGCCATGGTCCATCACCGCATGCACATCCGGCGGAAAGACGGACTTTGTGTAGTCGTTGACCGGTACCGCCGGATTTGCCCACCAGAGGAATGTCTGCGGCATGTTGGTCCTGTTGTAGAGCTGCCCTGTGATCTCCAGATAAGCTTTCCCCGGATACAGCGTAAACTTTGCGATCCCCTTTGTCCCGTACATTCGGTCCGTATCGTTCACCAGCACGGACCTGGAGCCGTCCTCATTTTCCGTCAGCATATAGTCCACCGGCATGTAGGTCGTGGGTCTGTGGTGCTGGGGCCAGTTGAACTCGATGCCGCCGCTGATCCAGGGGCCCAGCAGCCCTACTAACGCCGGTTTGATCACATGGTTATAGTATACAAAATCATATCCGTTCGTCTTATCGTAAGCTCTCTGAACCCTTCCTCCCAGCTCCGGCAGGATCATGATCTTCAGATACTCATTCTCCAGGTAGACCGCCTGATACTCCTGATCCACTTTTTCGTCGTATATTTTTTCAATCACAGGATACGGATATACTTTCCCGCTGCTGCCCTGATACACCCTTTTTTCCAAAAACATCGGATTTTTATTGGGCTTTCCGACTCTGTACGTCGGAATCGTCACCTTCTCTTCCCATACTCTCACCGTCTCCATTTCCACTGCCTTCATGTAAGCCTCCTTGTCCTATATACTTTTTTAAATTATTCTAGCATTCCTCTCCCAAAAATCATTACCGTCTCTTGCCCGTTCATTTCAAAAAATTGCTCTTTTTCTTGACATCAAAATTCCATTCTCCTATACTGAGATCAAACGATTGCCATAAATTTTTCCACACGAAAGGAACGGATTCTCATGCGCCCCATAGATATCGGCTGTACCGAAAAATCCGCCGTGTACTTCTACACCTCCGGCGAAACTGCAAAGCAGACCTTTTTTTATCCTCTGTGCGTAGGCCACTACTTCTGCACAAAGGAATACCTCGTACAGAGAAACAACTACAACAGCTTTCTCCTGATCTATGCCAAAAAGGGGGAAGGCTATCTGAAAGTTGACGGAAAAAAGTATACCTTCCGGAAAGAGGATGTCGTTCTTATAGATTGCTATAAACCGCACATTTACGGCACCGTAAAGGACAGTGAACTCCTCTGGATCCACTTTGACGGTTCCACCAGCAGAGAATACGCCGAGATGATCTTCGGCAACTCCGGGCCAGTCTGCTCCGTGCGGGATCTGATCACATTCGAGAAAGACCTGAACCGCCTGCTCCTGATGATCAGCACCGGCTCCGCCGTAAACGATGCACTGTGCTCCTACTATATCGTAAAGATCCTGACGGATCTTGTCCTGTGCAGCAGCAAAACCCTGAAAGAGGAAAATCCCCGTTCCATAACCGAAGATATCATTTCCTACATCAACGACAATATCCGCGAACAGCTGACGTTGGAAGACCTCTCCGGCAGGGCGGGCTTAAGTCCGTTTTATTTCACACGGCTCTTCAAAAAAGAAACCGGCTATACGCCCCACGAATATATCATTTTAAGCAGGGTCAATATAGCCAAGTTCTATTTGAAGAGTACCGCCTACTCCATCAAGGAGATCTGCTTCAGCAGCGGCTTCTCCTCCGAGAGCGGTTTCTGCACCACGTTCCGAAAAGTGTGCGGTATGACCCCCAGCGAATACCGGGAGAACAACAATATTTCATAGTCACCCTCCTATGGGTTCGATCTCATAGTTTCCCATATCGCACAGATCAAGGGGCAGATCCCTGCTCTCCGTGACATAGAACGAAGGGCAGACGCCTTCCGTGTCAAATATCCCCTCCCCGTGCGGAATCCCTTTTTTCATCACGAAGAAACTGACCTCCGGATCGTTGTATTTTGCTCTCAGCAGATAAAAGTCATCCGCCGTCAGCGCTTCCTCCCGCACTTTCCTCTGAAATGCCGAGAGCTCCATCCGCGCCACAAGAATGTACATCGATTTTGCCGCGTTATCGCCGATCAGCCAGAACTCCTCCTGATCCGGATGGGTGCCGAACCCCGGAAAATTCTCCCTGTTCACCGTCAGGGCAATGATCTTGTGGGGGCCGTACCCCTCCGCGCCCTCGTACAGAGCCTCAAACCAGGTGTTGCCGCAGGGCGTCTCGATGTCGTGATGGTGCGGTGCCAGTCTCACGATCAGCCCCTCCTCCTCCATCGCCTCCATTATCTCTTTTGTCATCTCTCTCACCGGAATTTTTAATGTTCTCTTCTGCATACTGTCCTCATCCCTCTTTCCTCTGTGTTCTTCTCTGTATAATAATTACTACCAACACGATCGCGCCCATAATGATCTGCTGCACATATGTGTTGACATTTCCCTGCAGGTTGATGATATTGCCAATCAGCGCCGTGATCAATACGCCGGACAATGTCTTCTCCACGCCCCCGACACCGCCGGATAAGAGCGTTCCGCCGATCGCCACCGCCGCCACGGCATCCATCTCCCAGCCCGTGCCGGACAACGGCTGTCCCGCCCCCAGCCTGGAACAGAGGATCACGCCCGCCAGCGCGGAGAGGCCCCCCGTCAGAACATAAGCCAGCGCCTTGTTCCTCGTCACTTTGATCCCCATCATCTTAGCGGCGTCCTCATTTCCGCCGATTGCGTACAGACTTCTCCCAAAGGGCGTTCTTCTGCACACAAAGCTCATGACGAGCAGCACAACCGCCAGAATGATCACAGGGATCGGTACGCCGTAGAAATATCCCCTCCCGAGAACCGCAAAGCCCGCCGCGCTCTTCGCCACCGGGATAGACTGTATATCCGTCATGATGTAGGCGATTCCCCTCACCGCCATCTGCACCGCCAGCGTCGCGATGAACGGCACGATCTTCAGCTTCGCGATCACAAATCCATTCACCGCTCCTATAAAGACCCCCGACAGAACCGGGAGAAAAATCGCCAGAAACACGCTTTTCTCAGTCAGCCCCGCGGACATAACGGCTGCCAGCGCAACCGTCGCCCCCACCGAGAGATCTATCCCCGCCGTCAGTATCACACAGGTCATACCGATGGAAATCAAGCCTATCATACTCATCTGTCTCAGTACATTGAACGCGTTGACGGCACTGAAAAATTTGTCGCCATAAACAATGGAGGGCACGAGGATCAATACAAATATAGCGATCCATGAACCGCTGATCTTCACTTTGCTTTTTAACACATTCATATATCCTATCCCCCTATGCCTCTTTTTCTTTTTGCAGATATAATGCGATGATAATGATGAGCGATTTGATAACCAGCGCATACGCATAGAAAATATTGTTCATGTTCATCATTGTCGTAATCAGCTGCATGACAAGCGCGCCTACCAACGTCCCCCAGATGACCGCGCGGCCGCCGCTCATGGACGTCCCGCCGATGGCCACCGCCGCAATACAATCCAGTTCCACATTAAGCCCGATATTGTTCGGATCCGCCGAACACATCCGTAACGTCTCAAACACCGACGCCAAAAACGCCAAAAACGCGCAGAGCACATACGTTCCGATCAGGATAAGCGCCGTCCTGAGACCCATAAGCTTCGACGCCACTTTGTTGTCACCGATCGCCTGCACATAAAGGCCAAAATTTGTCTTCTTTACCAAAAAAGCCGCCACAAGCACCACCAGTACGATAAATACCACCTGAATCGGAACAACGCCGCCGATCCGGTAAGTCCCTATGTCGGAAAATTTATTACCATAAAAAGAGATCACTACGCCGTTATTGAACTGCTGCGCAATGCCCCTGCCGGAAATCATTAATATCAAACTCGCTACGATCGGCTGAAAATCAAATACGCCGATAAGAATTCCGTTAAACGCCCCGAAAATACAGGAAGCAAAAAGCGCCGCGAACAGCGATACCACAAAATTCATCTGATAATCTATCAAAAGCTTTGCAAAAATAATCGAAGCAAGCGCCATTGTGGAGCCCACCGAAATATCGATGCCGCCTGTCGCGATGACCATTGTCATTCCCATCGAAATAACGATCACGGAAAATGCCTGTATTAAAATATTCCACATGGTATTGATATGTAAAAAGTTCGGTGTGATAACCACATTGATAACAATTAACAGCACCAGCACGATAAGCGCTCCGTACTTTCTGCTGATATCTCCAATCTGTTCTTTACGCACTTATCCCACCTCCCTCATCTACTTTTCCGTTGGCGATCAGGCTCATGATATTGTTCTCCGTGATCTCCTCCCCTTTCAGGCTGCCGGCATTTCTCCCGTCGCGCAAAACTTCCACCCGGTCGCAGTTACGGATCAATTCTTCAAATTCAGAAGAGATCAGGAGAATGCTGATTCCTTGTCCCGAAATTTCTTTGATCAGATCTTCTATCTCTTTCTTCGCGCCGACGTCAATTCCCCGCGTGGGCTCATCCAGAATAATAAAATTCGGTTTCATGCTGAGCCACCTTGCCAAAATTACCTTCTGCTGGTTTCCGCCGGAAAGATTTTTGATCTTTTGCTCTGTTCCCGTCGTCTTGATCCGTATCTTTTCAATGTATTCTTCCGCGACGGCGTTCTGATCCTCTTTCCGGATCACACCGAAGCGGCTGACTTTTTTCATATTGGCGATGTTGATATTTTCGGCGATCGTGAGATTCGGTATAATGCCCTCTACCTTACGGTCCTCGGAACAGAAGGCAAGCCCACGTCCGATCGCATGGGCGGGCAGCTTAAATTCCACCGGTTTTCCGTCGATCCAAATTTCGCCTTTGTCCTTTCTGTCGATGCCGAAGATGATTCTTGCAAGTTCCGTCCGCCCCGCGCCGAGAAGCCCGGCCAGACCTACGATCTCTCCTCTGCGGATTGTCAGGTCTATCCCCCGCAGTTTGATGCCGCTCTGAATACCCGTTACTTTCAGATATTCATCGCCGCTGACTTCACGGTACGTCCTCTCTGTCTCAACAATACTCTCTGCATCATGTCCGACCATCTTTGCCACCAGTTCTTTTCTGGTCAGATCCGCCGTCCGGTACTCTCCTACCAAATGACCGTCTTTCAGAACTGTCAGGCTGTCGGCAATTTCAAAAATCTCCGACAGGCGATGGGAAATAAATAAAACCGCAATACCCTGTGCTTTCAGTTTTCTGATAATACTAAACAGGACTTTCACTTCGTCGTCGTCCAGAGAGGAGGTCGCCTCGTCCATGATCACCAGCCTGGCGTCAATCAAAATGGAGCGCGCGATGGCTACCATCTGTTGGATAGCTGTCCCGTAACTGTTCAATGTTTTTGTGACATCAATGTCCATCCCAAGACTTGTCAGCAATTCCTTACTCTTTTGATTTATTGCTCTCCAATCAATGATGCCATGTTTTTTGATTTCTCTTCCGATATAAATATTTTCAGCAACGCTGAGCTGCCCTACCAACGAGATCTCCTGATAGATCGTACTGATTCCTACTTTCTGCGCTTCCAACGCGTCGGAAAGTCTTATCTCTTTCCCGTCAAATAAGACTGTACCGCCGTCCCTGCTGTATATGCCGGTCAAAATCTTGATCAGAGTAGATTTCCCCGCCCCGTTTTCCCCCATCAGGGCGTGCACTTCCCCCTTTTTAATACGGAAATCAACCTCATGCAGCACTTTCACAGAAGAAAAGGACTTACTGATCCCTCTCATCTCGAGAATATATTCGTTTCCCATAAAATTACTCCTGCCTTTTATCAACCAACGTCCCCGCCTTAACGGACTGCCTTATGGCGAAAAGAGAAGCTTTCACTTCTCTTTTCCGCCATTTTATTTCATTTTTAGAACGCATCCGGAATGTATTCGTCAACATTGGAAGAATCGATCATATAACCAGGATTTACGATGAATGTATCAATCTCCTCGCCTGCCACGATCTTCTCACAAAGATCAAACACAGTAGGTCCGAACCAGGGACTGCACAGCACAGTGCCGTCCATCTCGCCGTTCTGGATGCAGACGCAGGCGTCTTTAAATCCGCCGATGCCGACTACCGCAACATCCTCGCCGGGCTTCATGCCTGCCGCCTTGAGCGCCTGAATCGCGCCGATTGCGCACTCGTCGTCATGTCCGTATACCGCGTTGATCTTGTCGCCGTTTGCCTGAATGATGTTCGCCATTGCATCCTGTGCGATAGAGCGGGTAAACTCGCCGTTCTGCGTCGCAATGATATTGAAATTATCGTACTTCGCAAGTTCTTCTTCAAAACCTTTCTGACGGTCAATTGCCACGGAGGAACCTGGTGTACCGGTGATCTGCACCACATTCACTTCTTCATCCGTACCAAATCTCTCTACCAGTTTCTTTGCGCATTCCTGACCTTCCCAGTAGAAGTCGGCGCCTACAAATGCCAGATAATCTTCGCCTGCCACGCCTGCTGTCTCGCGGTCAAGCAGAAGAACCGGGATGCCCGCTGCCTTCGCCGCTTCCAACGCCGGAGCCATACCTTCATACTCTCTCGGAGCCATCATGATCACGTCGGGCTTCTGGTTTACAATATCCTCCACATCTGACACCTGTTTTGCCGTATCTCCGCCCGCGTCCGTATAGATCAGCTCGACGCCTCTTTTTTCCGCTTCGTCCTGGATGGAGCCTGTCTCCGCCACACGCCACGCGTTGTTCATTTCCATCTGTGAGAACGCAACAACCATCCCGGAACCTGCGTTCTCGCTCTCAGCCGCGTCCTCTGCCGGCGCTTCCGCTTCCGGCTCCGCTGCCTCCTCCGCAGGCACTGCCGTCTCAGCTGCAGGTTCTTCAACCGTTACCCCCCCCGTTACCGCATCCTGCCGCACACAACATCACCGCGGTCAATAAGCCTGCTACGATTTTTTTCTTCATACTAAGTTACCTCCTTCTTATGTTTCGCAGATATTTTTACAAATTTTCTGCTGTTTGATGTTTTAGATTATAATATACAATTTTATACTAATCATTACTCTAAATTGCCAATTGATTTATAAAAATTGCTCTATATGACAGATATCAAAATGCATTCTTCGCCCAAATTTTGCGAAAAAAGTTAAAAAACAGGAGACGGCATATTGAATTTTGTCAATCTGCCATCCCCTGCAACAACCTGATCTGCGTCAGAAAATATTATACTATTTTATCCAATTCAACTATCCGATCAAACACCTCTTTCCCGCAAATGCAAATCCATATTTTCTGATATTCTCCTCCGGGATTCCCTCCGCAACAAGCTGCGTTACATACCTTTTCTCCCGTATTTGTGAAAGCGCATTGGCGACGGTCTCCTCCATCGTCTTCTCCCTCACGGGTTTATGCACCTTAAACTCAAAAATATAGGCATTATCCTTCTCTTTATCCATCGGTTTCATCATCACGTCATAACGTCCGAAACTGCTCTCTCTGTTGGATCTGACCATAAACCGTTCTTCTAACTCCACCATAATTCCCAACACAAACCCGTGATAAAAGCGTTCGGGATCGTCGTCCGCGGCCACGCCTTTTGAGATATCAAAACCGGAAAAACTGTGCAGTGCGATCTTATTCATAAACTCGTTCATCACATCTATGTCATCCGCCAGCAGCGCTCTGATAAAATCGTTATAATCCTGTTTTTCCGAAACGGCGCGGACGGGTGATCAGCGTCACATCCGACCGATCTTCCCGCCACTCTTTTTTCAGCGGTTCATACTCTCCTCCACCCATTTCGCGATATGGGAAAATCCGATCTCCAGCTCCCCGTTATAGATCCCCACCGGCACCGGCTCGCTCAGTCCGTAGATCACAGGGCATATCTCGCTCTCAAAGAAATATACGATCAGTTTCTGCTGGTAGGCATCCAGTATCCAGTATTCCCGCACGCCTGCCGCCATATATTTAGAGAGTTTCTTCGTATAGTCCTTTCTTCTGGTGGAAGGAGAGATCACCTCCAGCACAAAATCCGGCGCGCCGTACACCCCCCACTCTTTTACCCTGTCGTCCTGACATAAGATCGCCACATCCGGCTGGACCATCGTCCTCTCATCGCAGTCTAACTGAGTGTCGATCGGAGAGATCAGGGGAATACAGGAACCGTCCCGATCCATAATGAAATTAGAAATCTGGCGATACACCTCCCCTGCGATTCTCTGGTGAAGTGTCGTGGGCGCCGCCATGTCATAAAAATATCCGTCGATCAGTTCCACCCGCTGATCTTCCGGCAGCGCACGATAATCTTCAATAGTATAGCTGCCCTGTGTGTGCTGAGAGTTTACCTGATAGGCGGCAGACTCCTCGCACACCTTCAGGGAGTCACTGAACAATTTCTCCAGCGCCTGAAGCGTATCATAGCGCGGGTTCATCGTTTCCCCGGAAAAAATCTTCTGGATCGTGCCGAGCGGCACGCCCGACAGCTCCGCCATCAGCGCGTAGGTATAACCCTTCTCCCTCTTTTTCTCCTTCATCTCCCGAATCGTCATATGAAAACCTCCTTCCGCTTCTTTCTTGTGGAATATTTATCTGGTTTTCTATTATTATATACCGTACATTTCCATATGTCAACCGTAATACGCTATATTTTTAACCGTACAGCATATCATATTTCCATTTTTTAACCGTTTCGTTTTCCGATCAATTCCATTCAGCCATGATCTTCTCATACCATCTCTCAAAAAATATCCGATAGGCTTTGCAGAAATAATTTTCATACATCCCTGTCTCCGCATTGTACTCCCGGTGCCTCTGGCAGCCGCCCCGACACAGCCTGTAATATCTGCATTCCAAGCACTCTGGGTTCAGCTGACAGGACCGCTCAATAAACCCGATCTCCTTCCGCCTCCGGTCGATATACTCCAGCCTGTCCGTATTAAAATTGCCCAGAAGATATTCATCCAGCATATAAAAATCGCAGGGATACACGCTGCCGTCCGCCTCCACCACATTCTGGATCCCGCAGGTTCCCCGCTGGTCGCAGGCCTCCGGCGGATACCCCGCCGCAATTCCGACATAATTGTCAAACTGCCTGATATAGGGCTGTCTGCCCTTCTGGTAATCCCGATACCACAGCGCAAACAACCTGTCCAAAAACTGCCCGTACTCCTCCGGTGTCAGAGAATACTCCGTCTTCCCGCAGGGCTCCCCCAGCGGATCCAAACAGGCAATATACTGCTGATAATGCCAGCCCCTCCTTTGGTAGTCCCGGTAGATTTCTTCAATATTTTCGGCGATCCCCGGCGTCACCACCGTCAGAATATTATAGTCCACTCCATATTTTTCCAAAAGTCCGGCGGACAGACAGACCCTGTCGAAAGTATTTTCCCCTGTCTTGGTCCTCCGCAGGGCATCGTGATGCTCCGCGGTTCCATCCACGGAAAGTCCCACCAAAAAATGATTTTCTTTTAAAAACAGACACCACTCCTCATCGATCAGATATCCGTTGGTCTGCAGGGCATTATTCACCCGGATCCCGTTTTTGTTATACTGCTTCTGATAAGCGACTGCTTTTTTAAAAAAGTCGATCCCCCGCAGTGTCGGTTCCCCTCCCTGGTAGGCGTAACTGATCGCCCCTTCCGCCCGGAGCATCGTCCTGCGGATCACATTCTTCAATGTCTCCTCGCTCATAAAACCGAAGAATTCCTTGGTGCGTTTCCCCATCTCATCACAGTAAAAACAGTATTCGCAACGCATATTGCACATGCCCGAAGCGGGCTTCATCAAAACACTGATCGGTGGCATCTCCAATCTCCTCCCCTGTTCCCGTCATATTATAAATCTGTAAATATTATAAAGATTAATGAACAAAATCACAACCATCAGTCCGATAAACAGACGGTTTACCAGTTTCTCCGACAGCTTTTTATTGATGATTCTCCCGGCGATGCCGCCGCCGATTCCGGGGAAAGAGGATAATATCCCCAGCACAAGGCCGATCGCGACACAGACCGCTGGCGGAAATCCCGGTACCATTTTTGTAAACGGACGCGACAGGAGGAAAAGTAAGAACCAGCGGTATTCAGAACTTTTCTGCAGGTTTCTTGAGCCCCAGACTGTTTATGACTGGCATACGGCAGGCTTCCAGGGGAGAAACAATTACTGCCATGCCGGAAATCTTCTTTCCCGCTTTATATAAGGAAACAGAAAAGTAAAAGTGGATATGAGACAGAAGCGACCGTTTATGAGTGCGAAGATTGCGGCGGCTGTACCTGTCAAAAAATTTTTTGGAAAAGCGACAGGAATCTTATGAAAATATCCTGAGTGAAACAGGAATCAAATATCGGATGAACCGATCCCATTCAAGTAGAAGGTGCATTTGGTGTACTGAAAAATGACTATGGATTCCAAAGATTTCTGCTTCGTGGGAAAACAACGGTAAAACTGGAAATTCTTTTGCTCTGCATAGGGTATATAGAGCCGGAGTATCGCTCAATCATCTGATTTGATGATTTTGCGACACCCCCTTCTTTTAATCCTGTTTTAATTTTTCACTTCGTTCAGATCTTCGATCCGCTGCACGGAATTGCTCCGGATATCGATGACAGGTCCTCCCGTCCCCTCGATATACTCTCTTGTGATCGTCACCCTGCCGATATTGTCGTCCTTCGGGATCTCGTACATGATATCCAGCATGAACTCTTCGATCAGCGCCCTCAGAGCCCTGGCGCCGGTCTCCTTCTTCAGCGCCTTCTCCGCGATCGCCTCCAGGGAGCCCTCGTCAAACTCCAGCTTCACCTCATCCAGCTCGAGAAGCTTCTGGTACTGCTTCAAAATCGCATTCCTGGGTTCCCTGAGTATCTTCACCAACGATTCCTTGTTCAGTCCGTCCAACGTGAACAGGATGGGCAGACGGCCGATAAACTCCGGAATCATACCGTACTTGCGGACATCCTCCACCGTCACCTTGCTGTGGATGTTCTTGTCCTTGTCAAACTTGTCCTTCAGCTCCGCCTGGTAGCCGATACCGGTCTGCTTCGTGAGACGCTGTTTGATCACTTCCTCCAATCCGGGAAAAGCACCGCCGCAGATAAACAGGATGTTTTTCGTGTTGACTGTGGCCAGGGGCACCATGGCATTCTTGCTGTTCGCCCCCACCGGCACCTCCACCTCCGAACCCTCCAGCAGTTTCAACAGCCCCTGCTGTACCGATTCCCCGCTCACATCCCTGGAGTTGGTGTTCTTTTTCTTGGCGATCTTATCGATCTCATCGATGAAGACAATGCCGGTCTCCGCCTTCTCCACATCGTTGTCCGCCGCCGCGAGAAGTTTCGTTATTACGCTCTCAATATCGTCGCCGATGTAACCCGCCTCCGTCAGGGATGTAGCGTCCGCGATCGCAAGCGGCACATCCAGAAGTCTCGCCAGCGTCTTCACCAGATAGGTCTTGCCGCAGCCCGTGGGGCCGATCATCAGCATGTTGGATTTCTCGATCTCGATATCGTCCATAGTCCCCGTCGCCACACGCTTATAGTGATTGTAGACCGCCACAGAGATCACCTTTTTCGCGTGCTCCTGCCCCACCACATACTCGTCCAGCTGCGCCTTGATCTTGTGGGGCGCCGGGATATCGTTGATGTTGATCACAGGCTTTGACTTCTCGCCCTCTTTTTTCTTTTTAATCTTCTGCCTGTTGGGCACGCCGCTCAGGTTCTGCAGATCCGACAAATTGATAAAGCTGATATTCGGAAATCCCCGGGGAACCTTCGGAACATTATCCCCCTCCTGTTTCTCTCCGTCGTCCGCCGGGGGCTCCTTCCCGTCCCTGTTCTCCGTGATCACAGCGCTGCCGCTCTCCGCCTCCGGTTTCTTATCCTGCCCCGCCGCCTGACCAGTTCCTGCTCCGCCTGTCATTCCGCTAAAATCGTAGAACGGCGGCATCATCCCCTGAAAATTAAACTGATTCATGGAATCCATGGTCTTATGCATACAGTCGTCACAGACGCAGATGTTGTTGGGCAGCTTAAACATCCTGCCGGCTTTGCTCTCCGGCCTGTGACAGATGAAGCACACGTCCTCATAGCCCCCCTGTCCGTCGTCATTTCCGTTTCTATTGTTATCGTATTCTGCCATATTTTCTCCTATTCCAGTTCCGCATACGCCCTTACTGCACACCTTAACCTAAGAGAATTTTCCGCTGCCCCCGCATCGGCAAATCCTCTTGTGCGCAGTTCGGGCTTATGCTGTTTCCAGTTCCGCATACGCCCTTACTGCACACGCAGACTTTATTTTTTCCCGAGTCTCACCGGAATGATCTGTGAATTATACTCTCCCGCCTCGTAGCGCATGATCTCAAGATCCACGATCTCACCCACAGGATAGTAACGCAGCATCTCCGACAACTCATCCATCGTCTCCACGGGAACTTCATTCAGGGAGACGATGACATCGCCCTTCCGCACTCCCGCCTCATCCGCGGGTTCGTCCTCATACACATCTCTCACATACACCCCTTTGGGGATGTCGTACTCTTCCGCCTGCTTTCCTTCCACATTCGAGCAGCTGATTCCCAGATAACCGCTGTCTTCCTCCCGCAGTCTCTCCCGTATCTCCCTTACCTTCAATTTATCCAGCACGGGAATCGCGTTGGTGATCGGGATCGCGTAGCACATTCCCTCCACGTCCACTGCGCTGATCGTCATGGTGTTGATCCCCACGACCTCGCCGGAGGCATTCACCAGCACGCCGCCGGAACAGCCCGGATTCATGATGGCGGTAGTCTGGATCATGACACGATCGTCAGAACCGTACTGATTTCCCATCTCATCGTAGCCGCCGCCCACCGGCATATCCACCGCGCTGATGATGCCCGTCGTCACGGACTGTCCGAGAAGAAGCGCATTTCCGATAGATATCACCGCCTGACCCGCCTTCAAATTCGTGGAATCTCCCAGTCTGGCGACCAGTATGGTATTTTTCGTCTCTTCGGAGATATCCTCCAACCGCACAGCGATCACCGCCACGTCAAGGTCATTGTCATAGCCTTTCACCATGGCGTCCGCCTCGGTCTTATCCACAAAACATACCTTCAGCTCCTCCGTATCCGACACCACATGGGAGTTTGTCGCGATCAGAAGTTCCGTCTCGTTCTCTCCGATAATAAACCCGGAGCCGCCGCCGTCATATTTTTCTTTGTAATCGCCGCTCCAGTAACCGCCGTTGTAAGAATAGACCGCATTCACACTGACGACGGAGGGCATGATTTTCTCTACCAGTTCTGATACATCCGTCAGATTTCCCGGGAGAGACTGCCCCGGGGATTTTTCCGGCGACGTCGTCTCCGCATCTCCCGGTGCCTCCAGCTCCACCTGTCCTATCTGGGGATTTTCCGGCTGAGCGGACGCCTGCTGCATCTCCTCCTTCTCCCCGCCTCCCCACATGTATACCGCAGACCAGATAACACCCACACAGAGGGCCAAAACAGCGAGGATACACACCGCAGGCAGCACTTTCTTCCCTGCGCCGGGTTTCTTCTTATCTCCGCTGCCGCCTCCCGCATTCCCCAGAGGGGCAGAGCCTCCCTGCGGATTGTAATTTCCCTGCGGATAGCCGCCCTGTCTGCCATAGGGACCTCCCTGAGAAACATTGCCGTAATTCTGGTTTGGGTAATTGTTGTAACCGTTTCCGCCCCTTCTGCTGTAATCGTTCCCATAATACCGCTGATTCTGCCAGTTATTCTGATAAGGGTTCTGATAGCCGTAATGCCCCGGCCCCGGCATCCCCCCAGGTACCTGTCCTCCGGGATTCTGCGGACCGGGCGGCGTCTGCGCATTCTGCGGCATCTGCACATCCTGCGGCGTCCTCACATCCTGGGGAACCTGCTGTCCGAATTTCCCACTGTCTTCCATTATATCATTGTCTGTTCTTTTTTCTTCTTTTTCGCTCATTTTTTTCCTCAATCACCTGTCTGATTCTCACTCCACCGTCACCGACTTCGCCAGGTTCCTCGGCTTATCCACGTCGCATCCGCGCCCCACCGCCACATAATAGCCGAACAACTGCAACGGTATGATAGCCAGAGAGTTCGCGAACACCGGGTCCGTCTCCGGAATATAGATCACATAGTCCGCCGCCTTCTCGATCTCCCGGTTGTCCTCACCGGTGACTGCCATCACAAAAGCTCCCCTCGCCTTCACTTCCACGATATTGCTGATCATCTTCTGATACAGCTGCGGCTGTGTCGATACCGCCGTCACAAGAGTTCCCTCCTCGATCAGCGAGATCGTGCCGTGCTTCAGCTCCCCCGCCGCGTAAGCCTCCGAATGAATGTAGGAAATCTCCTTCAATTTCAGGGAGCCCTCCAGCGAGATCGCGTAATCGATCCCCCTTCCGATAAAGAAAATATCCTTCGCTGCCAGATACCGGTTGGCGAATTTCTGGATCTGTTCCTTTGTGTTTAACAGTCTCTCGATCTGGTGGGGAAGTCTTTCCAACGCCCCCAGCAAACGCTCGATCTCCGTATTTCCAATCGTCTTTTTTGCCTCCGCCAGCCTGATCGCCAGCAGATAGAGCGCCACCAGCTGCGCGCTGTAGGCCTTTGTGGTAGCCACCGCGATCTCCGGCCCTGCCCAGGTGTACATCACGTTATCCGCCTCCCGCGCAATGGAACTTCCCACCACATTGACGATCCCCAGAATCTGAAAGTCTCTCTTCTTCGCCTCGCGCAGCGCCGCCAGTGTGTCCGCCGTCTCTCCTGACTGGCTGATCACCACCACCATAGCGCCCTCCTCCAGAATCGGATCGCGATAGCGAAATTCCGAGGCTAGATCCACCTCCACCGATATCCGGGCCAGGCGTTCGATCACATACTTTCCCGTCACGCCCGCGTGATAGGCCGAGCCGCACGCCACAATATGAATCTTTCTCACCACAGCCAGCTGCTCATCGCTCATGTGCAGCTCTTCTATATGGATCCCACCTTTCTGAATACGGGGACTGATCGTATCTGTAATTGTTTTCGGCTGCTCGTACATTTCCTTTAACATGAAATGCTCATATCCAGCCTTTTCCGCAGCGTCCGCATCCCAGTCGATAAGCACGGATTCTTTCTGGATCTCCTCCTCATCGATATTGTAAAAATGCATATGACTGGCGTGCAGCTTTACAATTTCCTGATTGTCCACGTATGTAACGAGACGGGTATGCTTCAGGATCGCCGGCACATCGGAGGCGATAAAACACCCCTCCTCATTCTGTCCCACGATCAGCGGCGAATCCTTGCGCGCCGCGAACAGGGTATCCGGATGTTCCGCAAACAGAATGCCCAGCGCATAGGAGCCCTCCACCCGCCGCAGCACGCGAAAGATCGCCTCCATCGGATTCCCTTTATAATAGTAGTCCAACAGATGAGCCAGCACCTCCGTGTCGGTCTCCGACACAAACACATAGCCCTTCTTCTCCAAAAATTTCTTCAGCTGCAGATAATTCTCGATGATCCCGTTGTGGACGATACTGATCGTCTCTTTCTGGTTAAAATGCGGATGGGCATTCTCGTTACTGGGCGCGCCGTGGGTCGCCCACCTGGTGTGTCCGATCCCGCAAAACCCCGGCATATCCTGCCCGCCTCTCGTCAGGTTCTCCAAAACCTTCAGCCGCCCGATGGACTTTTTACAGCAGATATCATCGCCGTTAAACACCGCGATGCCCGCCGAGTCGTATCCTCTGTACTCCAGCCTGGAAAGCCCCTCCAAAATAATCGGCGCCGCCGGTTTCTCCCCTATATATCCTACAATGCCGCACATCTCTCTTTTCCTTTATCCTTCCCAATAGGCCTTATTCATAGTATATTTCATAATCCGTCTGAAAGACAGCCTTTTATAATTTTTTCCTAATTTATACCCAAAGAATTTATAAATGCTGGTAACACACATCGGCAGTATCCGCCTGCCCTCCCCCCGGTCTCTCAGGTACTGCGCCGTTTTCTTCACCAGCCTCACCCCCTCCGACTCCGAGGGAACACTCCCAAATATCTCCGGATGCTCCGCCTGGGACACGCCCAGGTCAAAATTTCTGCGGAACTGCTCTTTATTAGTATACTGGTGGGAATGGATCACCATGGCATCCGCCGTGTAGGCGATCTTATATCCCGCTTTGATGCATCCCGCGGCATAGATCATATCCTCGTTAAAGATTGCATGCCGGGGAAAACCTCCCTGTCTGTCATAGATATCTCTCCGGTAAGCCGCGCAGACATTGGAACAGAAAAAGGCCTTGATCCCCAGTCTCGGAATATCCTCCTTCGATTTCACTAAGCTCTCCTCCGGATAGTTAAACTCCCTCGTAAAGCGCTCCACCGGTCCGGCTTCCTCCCGCGGAAGCTGCCTGGCGTAGGATACGGCAACTCCCTCGTCCGCCAGCGGGGCGATCAGCCGCTCCAGCAAAAACTCGTCCGCCGGCATGGCGTCCTGGGTCATCATAACAAAAACGGGAGCGGCAGATCTCTTCACCGCATCCCTCCTCGTCCTGCCATGATCGAACTCCTTTCTGGAAATATGCCACATCTTTATATTTTCATACCGCTTTCGGCGGGGATGGTCATACTGAAATGCTTCCCAGTATTTCTGCTCCGTATTCACGAGCAGAATACGGCGCACCGGCACACTCTGGTGCTCCAGCCTCTCGATCAGTTCCAAAAATTCCGCCCCCGGCTTGTAAACCGGAATAATTACATCTATTTCCTGCATAGGTCGTCTCCCCGGATGTAAGTTTCTCTCTTTTTTGATTGTACCACAATCTCTCCTTTTTTGCACATAAAAAGTCAGACCCCCCGGGGACCGCCCGGCCCCCGCTGTCTGACTCTGTTGTCGTGTGAAAAATTACTGTACACTTTTGGGTTTGTGTTTGCTCGTCACGCTGGTGATATGATCGCTGAAGGTCTGTACTTCATTGCTGGGCACATAACCGCTCTCATCGAACAGAAATTCATGCAGCCAGCTCACATTGTCCGCCAGACTGTTCGGCACGATACAGTCACCGGGAGAACCGATATTGCCGCTCCATCTTTTATCCGCCGTGGGGAATCCGTCGTCCGCAACTACTTTGTACTGGGACGCCTCGCCCAAAAGCTCCGTGATCTCGGTGATCCCCAGCGACGTGTACACTTCGTCAAAGACATCGTTCGCGATCTCCACGAGCTGAGGCACGGAGGCCTCCTTTGACTTCTCCATGATGGCCTTCAACACATTCCTCTGCCTCTCCGTACGTCTGAAATCGTCGCCCTTCGTGTAACGGATCCGGCAGTAACCGGTGGCCTGCATACCGTCCAACGTCTGCATTCCCGCGCTGCTGACCGGCGTATACTGTCTCTTCAGATCTTCCGCGATACAGTACTGATAGTCGTTCAGGTAGTGGATCTCCTCGTTCGTAATATCCATCGGTATGCCGCCCAGCGCGTTGATCGTATCGATCAATCCGGCAAATCCTATCGTGACAAAGTCCTTGATATTCATATCCAGATTGGCGTTCAACATGCTGATCGCCTGCTTCGGACCGCCTGCCGCGTAGGCGCCGTTGCACTTATTGTATTTATCGTTGCCCAGATTCATGAAGGTGTCCCTGTACACCGAAACCAACCGGATCTCCTTCGTATCCAGATTGATGGACGCGATCATGATCGTGTCGCTTCTCGTATTCTTTGTCAGCGCACCCGTCGTGGAGTCCACGCCAAAGAGCGCCACATTCCGGTAGCCTTTCATGACTTCCAGCTGCTCCTCGCTGACACTCTCATTGACAGTGATCTCCTCCTCCGGAATTTCCAGATATCCCACTTTCTCCGTTTTCGTCACGCCCCAGAGCACAAGCAGCATAACCGCAAGTACCACAACCTCGCCCATGAACAGCAGGATCCGTTTTCTCTTCTTCTTCGCCTTCGCTTTCGCGGAAACTTTCTTTTTACCGCCGGAAGCGCTTTTTGCCTGGGCCTTCCTGCCAGACGATTTCTTCTTTCCCCCGGAATTAGATTTTTTTCTCGGTGCATCATATTCATACTCAAAATCGTCTTCGTCCTGATATCTCGGTGCCATTTTTCTCTTATCCTTTCGCAATCTGAATCTTCTGCCTAATAAGCATTTTTATTTACAAAACCTTTGAATATCGTCAGGAAAATAATCCTCAGGTCAAAGCCAAAGGTCCAGTTTTCAATATAGTACAGGTCGTAATCGATGCGTTTCCTGATCGAGGTATCCCCCCTGTAGCCGTTCACCTGCGCCCAGCCGGTGAGTCCCGGCCTCACCTGGTGTTTGATCATATAGCGCGGTATCTCCTCCTTGAACTTCTCCACGAACTGTGTCCGCTCGGGTCTCGGCCCCACCAGACTCATATCCCCCTTCAGGATATTGAAAAGCTGCGGCAGCTCATCCAGGCTTGTTCGCCTGATAAATTTTCCCACCCCGGTCACCCTGGGGTCATCCTTCACGGTCCAGCCTTTCTTCTCATCGGATTCGCTCTGCATTTTCATAGAGCGGAACTTATACATATGGAAAGGCTTGTTGTGCTGACCGATGCGCTCCTGCATAAAGATAACGGGACCTTTGCTGGTGGTCTTTACCAGAATAGCTATGATCAGCAGGATCGGCGAGCTGAGGATCAGCCCCGTCAGCGCCCCCGCGATGTCCAGCGCCCGTTTGCAGGCTCTGTTGCTGAGTCTCGTCAGCGGAACGTTCCGAATATTGATCACCGGCAGCCCCATCAGATCTTCCGTGTAGGGCCTGCTCGGGATAATGCTGTTGTAGTCCGGGATAAACTTCGTATGCACGCCGGATTTCTCACAGAGTGCCACAATATCCGCCAGCCGGCCGTACTGCGACAGCGGCAGCGTGATGGCGATCTCATCCAGCTTGTTCTCCGGCAGAATGATCTCCAGATTGTCGATCCTTCCCACCACTTTTATCCCTTTGTACAGAGTGCCTCTCGAAATGTTGTCATCCAGGATCGCATGGATCACATACCCCCACTGGGGATTTGCCTTCACCCTGTCGATATACTCCTCCGCCGCCTGGGAATATCCCACCAGCAGAATATGCTTCATATTGTAACCTTTGCGGCGGAAAACCACCAGAATTTCCCGCAGGCCGAGCCGAAAAATGCTGGTAAACACAATATTCAGCACCACAAACATGGCGATCATCGTACGGGAGAAGTGCTGCTGCCAGATCACAAACAACACGGATGTCATTCCCATCGCGCCGATAATGTTCGCCTCGACGATACGCATCAGCTCGCCGCCGGGACCCGACCCCCTTTTCGCCGTATACAGTTTACAGCACTGATAAATAATCAGATACGCCGCAACGATGTAGGGAATCGCAGCGAAATAAGTCTCCATCGGCAGGTAAAAATCACCCGGTTTTACATTGCCGACCGGAGTTTCAAATTTGAGCCACCATGCCAAAATATAAGAGCCCGCAATGATGAGCGCATCGATGACTACATGCAATCCATTCAGGTATTTCTGATTATTCTTTATCATAGTACACCATATCTGCCAAAATGTGCCGATTATCCGACCACACTTTTGATATTTTACAATAATGTTATAAAAATTACAATCTTTTTATTTGAGGGATACCGCTCCTGCGGACTTACGGCATCTCAGCCCAGAAATCTTCTCGCCGTGTTCACCCACAGTTCCCATTGGATCAGCATGTAATTCCCCAGATTGCGGAGCCGAAAGGAAACGTGTTTTTCTCTGCCGCCCTCTCTATAGTATATCCGAAATCCACGCATCAGCCCTTTCCAATATACTTTTCCGAGTCCTTTTTTACAGAAAAACAAAAACTTTATTCCGAATCCCGGCAGCAAAAAGGGAAGATTAAGGAGCACCTGCAGCGGAGGCATGTTCTTTTCAATTAAATAGATGCTGTTGGCGGAGGAAAGGTTTGTCTTAAATTCATTATATTTTGAACCGGATACGCTGCTCCCCGCATGGTACACAAGAGCCCCCGGCTCATACAGGTTGCGGTAGCCGTAGATTCTCGCCCGATATCCGATATCCACATCCTCCAGATAGGCAAAATGCCGCTCGTCAAAAAGCCCTATCTGTTCCAGAATGCTCCGCCTGTAGATCGCCGCCCCGCCGCAGACAGCAAAAACTCTCCGGGGCTTCTGATACCTCTTTGACACCTTTTTTCCCTTTCCGTAGTCGTAGGCCCAGCCCAACGCACAGTAATAATCACCGGCGTTATCCATCCGGTCCGGCGCTCTCATCATCCGCATCTGGGCCCCCGCGGAGAAGGCTTTCGGATCTCCGTCCAGCGCCTTCTCCATCGCCTCCACAAAACCATCCTCGATAGTTAAATCGTTATTTAACAAAATGACATAAGGAGTATCCGACGCCCGGATCCCTGTGTTGACTGCCTCGCAGAAGCCCCGGTTCTCCCCCATGCGGATCACCTCCACCCCCGGCGTGCGCTCCGCCAGCTCACAACTTCCGTCCGTGGAGCCGTTGTCGATCACAAGGAGCCGGGCGGGATGCTCCATCGTATCCGCCAGAATGGAATCCAGGCATTTTTCCAGATATTCTATGCCGTTAAAATTCGGAATCACAATGGTTGACTTCATAACTCTATCTCCTTACCCGGATCTTCGGATCCCAGACAAGACGCTGTCCCCTCTCCCGGAACACCGCGCAGAGCACAAGGCTGCGCTGTCTCCAGATACTCTCGTCCAGCCTGTTGCAGTACGCCCTGTCGCGCTCCTTTATCTCCCCGATATAGGGTACTTTCATGATCTCCTCAAAGACAGGGATATCTTCCCCGCGCAGGATCATCGTCCGCGCATCCAGCGTCCGGACGTCCCGACAGACCGATGCCGCATTCGCAGGACCGGAAAAGAATCCGTACAGTCCCGCAAACGGGCATATTCCGTTTTGCAATAAAATTCCACTCGTTATTTTATTATCCCGGTCCAGCACGGAGCCGCCAAGCGCTCCCACATCTTTTCTCGCCGCGAAAAGATCCGGCTTATAGACGACACGGTAAAAGCCCATATGTTCCGTGTCCTCCACCCTTCCGTCGATCCCCTTCTCATCCAAAAAAGCCTGTACCGCCCGTTTTCCGGCTTCATAGGCGTAGAGCTTGCTGGCTGGGTTAGCCGCCGTGGACAGATCGTGGCAGCGCCAGTGGTAGAGTATTCTCCCTATATGGGCTATCTCCTCCTCCCGCATCCTGCCCACCGCCCGCAGGATCAGATCGTAGTCCTGAGCGCCGTCGTACGCGGGACGAAAACCCAGTTGTCTCATGAGCCCTGTCTCCAGCAGCAAAAAGTGACAGATATAGTTATTTGCCAGCAGAAAATCAAAATTAAATCCAGATTTAATGTTTGGTTCGCGGAAATTTTTTCCGCTCTCATCGCATTTATCTTCGTCCGAATACAGCAATTTCGCTGAAATTCCCTGTTCAGCCAGGGTATTTACCGCTTTTACCATCTCAAACAACGCATCCGGCGTCAGCAGATCGTCATGATCCAGCAGGCCGATATAGTCGCCTGACGCATGGACGATCGCCTGATTGCTGTTGCCCGAAATGCCCTCATTTTTAGATAACAATCGATATTTTATTCTCTCCGCCTGTCTCCCTGACAGCGCTTTCTCTGCGATTTCCACACATTTCTTTACCCGGTCGCTCTCGCTGGCGTCGGCGATGATCAGCTCCCAGTTCTCGTAGCTCTGTGCCGTTACGGAATCGATCAGCGCCGTCAAAAATTCCTCCCTTGTCTCGTAGGCGGGCACCACGATGCTGATCAACGGCATTTTTTCAAAGACCGTCCCCCTCTGGCGTTCCAATTCCTCCTCCGTCGGCGGTTCGTAGAAATAATACATATCATAATGAGCGGTGAGCCGCTCGTATGCCATGCCCACCGCTTTCTTTACTCCGTTGCGCTTCATGTAGTTGATCGTTTTATTCAGATTCTCCCGTATCATAACAAACCATTCACAGAGAATACATTTTACAGCAGCGCCTTCACTGCCTCTGTCAGCGCTTCAACCTTCGCCTGCGCGTCATCCAGACCGGTACCCTTTACGCCCATGTAGAATTTAATCTTCGGCTCCGTGCCGGAAGGACGGGCACAGCACCAGGAATCATTGGTCAGTTCAAAGTACAACACATTGGACTTCGGCAGACCGGTGGGCGTCACTTCGCCCGTCGCCATATTGGTCGTCTGATCCAGATCATAGTCGCGCATCTCCACCACCTGCAGATCACCAAAGTTTTTCGGCGGGTTCTTACGCAGTTTATCCATGATCGCGGCGATCTGTCTGGAGCCGTCGATGCCCTTCATCGTGATCGCGTACTGTGTCTCTTTATAGTAACCGTATTTCTCATACAGATTGATCATCTGATCCCAGAGCGTGATGCCCTGCTTCTTGCACCATGCAGCCACTTCGCACAGACACATCACCGCAACGACAGCGTCCTTGTCACGGGCATGGGTTCCCGCGAGGCATCCGTAGCTCTCCTCCAGACCAAACACGTAATTGTAAGAATGGTCTCTCTCAAAGAACTTGATCTGTTCGCCGATGTACTTGAAACCGGTCAGCACTTCCACAAATTTTGCCTTGTAGTCTTCCGCGATGGCGCGCGTCATATTGGTTGTCACAATGGTGGTCACCATCGCCGGATTCTCGGGCATCTTGCCTGTGGCCGCTCTCTCCCGCATAATATATTCCGCAATCAGCATACCGGACATATTTCCGGTAAAGGAAACATACTCGCCGGTGGCTTTGTCCTTCGCATAAATACCGAGCCTGTCTGCATCGGGATCTGTGGCCAACACCACATCCGCATCCTTCTCCTTCGCCAGCTTCAGCGCCAGGGTGAAAGCTTTCGGATCTTCGGGGTTCGGATAATCCAGAGTGGTAAAATCGGGATCCGGCAGTTCCTGCTCCGGCACGATATAGACATGCTTAAAGCCCAGTTCCGAGAGAATTCTCCTCACCGGCACGTTGCCCGTCCCGTGGAACGGCGTGTAGACGATCCTGATGTCGTCAGCCATCTCCTTTATCACTTCCGGATGGATGATCTGCTTCTTCAGTTCCTCCATGTATCTGTCATCGATCTCTTTTCCGATCACCCGGTACAGCCCTTTTTCCATGGCTTCTTTCTTATCCATGGTCTTCACATCATTGTAATCCGTCACCGCGCGGACTTCCTCGATGATCTCTTTATCTCTGGGCGCCGCCACCTGCGCGCCGTCCTCCCAATATGCCTTGTAGCCGTTGTACTCCGGCGGATTGTGGCTTGCCGTCACCACGATACCGGAAATGCATCCAAGCTCCCTGATCGCAAAGGAAAGTTCCGGCGTTGGGCGAAGCGCATCGAACACATAAGCCTTAATGCCGTTTGCCGCCATACACAGAGCCGCCTCGTCCGCAAACTCCGGGGACATCCTTCTTGAGTCGCAGGCGATCGCAACACCTTTCTCCGCGCCTCCCTGCTTCAGGATATAATTGGCAAGTCCCTGCGTCGCTTTCCGCACCGTATAAATATTCATGCGGTTCGTACCCGCGCCGATCACACCGCGGAGACCGCCCGTGCCGAATTCCAGATCCTTATAAAAGCGATCCTCGATCTCCCCCTCATTATCCGCAATGCCCTGAAGTTCTTTCTTCGTCGCCTCATCAAAGTATGCATCCGTTAACCAGAAATTATACTGCTCTTTGTAATCCATCTGTAATCCCTCCGTATTCCTATCCATATTGGCGGAAAATTGTCTGCAAAAGTATGACAATTTCTTCTCCTTGCTCCATTATAACAGACTTTTCCGGTAATGGGAATATTTTCTTTTTTATTGACCTCCCCCCTGATTCACGCTATGATAGTGCAAAGAAAACCGGTTTATACCGATACATGTTGACCGAAAAAATAAAGAAAAAAGGGGATACACAATGGAACAGTTTGCAAAACTCAAATACACAAGACCGGACGGCGAAAGCCTGCTCTCCTACATCGACAGCGCCGCAAAAGCTTTTCAAAACGCCGAAAGCTATCCGGCTGCCAGAGAAATCTTCTTAAGTCTGAACCAAAAACAGGAACACTTTCACACCATGGAAGAACTGGCCTCGATCCGCAACAGCATGGATACGCGGGATGCATTTTACCAAAAAGAAATGGAATACTTCCACAGCGTCAAGCCGGGGATCAGCGTGGAGATGAAAAAATTCCACAAAGTATTTCTGGAGAGCAGTTTCCTCCCAGATTTTGAGCGGGAACTGGGGCAATTATATATCCAGAATGTGAAAAGCCGCATACGCCTTGCCGCAGAGTCCAATATAGAGCTTCAGATCAGGGAAAGTATGCTGGTACAGGAATATTATCGGACCGCTGCCGCTCCGCAGGCGGAATTTCACGGAGAGACCTTAAACTTTTACGGCCTGTTAAAGAAAATGCAGGATCCCGACCGAAAGATCAGAAAAGAAGCGATGGAAAAATGGTCTGCACTGTATGAGTCCATCTCAGGGAAGCTGGATGATATCTTCGGCGAACTTGTCAGCATCCGCCTCGAACTGGCGGAAAACCTCGGCTTTCCCGGCTATGAGGAAATGATCTTTCTGCAGAATAAGCGCTACACCTATACCCCTGAGGATGTGGCGGCGTTCCGTGAGCAGATCCTTCGCCACATCGTTCCGGTCTGCAAGCGGCTGGTAGAAGAACAGAAAGCCAGGCTTGGCATTGAAACGCTTCACTACTACGACGAAGCCATCATGTTCCCCGAAGGAAACGCCTTGCCCATGGGAACAAAGGATGAAATGCTGGCGAACGCGGGCAAAATGTACAGAGAGCTCTCCGACGCCGCCGGAAGATTTTTTGACTTTATGCTGCGATATGATCTGTTTGACCTCGAGACAAAGCCGGGAAAACAGCAGGGCGGCTACTGCACCATGCTCGCCGAATACAAGGCTCCCTTTATCTTCTCAAACTTCAACGGGACGGACGCGGATGTGGATGTGCTGACCCACGAGGCCGGACATGCCTTTCAGGCTTTTGAGGCGCTCCGCAATGTTCCCCTCTCCGAACAGACTTTTGCCTCTGAGGAAGTAGACGAGATCCATTCCATGACTATGGAATTTTTCACCTACCCCTGGATGGAGCTGTTTTTCGGAGAGCAGGCGGAGAAATACCGCAAATCCCACCTGTGGAGCGAACTGATCTTTATGCCCTATATCGCCTGCGTGGATGAATTTCAACACCTTGTCTACCGGGAAAAGCTGACGGATGCCGCAGAACGCAGAAAAGTATGGAGCGCACTGGAAAAGAAATACCTGCCCTGGCGCGATTACGACGGCGATCCGTTTCTGGAACAGGGCGCATTCTGGATGCAGAAACTGCATATTTTTGTCTGCCCTTTCTACTATATCGAGTACGCTCTGGCACGGATCGGATCGCTGGAATACTACAGCCGGATGGCGGATGATTTTCATGGTGCCTTTGAAGATTATCACCGCCTCTGCCTCGCCGGGGGCACCAAAGGCTACCGTGAGCTCCTCGCGCTGGGAAACCTCAGCGATCCTTTTGAGGAGGGGACGGTGGAGAAAGTTGTGGGGGCTGTCACTAAATTGTTATGAGACTTTCCCGCTCATGCAAATGAGCGTGCCGATTTTTACTTCTATTGCACGCTCTTTTGTTTGTATCCTTTCTTTTCCTTTACATCTCTTTCAGCAGTTCTTTGTATATTGTCTGTACTATCAGATTTAACGAAGCGGCTCCCGGATCCGCCGTACCCAACCCTCTGTCCGCCACATAAAAGCCTCTGCCCCTTCTGGCTATCATCTGTTCGGTGGCTCTCGCACCTTCCGCAGACGCTTTCGCCGCCGCACCTGCCGCCGCAAAGATATCATCGTTTGCCGCTTCCTCCGAAAATGCCCTGACAGCGGGAACCAATACATCCATCAGCGTTTTATCCCCCTCTCCCGCCTGGCTTTTCTCCAGAGTGGAAGCGAGCGCCTGAATCAACTACCCCGGTGCAAGCACTCAAGCACTGTGAGGGGCTCCTACGTCGCACCCTCACAGCACTTGCCTTTTTCGCTCGCTCCGCTCCCTCAAAAGCGGGGTATGGATGCTTCCCTGTTCCTACCTCTACTCATAGTCATACAGGCTCAGTTGTCCCTCTATCTCATTATTTCGATATAGTTTCTTATACTCATTTCCCTGATTCTTTACATAATTTGCTATTACTTTTTCATTCCCTTTCTCACTCACTGTTGATACATAATATCCCGATGACCAGAATTTTCCTCCCCATAATTTCTTCTTTACTTCCGGGCATCTCCTGAATACTTCTTACATTGTGTGATTTGTGGATAGCTTCACTCAATCTACACTTCTCCTTTTTCTCTACATTGTATCATGCTTTTCTTTCCTCTTAAAGTTTCCTTGCGCCCCAAGGGGCGGGGAATGTACCCACATATTCATTCAATATTCTCGCGATACTCTCCGCGTCATATACCGTTTCATTTTTTGCCGCTCCCGCCGCCCTCATCATGAAAAAACCGAGCAGTGTGGTGGCAGTTACTCCGCCTGCCGCAAGCAGCGTCATCCCCGCGCTTTCCAGAACTTCTGTATTACCCATCTCCCTCCATTCCGGAAGCATCTCTCTCACAGCATTAAAACATTTCTTCATATTGAAGGGATAAGGCAGTCATACGGAAACTTGACACGCTTGTTGCCGACTTCCCCGATACATACAAGCTGGCAGGGCAGGACGAAGTATCTAAGACCTATTTCTTTCCAAAATCATACGTCAGCTACCGTAAGCCGAGGGCGGTCAGTACCGAGCAGAGAGAACGGGCAAGACAGATGATGATTGCAAAGAATAAGGCAAAGGAAAAATAAATAAAATCAAATGGAATTGTGTATGCATTGTGGTAAAATAACAGCGTTGAACAATTAAACAAATCGGAATTTTTTCAATGGAATGGAGGAGTAATCGAATGATTATTTTGATAACAGGAGCATCCCACACAGGTAAGACAGCACTTGCCCAAAAACTACTTGAAAAATATAAATACCCCTATTTATCCATAGACCATTTAAAAATGGGGCTTATTCGCAGTGGAAATACTACACTTACCCCTGTTAGTGATGAAAAAGAACTAACGAATTATTTGTGGCCCATTGTGTGTGAAATGATAAAAACAGCTATAGAGAATGAGCAAAATTTTATTGTGGAAGGTTGTTACATTCCTTTTGAATGGTCGAAAGATTTTGGAGCGACGTATTTGAAAAACATCAAATATTATTTCTTAGTTATGAGCAATAAATATATTACGAATCATTTTAGTGATATAAAACAATATGCAAGTATTGTTGAAAACAGAATGGAGAATGAGGGCTATACGATAGAAACAGCACTCAGAGATAATGCCAAAATATTGGAACAGTGCCAGATTTACAAGGTCAACTATATTTTTATTGATGATAAATATCAAATTGATATTGAATTATAAACTCGTAGGGAGGACAACGAAAATGCGCACAGAGATAGAAATGATATCTTTAATAAAAGATATTGCTTTTAAGGAAAAAAATATTCGAGCAGCATATATTGAAGGCTCTCGAACAAATCCAAACGCTCCAAAGGATATTTTTCAGGATTATGATATTGTATATATTGTAACAACTACAAAACCATTTCGTGAGAATAAGGAATGGATAAAGTGTTTTGGCGAAATCTTGTACATGCATTATCCTGAAGATAATGTTTTCTATCCATCGGATGTAGAGAATTGTTATGGTTGGCAGATACAATTTGCCGATGGAAATAGGATGGATTTACATGTATGTACCAAAGAAAATGCTCTTGCAAATCTTGAACTGTATCAAATATTAGTGGATAAAGACGGTATCGTGCCATATCCTCAAGAAACTGATGACAAAAAATATTGGGGCAAAGAACCGCAAGAAATTGAATTCCAATGTGCCTGTTCAGATTTTTGGTGGTGCTTGAATAATGTGGCGAAAGGTTTATGGCGCAATGAACTTCCTTATGCTATGGATGTGATAAATTTCGTCCTAAGACCGCATTTAAAACGCCTATTAGAATAGGAAATTGGTATGGAACATAATTTTTCTGTTAGTGTAGGTAAGTCCGGCAAATATTTCAAAAAATATTTATCGGAAGATAAGTATAGACCATTTCTTGTAACATACTCTATCGCAGAAATTGAGTCAATATGGAATTCTGTTTTTGGAATGTGTAATTTATTTCAATGTACAGCAGTAGAATTTAGGAAAAAGCAAAATTTTTCATATGATTTTGAACAAGCAAAAAATAGCTTGAATTTTTTACAGCATGTAAGAAAACTACCAGTCAACGCAAAAGAAATATATCCATAATTTTACGTATTACAGTTTGTCGGGGAAATTCAAAACAGTAAAATGATATAAAAATTGAATATTATTTACCGTTGGTAGCGATTTATTTTAACAATTAATCAGCTACCTTTTTTGTTTTCAGAAACCACCAACACAGCACAGAAAGAATGAGGTATCAGAAATGATTGAGAGCAAGAATGACGCAAGCAAAAATTTAGAAAAGGCATTGCAGGCATTGGAACAGGCGAAACAGCTTGTAGCCAACGAAAAGAAAAAGCAGAACGAGAAGAAACGCAAAGCCGAGAATCACCACAAGTATATCATGGGCGGCATTATCGTGAAGTATTTCCCCGACTGCTACCGCTATGACGAGGGCGAGTTAAACC
>ERZ779622.293-NODE-293-length-32567-cov-8.996248_pt1 | contig 32567 bp, 30 predicted proteins | sample MGYA00514188_ERZ779622 | MGnify/ENA primary metagenome ERZ779622 (study PRJEB29562, sample SAMEA4376702) | mouse gut metagenome | isolation source: Cecum | study: EMG produced TPA metagenomics assembly of the A DSS colitis mouse model was used to assess the... | reverse complement strand
CCAGGGGGATGGACTTGACGAAGCCCACGAACATGAAGATGGCCAGCCCCGCGCCGAAGCCCAGGTAGATGATGGGAATGGTCCAGGGGGTGTTCAGGTGGAGGGTGTTGGCCGTCTTGGACAGGGTGAACATGACCATCTGGAAGGGGACCACCATGGAGAACACGCACAGGAAGTACAGCGCCTTGCAGAACAGGGAATTCACCCGGGCGATGTACCAGGCGGCCATGGAGGTACACAGCAGGATCAGGGCGGTGGACAGGATGGTAATCACCACGCTGTAAATCACCGACTTGGCGAAGGGGTAGTTGCCGAAGGTCATGCCCTTGATGAAGTTCTGAAAGCCGACCCACATATCGCCGGTGGGAAGGGCGAAGGTGTCGGTCTTGACATAGGTGTTCTCCTTAAAGGAGTTGATGACCACGGCCACCACGGGCAGCACATAGATCACACAGATGACGGCCAATACCGTGGACAGGATGGTCTTGCGGCGGGCCTCGGCGGAGAGCGCTTTTTGCCTATTCATTACTGCTGTACCTCCTTATTGCGGGTGTAGCCCAGCTGGGCCAGGCCCAGCCCGGCCACCAGGATGAAGAAGATGACTGCCTTGGCCTGGGCGACGCCCTGAGAGGAGCCGCCGGAGGCGTTGAAGGTATTGAAGATGTTCAGGGCAAGCATCTCGGTGGTCTTGATGGTGGTGCCGCCGGGCTGGATGATGAAGGGCTGTCCGGCGGTGAGGGCCAGGTTCTGATCAAAGAGTTTGAAGCCGTTGGTCAGGGACAGGAACATGCAGATGGTGATGGAAGGCATCACGTTGGGGATGGTCACCTTGAACAGGGTCTGGGTGCGGGTGGCCCCGTCAATGCGGGCGGCCTCCAGCATCTCGCCGGGGACGTTCTGCAGGCCGGCGATATAGATAATCATCATGTAGCCGATCTGCTGCCAGCACATGAGGATAATCAGTCCCCAGAAGCCGAATTTGCTATCCAGCAGAATGGAGGTGTTGTACCAGCTGAGGATGCCGTCAAAGATCATGGACCAGATATAGCCCAGTACGATGCCGCCGATGAGGTTGGGCATAAAGAATACGGTACGGAACAGGTTGCTGCCCTTGATGCCCTGGGTGAGGAAATAGGCCACGGCGAAGGCCAGCACGTTGATGAGCGCCAGGGAGACCACGGCAAACATGGCGGTGTACCAGAAGGCGTGGCGGAAGCCCGCGTCGCCAAAGGCCTTGGCGTAGTTGCTCAGGCCCACGAACTGGGCGTTGGAGATGGTCTTGAACTTACATAGGGACAGCCAGATACCTTGGAGGAAGGGCCAGATGAAGCCGATGAAGAAAGCGGCTGTGACAGGGCCCAGGAAGAACAGCCCCCACCGCCGGGTGGAGCGCCGGATGGAGTTGCTGTTGGAAATCTTCTTCGTTTTCAAATTATCAGCTCCTCTTGGATTTCTGTAGGGGCGCATATGACGCGCCCGCTTTTGCGTGCTGAGGATCGCGGGCGGATGATATCCGCCCCTACAAGCGGAGCACAGGGACGGGCGAGGTGCCCGCCCCTGTGCAGTGTCAAAGCGTAATGTTCAGATCTGGGGAAATCAGCCGTTGACGGTGTTGTACTGGGCGGCCCAGCCGTCTACAAAGGCGATGCGGAACTGCTCCCAGTTGGCGGCGGACTGGTCGGCGTTGTACTGGTTCAGCGCGGCTACCAGGCCCCGGCGGTACTCGTCCACGTTGGGCTGGTAGTTGGTGACCCAGGGCATCACGTAGCAGCCGTTGGCGGTGTACTCGGCGGCGTCGGCCAGGAAACCATTGGAGGACTCCACGGCGTTCTTATAGGGCAGGATGCCCAGCTGCTCCACCATCTTGGCGGAGGCGTCGGGGTCGGACACCAGCCACACCATAAAGTCGATGGTGGCCTTCTGGTCGGCCTCGGAGACGTTGGCGTTGACAGCCCAGCAGTTCTCAGTGCCGCAGTTCAGACCGGCCTTCTCCTCGCCGGCCACGCCGCAGTAGTAGGGGATCATAGTGGCGTTGGGCACGGAAGCCACATAGTTGGCATACTCCCAGGAGCCTTGCACGGTGAAAGCGGCCTTGCCGTCCTTAAACTCCTGGCCGGCGTCGTGGCCGCCGGTAGCCAGGTCGGTGGGGGCGGTCAGGCTGTTGTTGATGCACAGGTCGTACAGGTTCTTGAAGTTGTCCATATACGCGCCGGTAATGGTGGCGGGGCACTCGGTCCAGGGATTGTCCTTCTGCTCATAGAAGTACTCCAGGTTGGCCATGTGGCCGGTGAAGCGCCAGGAGGAGGAGTCGTCCATGTCGCAGGAGGTGAAGGCGTCGAAGCCCAGGGTGGCGGCGTTGGCGTGGATGTCCTCCACCACGGCCTTCAGGGAGGCAAAGTCCTTGATCTCGTCCATGGAGTGGCCAGCCTTGGTCACCAGGTCGGGGTTGACGATGATGCCGTAGCACTCGTAGCAGTAGCCGATGGACACCAGCTTGCCGGCGTCGTCATAGAGGTTGTAGGCGTCGGTGTTCAGTTCATTGGCGATGGCGGTGCCGGTCAGGTCCATGGCGTACTCACCCCAGTCGGCCACGCCGGCGGTGTTGCCGATGACGAACAGGGTGGGGGGAGCGGACTTATCCATCTCGGCGGTGAGGGTCTGCTGATAGGTGCCGGCGGCGGCGGTGATGACCTGGACGGGCACGCCGGTCTTGGCGGTGTAAGCCTTGGCCAGGTCCTGGGCGGTCTCGTCCAGCTCGGGCTTGAAGTTCAGCCAGTATACCCGGCCGGTTTCGCCGCCGCCGGTGGGCGTGCCGGCGCTGCTGGGATTGTTGGCGCTACCGGGGTTGTTGGCGCTGCCGGGGTTGTTGGCGCTGCCGGGGTTGTTGGCGGGCTTGTCGCCGCCGCAGCCGGCCAGCAGGGACAGGGCCATGGCGGCGCTGAGGGCCAGGGCCAGAATCTTTTTGGTCTTGCGCATTTCATTTTCCTCCTAATTTAAAATTTAGATACCGCGACTTCTGGAAGCGTTACCGGAATCGTTACTGGTAACGTTTCCGGTCCGCTTGATTACTATCATACCCGCAGTGGGCCGCAGATGCAAGAAAAATTTACCGCAACAGCGTAAGATTGGAGAAATGCAAAAAAAGACCCGCTTGGTTTTGGAGATTATGCCTAAAATCCGGGCCAGTATCCACAAATTTTGCCGGAGGTTCCCAGATTGCCATTGTCATTTCCGGCAGGAAGCGTTATAATATAGAAAGAGGAGGTGCATCCTGTGAGCAACTATGTGATATCGATCAGCCGGGAGTTTGGCAGCGGAGGGCGCCTGATCGGCAAGCGGCTGGCCGCCCGCCTTGGGATTCCCTGCTATGACCGTACCATCATCCAAAAGACCTCGGAGAAGAGCGGGCTGTCCCCGGACTTTATCGCCCGGGCGGAGGAGCGGGCCCGCAGCCGGTTCCACCTGTCCGTCGCCCCGGTAGGGGTGGGGGTGCCCGCCCTGGCCCACCAGGGGGTGCCCGTGAGCCACCAGGCCTTTTTCGCCCAGGCGGAGGTCATCCGGGAGCTGGCCGACGAGGGCCCTTGTGTCATTGTGGGCCGGTGCTCCGATTACGTGCTGGGGGAGCGGCCCGAGTGCCTGAAGGTCTTTGTCCACGCCGATATGGCCAGCCGGGTGGAGCGGTGCGTGGAGGAGTACCGCATCCCCTCCGATGACATGGAGCGGCGCATTGTCCAGATGGACAAGGGCCGGGCTAACTACTATAACTATTATACCGGGCATATCTGGGGGGATATGCGCCGCTATGATCTGACCCTGAACTCCGGCATGATCGGAGTGGAGGGAGCGGTGGAGCTGATTGTGACCCTGGTGAAGGCCCGCTCCGCCCAGGACGCCCAGTAACGGCTATGGGAAGGATCAGGATACAGGTGTCCGGCGAGCCGGGCCGGACCGACAACTACAGCGCCGCCATCCGGAGCGCCGGAGGGGATCCTGCCTCCGGTTACTGCCCCGCCCCCGACCTGAGCTGTGCCGGCCTTGTGCTGTGCGGCGGCGGCGACATCGAGAGCGCCCTTTTTGGACAGGAGGACCAGGGCTCCAATCCCCCGGACCAGACCCGTGACCAGGCTGAATTGGCCCTGTTTCGGGCGTTTTATGGGGCGGGCAAGCCCATTCTGGGCATTTGCCGTGGGATGCAGCTGATTAACGTGGCCCTGGGGGGCACCCTGATCCAGGATTTGCCCCCGGAGCAGAAAATATTCCATATCTCGGTCCAGGAGGACCTGGTCCACCCGGTGTTCAGCCCGGAGGGCAAAGCCCTCAACGGGCTTTACGGCCCGGTCTTTTCGGTTAACAGCGCCCACCATCAGGCGGTGGACCAGCTGGCGGAGGGACTGGAGGCCGCCGCCTGGTCGGAGAGCGGCGTGGTTGAGGCGCTGGAGCTGCCCGGATACCCCATGCTGGGCCTGCAGTTCCATCCGGAGCGGATGGCCTTTGGCAAGCGCCGGCTGGACACCGTGGACGGCGCGGCTATTTTTGCCTGGTTCCTGGATGCGTGCCGGAAGGGAGCCGGCTCCCCCCGGAGGATGGGGGACGCCCGGGCGGACTGAACCCGTCCGAAATTTGTACATCAAGAGAGGATCACTGCAATGGACAACTCGGTTACCCGGCGCCTGGCCAGCTTTCTGCTGGCGGGAGGACTCTGCCTGACCCCGCTGATTGCCGCAAGGGCGGCAGGCCCGGAGGCAATTTCAGCTCCGCCGCCGGAGGAACTGGCGCTGGAGCTCTGGAATCCCCTGGCCTTTTTGGAGGAGGAGCCCACAGCCGGAGAAGAAGAGATACCTGCCCTCCTGCTGATCCGGGAGGGACTGACGGAGGAGCAGCAGGAAGCGCTGGCCGCCCGCATGGAGCGGGAACCCGCGCTGCTGGAGCGGTTGGAGAAAGATGGACTGAGCGATACCCAACTGGTCCTGCTGGCCTTGCCCAGCGCCCGGACCGGCTGTCTGGACCGCTACCTATCCTGGGCGGAGGCCCACCCGGATGACACCGTGGAGAACACGGTTTTTTCCGTAAACGCGGACCGGGACCTGACCTTTTACGATACGGTTTCAGAGATTGCCGATCCGTCCGGCCTGGGGGTGCTGGTGAATAAGCACTATGTCCTGCCCGCCGGCTACGTCCCGGAGCTGGAGACTCTGGGCGCCGGGTACGGTTACGGCTCCCTACGGCCCGAGGCGGCCCAGGCTTTCCGGGCTATGGCTGACGCCGCCCGGGCGGAGGGTGTCTCCTTGCGCAGCGTGTCCGCCTACCGCTCCTATGCCGGCCAGAAGGTCACCTATCACAACTATCTGAAAAAGTACAAGCGGTCTGTGGTGGACAGCTTCTCCGCCCGGCCCGGCCACTCGGAGCACCAGACCGGCCTGGCTCTGGACATCAACGTGGCCAGCAGTAAGGCGCACTTTGAGAATACCAGGGCTTTCGCCTGGCTGAAGGCCCACTGCGCCGAGTATGGCTTCATCCTTCGCTACGACCAGGGGAAGGAGGCCGTCACCGGCTACCGCTTTGAACCCTGGCACTACCGCTACGTGGGGGTGGAGGCGGCCAAGGCTTGCATGGAGCAAGGCCTGTGCTACGAGGAGTATCTGGCCCTTCTGCCCGGCTGAATCACAACATGGAACGGCCCCCGGTTTTCAGACCGGGGGCCGTGCTTTATTCTTCCCAATACGCCTTTACGAGGAAATGGTACTGATTCAGGGCTATACTCTGCTGTCCCTCTTCCGACTCCAGGCCCAGGTGTATGTCCAACAGGACGGCTCCGTCCTCCCGGTCCATGGTAACAGGCTCCCCAACGGACGCGCTCCAGCCCATGCTGAAGATCCGACCAGGCAGCTCTTTCAGCAGCGGCTTGCTGGCCGTCATGGTGGACCCACCCAGCTTGATCCTGTATTGTAGCTCGCCGTCCTCCAGAAAGGTCATCCGGAAGGCCAGAAGCTGGCGGCGGGAATTGTCCCGCCCGCCCCCCTGGGCGTACAAGGTCCCCAGGCCCCAGCTCTTCACCAGCTCCCGCTCCGGCCCCTTATCGTTATAGTTCTGCGACCATAGCTCCGCCCTGAACGCTACCTGCTCCATGTCATCCGCCAAAACGACACGGTACATACGTAAAAAATCCCAATTATTGGGCGCGGTGAGCATATCAACGATGGTGTTCTGCTCCTCCTCCAGCTCGATGGGGGTAAACACCGTCTCCCGCTGGGGCAGCAGCTCGGTGTGATTCCGGACCCAGACATAGCCCAGGCCGGCCAGAACGGCCAGCAGGAGCAGAGCGGCGGCGATGAACAGCCCCCTCCACTTTTTGATCTTGGGCCGGAGCTGCTCCTCCCCCAGGCGCAGGGTGTCCCGGACCAGCTCGTCCTGGGGGGCGTCCCCCCGCTCCCCGGCCAGCAGCTCGGAGACGGTCAGGTCCAGCGCCTCCGCCAGGGGCTCCATCAGGGCCAGGTCGGGAAAGTTTTTACCCAGCTCCCATTTGCTCACTGCCTGGACCGACACATATACCTTCTCTGCCAGCTCCCGCTGTGTGAGCCCCTTCTCCTTCCGGACCTGGGCGATCAGCGCCCCCGTTTTCATGGCATCCATAGCATCGCCTCCTCTGCCTCTATCATACCCGGAGCGGAGGGATTTTGCAATCAACCCCAGGTTGACAGGGAAAAATGTTTGGAACAAACAGAAAAAGCGGCCCTGTTTGAACACAGGACCGCCTTTTATATCGTTCCATGTCATACCTGCTGGGGGAGGGAATCGTCCTGCTCCACCCAGTCCTTCGCCACGTCCACCACCCGGTACTCCGTCTGGGTGTCCCGGATGACCACCCGGCGTATGCCCGCGTTGATAATCAGGCGGCGGCACATGGAGCAGGAGGTGGAGCCGGGAATCAGCGTCCCGGTCTGGGGGTCCTTGCAGACCATATAGAGAGAGGCGCCCAGCATCTCGCTGCGGGCGGCGGAGATAATGGCGTTGGCCTCGGCGTGGACCGAGCGGCACAGCTCATACCGCTCTCCGGAGGGGATGTTCATGGCCATTCGGGTGCAGTAGCCCAGGTCCATGCAGTTATTCCGTCCCCGGGGGGCCCCGTTGTACCCGGTGGAGATGATCTCATCGTGCTGGACAATAATGGCCCCGTAGCACCGGCGCAGGCAGGTGGAACGCTCCATCACAGTACCGGCGATGTCCAGATAGTAGTTTTCCTTGTCAATGCGCTTCATGGAAGTCCCCCCTAAAATTGGCTTACAGCGCGGTCTGCGCCTTGTTGAGCTCCTGAGCGATGTTGAGCACATGGTCCCCGATCCGTTCAAAGTCGGTGAGCAGCTCCGAGTACAGGATACAGGCCTCGTCGGAGCAGACGCCGTCCCGCATCCGGATCAGCTGCTCCCGGCGGAAGTCGGCGGTCATATCGTCGATCTTCTGTTCCAGCTGGGCCACCTGGGACAGCCAATGGGCGCTGCCCGCCTCGCCGGACAGAAGGGCGGACACGGCACGAAGGGAGATGTCCCGCATCTGCCGGAGTTCCTCCTGGGCAAAGGTGGAGAAGGGGATGTCCTTCTCGGTCAGCAGGCGGGTGTAGCCCGCCAGATTGTCGGCGTGGTCGCCGATACGCTCAATGTTCCCCGAGATGGCGAAGAAGCTGCTGACCACGCTGGAGCCCTGCTCGTTGGTTTCGATGGTGATAAGGTGGGATATGTAGCGGGATATCTCCCGGTTCAAAAAATCGATGTACGCCTCCCGCTGCTCCATCCGCTCCAGAGGGGAGATGTCACGGGTCATAACGGCCCCGAAGCTGGCGTTCACATTCTGCCGGGCCATCTCCAGCATCCGGCGCAGCTCGTTGCGGAGCTGCCCCACCACGATGGCGGACACGCCCAGGCCGCCGTCCTTGCCCGCCGCGGACAGGGGGGTCAGGTAGACCAGACGCATACCATGTTCAGCCTCAGCCGCCTCCGGCTGGGTCCGATCGGGAAGCATGCGGGCGGCCAGTCCGGCCAGGGTATTGCCGAAGGGAATGAGCAGAACGGTGGTGGCCAGATTGAAGAGCACGTGCATGGCCGCAAACTGAGCCATGGGGCTGGGGACTGCGGATTCGATCCATTGCGTGAGGGGGAAAAAGGTGACGGCGATGGTAAAGATTGCGGTACCGATCAGGTTGAACAGTACATGAATACAGGTGGTCCGCTGAGCCTCCTTGCTGGTGCCAAAGGAGGCCAGTACGGCGGTGATACAGGTACCGATGTTGAGACCGAACAGGATATACACTGAGCCGGAGAGCCCCACCACACCAGCGGCGGCCAGGGTCTGCAAAATACCCAGAGAGGCGGCGGAGGACTGGATCAGGGCGGTGAACAGGGCGCCGAAAAGGATGCCCAGGATGGGGTTGGAGAGGGTGGCCATCAGGTTGACAAAGGCGGGGACCTCCCGCAGAGGCTCCATGGCGGCGCTCATCATGTCCATGCCCACAAAGAGGATGCCCAGGCCGGCCAGAAGCTGGCCGATGTGCTGGAGGCGGGCCTTTTTGGTAAAGACCATCAGCGCCACGCCCACAAAGGCCACCAGTGGGGCCAGGGCGCCAACGTCCAGGGCAATCAGCAGGCCGGTGGTAGTCTTGCCCACGTTGGCGCCCATGATAAGCCAGACCGCCTGATTCAGGGTCATCATGCCCGCGTTGACGAAGCCTACCACCATGACGGTGGTGGCGGAAGAGGACTGGACGGCGGTGGTGATGAGCGTGCCCACCAGAATGCCCAGGAAACGGTTGGAGGTCAGCCGCTCCAGGACGGACTTCATCTGGTTTCCTGCGGCGGCCTCCAGGCCGGAGCTCATCATCTGCATTCCGTGCAGGAACAGAGCCAGGCCGCCAAAAACGCCCAGAAGCTCCCAAAAGTCCATGCGTATCCCCTTCCTACGCGGCCGGCCGCGTCTCCGCTTATTACAGACATCCCGAAAATTCGCCATTTTCATTATACCCGCATTTCCCAGAACATGTCAATACGCAAATGGCGGGCGCCCCGTAATAAAGAAGCCTCCGCCCCCTTGCGCCGCAAGAGGAAGCAGGGGCTTTTCCACGCTGCATGGGCAGCGCCGCGCGGGGGGTGAAGATTCCGCTTCTCAGATGGATATACATCGTAAAGTTCCGCCGGTCCGTGTCAGGAATGTTCCTTAACAAAACCTTCACAATTTCCTCCTTGACAGGAGAGACCGCCTTCTGTATAATTCATGACAGCCTGTCACATTGCGACAACCTGTCATAAGAGGAGGGAGCCTGTGCCCACCGCAACATTTTTTCGTTTGCCGGAGGAGAAGCGGGAGAGGCTGATCGACGCCTGCTGGGATGAGCTGACCCGGGTCCGGTTTACCGATGTGTCCATCAACCGGATCATTGCGGCGGCCCGCATTCCACGGGGCAGCTTCTACCAGTATTTTAACGACAAAGAGGACCTGATCCGCTATCTTCTGGAGGATATGCGGCAGTATTTCATCGCGCTGCTGCGAAATATCCTGGAGGAAACGGGAGGAGATCTGTTTGCCTTGCCTCTGGCGGCCTATGACCGCTTCATCAGCCGGCAAGGGCATACCGACCCCATGCTGGCCCTGTTTATTCGGCTGCTGGTGTTGAACAAGGGGCTGGACCTGCAAAGCTTTATCAGCCCTGACCGGGGATTTTTGATTGGCGAGCCGCGGCGGTTCCTCCCTGATCCGCTGTGGGAGGCGGTGGACGCCTCCAAGCTACGGGAGAACAGCCGGGAATATGCCGATCAGGTCTTTCACATGACCTGCGCGGTGCTGGCTTTTGCCATTGTTGAGACGCTGCAGTGCTCCGGGAAATCGGATCAGCCCCAGTCCCCGGCCCAGACCGCCCAGGTGCGGGAAATGACCAAAGTACGTACGGACCTGCTCCGCTACGGCGGAGCGGCGGAGGGATATAAGGAGGAAACCGTATGAAGAGACAAACCCTGTCGCTTGCGCTGGCGGCGGCACTGGCCCTGTCGCTGCTGGGCGGCGCCGCCCTGGCCGCGGAGGCCCCGGAGACGGAGGCGCCCCAGCCCCCTGCGGAGGAGTACATACCAGACCCGGTGGGGTCCATCACCTTCGGCAATCTGTCCCGGCGGATGCACGAGAGCAATTTACAGGTGCGGTCCATCCAGGAGAACATCGACATTCTGGAGGAGCTGGACTACGATGATCTGAAGGATGACCTGCGCGTTCAGCTCAACGAGATCGCCGGCGCTCAGTGGGGTCTGGTCGTGAGCTCCAGTGCGCTGAAGGATTTAAGCCAGCTGTATCCGGATCAGTTTGAATACAGCGATTACGAGTACCACAGCGCCTATGACCAGATGGACAAGGCCTATAACGCCGTGCGGGAGCAGTATGACGCCATCAAGGAGGGCGACATGCAAAAGAACAACGCCGACACCGTCCGGCAGCTGAAAAATCTGCAGAACCAGATCGTCATGGCCGGCGAGACCACCTATATTGCCCTGGCCGCCATGGAGCTGCAGCAGGACGGGCTGGAGCGGCAGCTGGCCGCTCTGGACCGGCAGATCACGGAGCTGGACCTGCGCTATGAGCTGGGCCACATCTCCTCTCTGACGCTGAAGCAGGCCAGGTCGGGGCGGGCCTCCCTGAACAGTGGCCTGGCCACCCTGGGGATGAATCTGGATGTCTACAAGGGCCAGCTGGAGCTGCTCATCGGGGCGGAAATTACCGGGAGCATCTCCCTGGGGGGCTTGCCCGCCGTCAGTCAGGAAGAGCTGGACGCCATGGACCTGGAGAAGGACCTGGAGACCGCCAAGGCCAACAGCTGGGCGCTGTACGAGGCCGCCGAGACCCACAAGGAGGCCAGGGAGAAGTACAACGGCTACGGCGGCGACTACGGCCAGAGCTACGCGGCCGACGGTGACAGAGCCTACACCCAGGCCCGGCATACCTACTACTCCGCAAAATATAATTATGACAATACGGTGCAGAACTTCGAGCTGGGCCTGCGCGGCCTGTATCTCAAGGTGAAGGACTGCAGGCAGATTCTCTCCGCCGCCCGGACCGCCCTGGCGGTAGAGCAGGACAATTACGCCGTGGCCCAGCTGAAGCAGAGCCAGGGAACGCTCTCCCAGAACGCCCTTTTGGAGGCCGGGGATAAGCTGAAGGAGGCCCGGGAGAAGGCGGCGGGAGCCGAAAACGACCTGTTCTCCGCCTACAACGCCTACCGCTGGGCCGTGGACTACGGCATCTTGAACTAAAAGGAGACCGCCCTATGAAGCAGAAACGAATCATTTCAATTGTCCTGGCCGCAGCTCTCGCCCTGAGCCTTACCGCCTGCCGGCAGGAGGCGGACGCGGAGGGCGGCGACGGAGACGCCGCCGCCGGCGTGGCCGTCCAGGTCCAGGAGGTAAAGCAGGACACCATTTCCACCGAGAACAAGGTGTCCGGCCGGGTGGCCGCCAACGGGCAGGAGTCGGTCTTTGTGGCAGCCCAGGCCCAGTGCACCGCCGTCTATGTGGAGGTGGGGGACTGGGTCGCTGCCGGGGATGTGCTGTGCGCCCTGGATATGGCCAGCACTCTGTCCTCCTACAGTGCGGCCAACATTACCTACAGCTCCGCCGTCCAGAGCTACAACGATCAGGCGGCTATTTTCGATAAGCAGATTGCTTTGGCGGAGAAAAACGTCAGCGATTTGAAGGCCCTGTTTGAGATCGGCGCCGCCTCCCAGATGGAGATCGACCAGGCGGAGCTGTCCCTCCAGAGCGCCCAGGCCCAGCGGGACGCCACCTTGGCCCAGCTGGAGGCGGGGATGCAGAGCTACAAGGCCAACGTGGAGCAGCTTTCCGCCGTGCTGGAGAACGTGGACAGCCAGGGCAATGTGATCGCCCCCATCTCAGGCACCATCCTCACCCTGAACGCGGTGGAGAGCAGCTACGTCACGGCGTCCATGCCGGTGGCCGTCATCGACGGGGCCGACCGGATGGAGATCGTCGTCTCCGTGTCCGAGGCCCTGGTGCCCAAGCTGGCCCGGGGGGACGAGGTGGATGTGTCCATCAGCGCGCTGAACGTCCAGCTGGTGGGCAGCATCAAGCAGCTGGAACGCAGCGCCAGCATGCAGACCAAACTGTACAACGTCACCATCTCCATCGACGAGGACGTGGACGGCCTGCTGTCCGGCATGTTTGCCGACGTGTCCTTCCGCACCGACACCTCCGCCAACGCCATCGTCATCCCCACCGAGGCCATCCTCACCGGCAACGGGGTGCAGCACGTCTTTGTGGTGGAGAATAACGCCGCCCGCTATGTGGAGATCACCGCCGGCCTGACGGGCAGCGGCGTCACCGAGGTCACCTCCGGACTGAATGCCGGCGACATGCTGGTCACCGTGGGGCAGGCCTATCTGTCCGACGGCGACGCCGTGCGGATCGTATCCGGGGAGGACTGAGGCCGGTGAGTAATATCGCGAAATTCTGTATCAAGCACAGAGTCACCACCCTGATGGCGGTCATCATGATCTCCATTTTCGGCGTGGTCTTTACCACCCGGCTGCAGCTGGCCCTCCTTCCGGATATGGAGGCCCCCGCCGCCATCGTCATGTGCTATTTCAACGGAGCCACCCCCTCCGACATGGAGGAGCTGGTCACCCGCCCCTTGGAGTCGGCCGTCATGTCGGTGTCCGGGGTGGACGGGGTACGCTCCACCTCCTCCGACGGGGTGAGCCAGGTGCAGATCACCTATGTGGAGGGCACCAACCTGGACATTGCCGCCACCAAGCTGCGGGAGCAGTTTGACCGGCTGTCCCTGCCCGACGGGGCCATGGACCCCATCATCATCAACATCAACATCGGCGATCTGATGCCCTCCGCCATGATCGCCCTCCGGGGGGAGGACCTGGCCGACCTCCAGGCCCTGGCCGAGGACACGGTGACCCCCGCCCTGGAGCGGATCAAGGGGGTGGCCCAGGTGACCGTCTCCGGCGGCGTCAAGCAGCAGATTTCCGTGGAGGTGGACCCCACCCGGGCCTCCGGCTTCGGGCTGTCCAACTCCTATATCGCCCAGATTCTCACGGCGGAGAACCTGCTCTTCCCCGGGGGCGACATGCACAACGGCTCCCAGACCCTCACCGTCACCACCGACGCAAAGCTCCAGACGGTGGAGGATGTGGGAAACGTGATTATCCCCCTCCAGACCGGGGGGACCGTCCGGCTGTCCGAGGTGGCCAGCGTAAGGCTGGAGACCGGCGACCCCGAGGCGGTGGCCAAGACGGACGGCTCTGCCTGCGTGGTGCTCCAGGTATCCAAGCAGTCGGGGGCCAACGAGGTGTCCACCGCCGACGCGGTGGTGGAGGAGATGGCCAAGCTCCGGGCCAAGAACGGCGCGGTGGAGTATACAGTGCTGTACACCGCCTCTGACTATATCAACATGGCGGTGAACGCCGCCATGAGCAATATCGAGATGGGGGTCGTCCTGGCCGCCGTGGTGGTCTTTCTCTTCCTGCGCCGCTGGGGCGCCACCGCCGCCATCGCCGTGTCCATGCCCGTGTGCATCCTCACGGTGTTCGTGCTGATGAATGTGTTCCACCTCACCCTGAACATGATGTCCCTGGGGGGCATCGCCATGGGCGTGGGCATGATCGTGGACAACTCCATTGTGGTGCTGGAGAACATCTACCGCTACTCCGCCGAGGGCCACAGCCGCATGGAATCCTGTGTGGACGGGACAAAGGAGGTCTTTACCTCCCTCACCGCGTCCACGCTCACCACCGTGGCCGTCTTTCTGCCCCTGGGACTCTCCGGCGGCATGGCCGGGATGCTCTTTGACGACTTCTGCCTGACCATCTCCTTCCTGATCCTGGCCTCCCTGGTCATTGCCGTCACTCTGGTGCCCCTGCTGTGCTACTTCCTGCTGGACGAGAAGAAGGTCCACGAGCACGCCCTGAAAAAGGCGGAGAAAAAGGCGAAGCGGCACGCCGAGGGCAAGCGGAGCCTGGGCGCCCGGCTGAATGAGGTCTATACCCGGCTGCTGGGCTACTTTGTCAGCCACCTGTGGGTGGGAATGCTGGCCTCCGCGGCCCTGGTGGCCATCTTCATCGCCGCCTGCATGTCCACCAAGATGGTGCTCATGCCCGCCATGGACCAGGGCATGGTGCAGATTTCCGTCAGCACCCCTGTGGGCTCCGAGGTGAAGGACACCACCGCCATCGCGGACCGCATCGTGGACCTGGCCATTGAAAACGTTCCTGAGCTGGAATCGATTTACCACATCACCCAGCCCGAGAGCTCCTCCGTCAACCTGGTGTTGTCCGACAAGGAGGACCGGGAGCGAAGCTGCGACGACGTGGCCCAGGCCATGCGGGAGCTGACCCGGGATATTGCCGGGTGCGAGATCGCCATTGCCGCCTCCGACATGACCGCCCTGATGGGCAGCGGGTCGGACATCAGCGTGGATATCTCCGGAAACGACTACGAGACCCTGACCATGATCGCCCGGGACCTGGCCGGTCAGATCAGCCTGCTACCCGACGCAGTGGACGTGACCACCTCCATCGCCAAGGAGGTCAAGCAGGTGAAAATCACCATGAACCGGGAGGCCGCTTCCCAGTACGGCCTCACCGCCGCCGCCGTGGGCGCCGCGGTCCGGTCTGAGCTGTCCGGCTCCACCGCCACCACCGTTACCATCAACAACAAGGAGCTGGACGTGGTGGTCAAGGGCGACGGCCGCTCCGCCGCCAGCCTGGACGCTTTGAAGTCCATGCCTGTCTCCTCCGCCTTCGGCGGAACGGTGCCCCTGTCCTCCGTGGCCGACGTGAACATTGAGCTGGCCCCCCAGAGCATCACCCGGGTCAACCAGTCCCGGCAGATTTCGGTTATCGGGGACACCATCAGCGGAGATACCACCGCCATTACCCGGGAAATCCGGAAGATTCTGAACAACTACACCCTCCCCGACGGCTATACCGCCGCCATTTCGGGCGCCTATGAGGACATGATGGACAGCTTCGGCGACCTGCTGCTGGCCCTTGTGGTGGCTCTGGGCCTGGTGTACTTCGTGCTGGCCTCCCAGTTTGAGTCCTTCCTCATGCCCGTCATCGTCATGATGATCCTGCCCGTGGCCTTTACCGGAGCCCTGTTCGCCCTGCCCCTCACCGGGCGGGATCTGTCCATGATCTCTCTGGTGGCCCTCATTATGCTGGCCGGCACGGTGGTCAATGCCTCCATCATTCTGGTGGACTACATCCGCCAGCGCCGGGAGCAGGGGGAGAGCCGGGTGGACGCCATCCTCCACGCCTGCCCCTTGCGTATCCGGCCCGTGCTGATGACCACCCTGACCACCATTCTGGCCCTGGTGCCCATGGCCCTGGGCCTGTCTGAGGGGGCCGCCGAGATGATGAGCGATATGAGCATCACCATGATTTCCGGCATGGTCATCTCCACCGTGATTACCTTGCTGTTTACCCCGGTGTACTACTCCGTCATCGACGATTTGAGCCATATCTTCTCCCGGAAGAAGAAAAAACAGCCTCCCACTCAGCCGCCTGCTGAGGAGGAGTCCGCCCCCGCAGCAGTTGAATAAGCGCAAAAAGGCCCCGCCAGCCGGCGGGGCCTTTCCTTGTCTTTACAGGGTTTCCAGTTCCTTCATCCATAAGGCGTTCACTGCGTCCGACGGCATCCGCCAGTCGCCCCGGGGAGAGAGGGCCAGGGAACCCACCTTGGGCCCGTCGGGGAGGCAGGAGCGCTTAAACTGCTGGGCAAAGAAGCGGCGGTAGAAGCTTTTCAGCCACTTGAGGATGGTCTCCCGGCCGTAGTCCTCCCCCAGGGCGGCGGCCGCCAGACGGAACACCTTCCGGGGGGAGAAGCCCCAGCGCAGGGCGTAGTACAGGAAGAAGTCATGGAGCTCGTAGGGGCCCACCAAGTCCTCGGTCCTCTGGGCGATCTCCCCCTCCTTGGGGGGGAGCAGCTCAGGAGAGACGGGGGTGTCCAGAATGTCCCGGAGGACGGCGGCCAGCCGGGGGTCCTTCTCCTGGGCCTCGTCAGCGGCGTAGCCGGTGAGGTGGCGCACCAGGGTCTTGGGGATGGAGCCGTTTACGCCGTACATGGACATGTGGTCGCCGTTGTAGGTGGCCCAGCCCAGGGCCAGCTCGCTGAGGTCGCCGGTTCCGATGACCAGCCCCCCCCGCTGATTGGCCAGGTCCATCAGTACCTGAGTGCGCTCCCGGGCCTGGCCGTTCTCGAAGGTGACCGACAAGTCCTCCATGGACTGACCGATGTCCCGGAAATGGACCCGCACCGCCTCGCCGATGTCCACCGTGCGGAAATGGGCGCCGACGCGCTCGGCCAGCACCTGGGCGTTGGATTTGGTGCGGGAGGTGGTGCCGAAGCAAGGCATGGTGACGGCCAGAATGTCTGACCGGGGCCGGTCCAGCAGGTCGAAGGCCCGGGCGGTGATGAGCAGGGCCAGGGTGGAGTCCAGCCCGCCGGACAGCCCCACCACGGCGCAGGAGGCCCGGGTGTGCTCCAGCCGCTTCTTCAGCCCCAGGGCGGCGATGGTGAAAATTTCCTCGCACCGCTCCCGCCGGTCCGTGCCGTCCTCGGGGACGAAGGGGTTTTTCCCGATGGGGCGGGTGAGGGCGGTGTCCACTGTTTTCAGGGCGAAGGAGGAGCGGCCGATGCCGATGGCGTGAGCCTCCTCCATGGGGTCGCGTCTGGGCGGGGCAAAGGTGTTCATCCGCCGCCGCTCAAAAAGCAACTTGTCCACATCAATTTCGCTGACAGTCAGCCCAGTGACAAAGCGGTTTTCCGCCAGCAGAGCCCCATTTTCCGCCACCAGGTTGTGCCCGGCAAAGACCAGGTCGGTGGTGGACTCCCCCTCCCCGGCGTCAGCGTAGACGTAGCCGCACAGCAGACGGGCGGACTGACCCGTTACCAGTTGGCGGCGGTAGGCCGCCTTGCCCGCCGCCTCGTTGGAGGCGGAAAGATTCAGGATCAGGGTAGCCCCCGCCCGGGCCAAGGCGACGGAGGGCGGCTCCGAAGCCCACAGGTCCTCGCAGATCTCCACCCCCACCACCAGATTGGGCATGGTCTCGCACTCCCAAATCAAGTTATAGCCCAGGGGGACATTCTGTCCGCACAGCTTCACCATGGTGTCCAGTTCAGCCCCAGAGGTAAACCAGCGGGCCTCGTAGAACTCCCCGTAGTTGGGGATGTGGGTCTTGGGGACCAAAGCCAGCAGCTCTCCGCCGCACATCACCGCTGCGCAGTTGCAGAGCTTTCCGTCCCATCGGTTCCGCACCGGCAGGCCCAGGGCGGCGAGCATGTTCAGGTCTTTAGTTTCCTCTAAAATGCGGCTCAGAGCGTTCTCCGCCCCCTGGAGGAGGGTGTCCTGCAAAAACAGGTCGCCGCAGGTGTAGCCGGTGACGCACAGCTCGGGCAGGGCCAGCACCTTCACGCCCTGTTTCGCCGCCTCCCTCATCAGCCCGATGATCTGTTCCGCGTTGTATTCGCAGTCCGCCACCCTGATCCTCGGCGTCCCCGCCGCAACCTTGATAAAGCCGTCCCGCATAAGAGAGCCCCCTTTGTCCGTTTTTCCTATCATATCCCAAATTTTTCGTGATTGCAAGAAAATGATGCGGGCGGCCGGTTTTCCGCCGGCCGCCTGTGCCTTATTTTTTCTTCTTTTTTGGTTTTGCCCAGCCCTTCTTCCGGACGGGCGGAGCGGATGTTCCCCTTTTTTCCACACGGTTTCTGGTGTCGGAGCGGGACTTCCTCGCCTTGGGTTGACTCTGGGAGGGCGGGGCGGCGCGGAGGGCGCCCCCTACAGGCGACCCCTTATCCGGCTTTATCAGACAGTGCTTGCCGTAGCCGATCAGGTCCTCACGGCCCGTTTTACGGAGGGCCTCCAGCACCAGCTTCCGGTTCTGGGGCTTGCGCCACTGCATCAGCGCCCGCTGGAGAGCCTTGTCATGGGGGGACTTGGGGACGAACACCGGCTTCATGGTCCGGGGGTCCAGGCCGGTGTACCACATGCAGGTGGCCAGGGTGCCAGGGGTGGGGTAGAAGTCCTGGACCTGCTCGGGCATATGGCCCTGCTTGTTCAGCCACTCGGCCAGCCGGACCGCGTCCTCCAAGGTGCAGCCCGGGTGGGAGGAGATGAGATAGGGCACCAGATACTGGTCCTTGCCGTAGCGCCGGTTGAGCTTGAAATACTTCTCCCGGAATTTCTCATAGACCTCAATGTGGGGCTTGCCCATATAGTCCAGGGTGTGGGCCACGCAGTGCTCCGGGGCCACCTTGAGCTGGCCTGAGATGTGGTGTTGGACCAGGTCGGTGAAAAACTCTCCGCTGGGGTCCTTCATCAGGAAGTCAAAGCGGATGCCCGAACGGATAAACACCTTTTTCACCTTGGGGACGGCCCGCAGCTTGCGCAGGAGCATCATATAGTCGGTGTGGTCGGCGTCCAGATTGGGGCATGGCTCGGGGGCCAGACAGGCCCGACTGCGGCACATGCCGCTCTTGAGCTGCTTCTGGCAGGAGGGCCGGCGGAAGGTGGCGGAGGGGCCGCCCACGTCGTGAATGTAGCCCTTGAAGCCGGGGTGCTCCGTGAGCTGCTTCACCTCCCGGATGACGCTCTCGTGGCTGCGGCAGGAGACGGTCCGTCCCTGGTGGAAGGCCAGGGAGCAGAAATTGCAGGCCCCGAAGCACCCCCGGTTGTGGGTGACGGAGAAGCGCACCTCCTCAATGGCGGGTACCCCGCCCATCTCGTCGTACATAGGGTGGGGCTCCCGAACGTAGGGCAGCTCGGCTACCCGGTCCAGCTCCGCTGTGGTCAGGGGAAAGGCGGGGGGATTGACGATGAGGAAGCGGTCCCCGTGCCTCTGGACGATGGCCTTGCCCGATACCGCGTCGTGCTCCAGGTACTCCGCCATATTGGCCCGGGCATAGGCCTCCTTCGAGGCGGACACCTCCTCAAAAGAGGGCGCCTCCACCCTGGGATAGGCGCACACACCGGGATGCTTTCCGATGATGCAGGTGCCCCGCACGTCGGTAATCTCCCCCACGGGCGTCCCGGAGGCCAGCCGGGCGGCAATCTCCAGGGTAGCGGTCTCCCCCATGCCGTAAGTGAGGATATCCGCCTGGGAATCAAAAAGGACGGAGCGGCGCACCTTGTCCTCCCAGTAGTCGTAGTGTGCGAAGCGGCGCAGGCTGGCCTCCAGCCCGCCGATGACGATGGGGATGTCCCCAAAGGCCTCCCGCGCCCGGTTGGAGTAGACCGCTGCCGCGTGGTCGGGCCGCAGGCCGGCCTTCCGGCCGGGGGAGTAAGCGTCGTCGCGGCGGCGCTTTTTGGCGGCGGTGTAGTGGGCCACCATAGAGTCGATGTTCCCCGCTCCGATGAGCACTCCCAGACGGGGCCGGCCCAAAGACCGGAACGCCGCCGCGCTGTGCCAGTCCGGCTGGGCCAGAACGGCCACCCGGTAGCCATCGGCCTCCAGCAGCCGGCCGATGATGGCCGCTCCGAAGGAGGGGTGGTCCACATAGGCGTCGCCGGTGATGAGCAGGAAGTCGTAAAAGTCCCACCCCCGGCGGGCCATGTCCTCCCGGCTTACGGGAAGGAACAGATCGCGGTCAAAGGGCATGGCAATTCTCTCCTGTCTCACCGTTCAAAGCCGATGTATTTTTCCATCAGGCCGCCGCCGTCTTCCCGACCGGTTTTCCGGAAACCGTACCTCTGGAAAAAGCGTTGGGCCCCCTCGTTGTCCGCCGGACAGCAGAGCCGCAGCCTGTCCCGGCCGGCCCTCCGGTATCGGGAGACGGCCTCGCCGATGAGCTGGACGCCCAGCCCCCGGCCCCGGTCCTCCGGGAAAATAGACAGGAATTTGATATACCCCGCCTTTTCCTCCCGCCCCCGATCCGGGTCGGTAAGAAGGAGGCCGACGGCCCGGTCTCCCGACATGGCCACCGTCAGATTTTGATCCGCCTCGGAGTACAGCGCCCGGTCCTGGGGCCAGACCGCCGGGCGGAACCAGAGATTTACGTCCGCCGACGCCTTCTTGTCCTTCCGCCACCAGGACTGGCGGGCCAGGGTGGAGATATCCACGGGCAGGTGGGAGTTGTCCATCTCGAATCGGATGGCAAAGCGCTCTCCGTCAAAGGTGAGGCAGGACATCGCCGTGTTGTCCCCGTGGGGCATACTGTGCCACTCCTCGGGGGGACGTTCTTCACCTTGCCCAAAAACTGGCGCAGAGCCATGCCGTGGCTGAACAGGGCGACGGTCTGGTCCGGATGCTTCTCCGCCAGACGGCGCACCGCGCCGTATACCCGCTCCCCAAGCTGAGAAAAGGTCTCCGCGTTGTCCACCTGCCAGTTCGGATCGGTGCGGTTGAACAGCTCCATCTGCCGAGGGAATTGGCGGCGGACCAGACCAAAGGGCAGGTCCTCCCAGTCCCCCAGCTTCAGCTCCCGCAGGCCGGGGTCGGTGCGCAGCTCCAGCCCCTTGGGCGCATAAATCGCCCGGGCGGTGGCAGACGTTCGGAGCAGGTCGCTGGAGTAGACCGCGTCAATATGGATATCCCGGAAGCGGGCCTCCAGTGCGGCAATCTGCCGGTAGCCGTTGTCGGTGATGAGGGAGTCGTACCAGCCGTGGACCCGGCGGTACAGGTTGCCCTCGGCCTCGGCGTGGCGGATGAGGTAGATCGTGGTCATAGGATCAGTCCTTTTTCATTTCAAAGTGAATCAGCAGAGACAGCAGCGCCCGCAGGAGGATGACCGCGCCCAGCACCATCAGCTCCTGGAGATCCCGGACCAGCACGGTCTTTAAAATCTCGGCGGCCATTTTGAACTCCAGGCTGGTGGCCAGGCCCTCGGCCAGCTGGAATTTGATATTCCGGGGGGTGCGGGTGACCATCCCCACGCAGTACAGCCAGAAAGCCTGGACGGCGGTGACGGCCACCACGAAAATGCCCATCAGCTCACAGGCGGAGATGATGGTAGGCAGACACAGCTCAATCATATGCTCCAGCACGGTATTCCCCTCCTTTTACCAGGGCTTCACGCCGCCGGTCAATTCCGAAACCGAACGCAGCCCCTGTTTTTCGGCGATGGCCGCCAGTCCGTCCCGCGCCTTCAGCGGAGCGAAGGGGTCGGCGAACAGGGCGGTGCCCACCGCCACGGCGGAGGCTCCGGCCAGCATGAGCTGGGCGGCGTCCTCCCCTTTGCTGACGCCCCCCATGCCCAGAATGGGCAGAGAGACCGCCTGGGACACCTCCCACACCATCCGCACCGCCACTGGCAGCACGGCGGGGCCGGACAGCCCCCCGGTGTTCATTTTCAGAACAGGCCGGCGGGTGTTCACGTCGATGCGCATCCCCCGGATGGTGTTGATGAGGGAGAGGGCGTCCGCCCCGGCTCCCTCCGCCGCCCTGGCGATCTCGGTAATATCTGTCACGTTGGGGGACAGCTTCACCATCACGGGCACGCCGCCCGCATGCTTCTTGGCCTCCTCGGTGACCTCGGCGGCCAGCTCGGGCCGGGTGCCGTAGGCCAGCCCTCCCGCCCTCACGTTGGGACAGGAGATGTTCACCTCAATCATGTCCACCCCGGCCCCGGACAGCTTCTCGCACATGACGCCGTACTCCTCCGGGGTGTTCCCGGAGATATTGGCGATCACTTTCGTGTCAAATTTTCGCAGAAAGGGCAGCTCCTCTTCAATAAAGGCGTCTACGCCCGGGTTTTCCAGCCCCACGGAGTTGAGGATGCCCATGGGGGTTTCGGCAATGCGGGGGGCGGGGTTGCCCGTCCGGGGGTGGAGGGTGAGGCCCTTGGCGCAGATCCCCCCCAGCTCAGATAAATCATAGAATTGGCTGTACTCCCGGCCGAAGCCGAAGGTGCCGGAAGCCACCACGACGGGGTTTTTCAGAGTGACCCCGGCCAGCTTGACGGACATGTCAGGCATCCCAGTCCACCTCCTCGGCGTTGAATACCGGGCCGTCCTTGCAGACGTGCTTCACGGTCCCGTCCTTCATGGGGGTGGCGCACACCAGACAGGCCCCCACGCCGCAGCCCATCCGCTCCTCCATGGACACCTGGCAGGGCACGCCGAACCGGGCCGCCGCCTTGGCCACGCTTTTCAGCATGGGCTTGGGTCCGCAGGCCAGGACGGCGTCGTAGGCCCGGTCCCGCTCCAGTTCCTGACATACCAAAGCGTCTACAAAGCCGTGATAACCCAGAGAGCCGTCGTCGGTGGCAACCGCCACCTTGGCGCACTCGTCCCGGAAGCAGTCCAGCAGAATGGCCTTCTCCCTGGAGCGGAAGCCCAGGATGGCGGTGGACCTTCCGCCGGTGTACTGGGCGCAGCCCCGCATGGGGGGCACGCCGATACCGCCGCCCACCAGGAGATAGCGGCCCTCCCGCTCCATGTGAAAGCCGTTGCCCAGCAGGCCCAGCACGTCCAGGGTATCGCCCTCGTTTCGCTCTGCCAGCCAGGCAGTGCCCTCCCCCCGGACTTCGAAAACCACGGCCAGGGTATCCTCAGGTTCGTCCTCCTGACAGGAGCACACCGAAATGGGCCGGCGGAGCAGCAGGCCGTCCCCGCATTTGATGTGGACAAACTGTCCCGGCGTGGTGAAAGAGGTCCGGACCATGTCGCCCGCCTCCAGCACCATGTAGACGGCGTCTCCCATCCGGGTTTTGGAGACGATCTTGCACTTGTGCGCTGCTTTCATCATATTTCACCTCTCGCGGGGCGGCGCAGAGGCCGCCCCCCTACGTTAAACGATAGTCACAAACTGCCTGATATCGTCCCGCATGCGCAAAGCGGCGTTCCGGGCGGCCTGGGCAAAGTCATGGCCGTCGCCCCCGGTTTTCTGCCAGGCGCACATGATGCCCCGGGAGGAGTTGACGATTGCCCCGTGGCCGTACTTGTCAAAGGCGTACCGCACGTCGTCCGCCGTCCCCCCCTGGGCGCCGTAGCCGGGCACCAGGAAGAAGGTCTTTTCCAGCCGCTTTCTCAGCGCCCGGATGTCGGAGGGGTAAGTGGCCCCGGTGACCGCCCCGGCACAGGTAAAGCCGTACTTGCCCTCGGTGCCGGCGGCAATGCGCTCGTTGAGGTCGCCCATCACCTGATAGACCAGCCGGTCTCCCGCCACGATGTCCTGCAGCTCCCCGGAACCGGGATTGGAGGTCTTGACCAGCACAAAGACGCATTTGTCCTCCGCCCTGGCGGCCTCCAAAAAGGGCTTGATGGAGTCGGAGCCCATATAGCCGTTGAGGGTGACGCAGTCGGCGTCAAAGGACTTGAAAACCTGACCCTCGATCCTGGCCCCGCTCAGCCAGCCCTCGGCGTAGGCGGAGGCGGTGGAGCCGATGTCCCCCCGCTTGATGTCGGCGATGACGAACAGGCCCTTCTCTTTGGCGTAGCGGATGGTGCGCTCCAGTACCTCCATCCCCTGCCAGCCCAGGTTCTCGTAATAAGCCGCCTGGGGCTTGACGGCGGGGACGATGTCGCACAGCGCGTCGATGAGCCCCGCATTGAACTGCCAGACAGCCTCGGCGGCTCCCTTGAGGCCCGTCCCGTGCTCCTCGAAAGCTGCCTTGCGGATGTGCTCCGGGACATACTCGATGCGGGCGTCCAGTCCCGCTACGGTGGGGTTCTTCATAGCCCTGATCTTATCCTGTAAAACGTCGAATGACATGGTATCAAATCCTTTCGTCCTGATAGATGACCTCGCCCCGGGCAATGGTGTATTTCACCTTTCCCTTCACCCTCCGGCCGGCGAAGGGGGTGTTGCGGGCCTTGGAGGCGAACTGCTCCGGGTCGATGGTCCACTCCTCGTCCGGGTCAAAGATGACCAGGTCGGCCACGGCGCCCAGGGACATGTGGCCCCGGGCCAGATGGAGGATATCGGCGGGGTTGGTGGACAAGCGGCGGAATACGCCGGGCAGGTCCAGCTTTTTCGTGTGGTACAGCTGGGTGAGCGTGAGGGCCAGGCTGGTCTCCAGACCGATCATGCCGCTGGGCGCCCGGCTGAGGGAGCGGGCCTTCTCCTCCGCGGAGTGGGGGGCGTGGTCGGTGGCGATGACATCGATGGTGCCGTCCTTCAGCCCGGCGATGATGCCGTGGACATCCGCCTTGGTGCGCAGCGGCGGGTTGACCCGGGCCATGGAGCCTTGCCGGAGCACCTCATCCTCGGTGAGAGTGAAGTACTGGGGACAGGTCTCGCAGGTGATGGGCACCCCTTTCTTTTTCATCTTCCGGATAATGTCCACGCTCCGGGCGGTGGAGACGTGGCAGATGTGCACCCTGGCCCCGGTCTCCTCGGAGAGCATGGCGTCCCGCATGACCATGATCTCCTCGGCAATAGCGGGCCGGCCCTCCAGCCAGAGCTGGCGGGACACGCTGCCCTCGTTCACCGCCCGGCCGGCCACCATAGAGGTGTCCTCGCAGTGGCACAGCACGGGCATTTCCAACTGCCGGGCCCGGATGAGCACATCCCGCATAAGGTTGGCGTTGTCCACGTTGCTGCCGTCGTCGGACAGGGCAACCGCCCCCGCCGCCTTCAGGGCCTCGGCGTCGGTGGGTTCCTCTCCGCGCAGGCCCAGAGACAGGGCAGCGATGGGGTATACCCCCACGCCGTTTGCCGCTTTCGCCCGGTCCAGCACATATTTGACCTGCTGGGGGCAGTCCACCGCCGGGCTGGTGTTGGCCATGCAGGCCATGGAGGTGACACCCCCCCGGGCGGCGGCGGCGCAGCCGGTGAGGATGTCCTCCTTATAAGTAAGCCCGGGGTCCCGCAGGTGGACGTGCATATCCACCAGCCCGGGGGCCACCATCAGCCCGGAGGCGTCGATGGTCCGGTCGGCCTCGCAGGTCAGGCCGTGCTCCATCAGTCCGACCCGTCCGTGCTCCAGCAGCAGGTCCTGAAGCTGGACGTTTCCCGTAACCGGGTGGACCACCCGGCCGTTTTTAATCAAAAGACGCATAGCTTCCTCCGAAGTATTTCCGGCGTGCGCCGGTTTCTTCTTTGCTCCGCATGGGGCGGAGTCAGAGTATAGTACTCTAATATTAAATTATAGCGGAAGATGCAGGATTTAGCAACGAGTTTTTCTGATTTTCGGGACATGCTATGCCTGACGGAGAAATTTTGAGCTTCTCCGGAAAAAGGGAGGGAAAACGATGCGCGCAAACTCCTGCGGCGGGCATGGCGCCGGCGTGTTTCTGATGGGCGCGGTGACCGGCATGGCCGCCGCCGCGGCCCTGACCGCGACCATGACGCCTACGTCCACCCGGCAGATCAAGCGGGCCGCCCATAAGGCCGCCCGGCGGGTCAACGAGGCCGTGGATCATCTGGCCGACGCCATGGACATGTAAGCACGGCAAGGCCCCCGGCTTTCAGCCGGGGGCCCAATTATTGACAAAAACCGGCGCTGTGTTATAATAAACTTGCCCACCAGCGGGTGGGCGAGAAGGCGCGTTGTCATAACGGTAGGTGGTTAGTCCCCCAACAGGGGGCGCTTCTGCCCCCTGATTCTAGAAAGGGGGGCTGCCCAATGAGTACATCCGAAGTGCTGCAATTGTGTCTGGTTGTCATCGGTATCTGCAGCCTGTTCATCCAGGGTAAAAAGAAGTAACCGCCCCAGCTCCACCTGTGCGGTTACTTCTTTGTAACATCTCAGGGGGCTGACCGCTTATCGACAGCGCCCTTCTGTTTTTATTATACCATTTAGCCCCGTTTTGTCAAGTAGGGCAAAGCGGTCTTTTTAATACAGCCCGTCCAGAATGTCCACGATATCCCCGATCACGCCGTCGTCGCAGTGACAGAGGACGCGGGCGCCCCAGTCCTTCACCTCGGGGGCGCAGTTGGCGGGGGCGAAGGGGATGGCGGACAGCTCCAGCATGGGGATATCGTTCTGGTTGTCCCCCACGCAGTAGACGTGGTCCTGAGCGACGCCCAGCAGCTGGGCCACTCGGGCCACCCCGCCCCCCTTGCTGCTCCCCTTGCGGGTGAACTCCAGATAGCACGGGTTGGAAAAAATGGCCTCGTACCGTGTCCCGAAGCGCTCCAGCACCCGGGCCTGAACGGGAAGCAGGACCTCCTGCTCCTGATGGAAAATGGCCTTCACCCAGGGAGTGGGCATGTCCGCGATGGGGCGCTCCGTATAGTCGCAGTTCACCTTTTTCAGGTGGGCCAGGGTGATGTGGTTGGGATGGCAGACATAGATGTCCTCCCCGTGATAGACCTCCAGGGACAGGGAGGGGAACTCCTCCATCAGCTCCGCCAGGTCGGCGGGGGCCATGTCGGGCAGACAGGTCTGCTCCAGCATCCGGCCGGCCTGGAAGTCGTAAATGGCCGCCCCGTTGGACAGCACCGCCGGGGCGTTCATGGGGACAACCAGAGCGTGGGGGGCGAAGGTGCGGTGGGCACGGCCGGTGGAGACCGTGAAATAGCCCCCCTCCCGGATCAGATACCGGATGGCCTCCAGGTTGCGCTCCGGAATGCGCAGGTGATAATCGTACAGCGTGTCGTCAAAGTCGCTGGCCAGTAATATGCCGTCGAATTTCCCCATGGGGCCTCCTTTCGCCCCAACGGGGCTTATTTCAGGTCCTCGCCCTGATAGTATTTCTTCATTGCCTTGGATGCCAATGCAAAAATCGCCAGACAGAGAAGCAAGTCAACGCCGATATAGCTAATGTTATAGACAAAAGAGTAGAGATAAGGGTTGTCAAATACCATGCCGATGACCTCGGTAGGAACCAGAATGCGGTACACGGTGATACCGCTGACAAAGTGAACCGCGAAGCGGCCGGAAGCTCCCAGCACACTGCCCCAGTAAATGCCGCCGGGCTTCCCTTTGCCCAGCCCCGCCAAGGCTACCGGGATGGGCGCGGCGATGTAATCCAGAATAATGGAGACCCAGCCGTAGCCCACCGCCCCCTGAACAAAGACCTGGAGCACGCCAAACGCGGTACAGGTCACCAGGCCGGGCCCCACGCCCCAGCGCACACAAAACAGGAACAGGGGCAGCATTTCCAGAGAGATGGAGCCGCCGTTTGGGAACTCATAGGGTTTAATCATCCCCAGTACCAGGGCCAGGGCAATCATGACACCGGCCTCCGCCAGCATCCGGGTAGCTTTGTTTTTTGTCATTGTCGTTTCCTCCCAAAAGTGAAGATACCGCATTACATCCGGACGGGTGTAGTGCGGTCTTAGAGGAGACGACGGCAAAATCTCTCTTCCACTTCCTACGCCGGCATTACCCGGATCAGGTTCAAGGGACCGGAGACAGCTGTGTTTGCCTCTGCATCTCAGCCGGGAACTAAGCTCCCAGCGCCCCTGTGTTCGATTGTACTGCGGTTCGTTGTCTATTTTAGGCGGGAACGGACGGTTTGTCAAGCCTTTTCCTTGACATTCCGCCCCGTCGCCGATATACTGTACCCCACAGAAAAGGGGGAAACCACCGTGAACAAGAAGGAACTGCTGGACCGCTGCGCCCGGGACGGAGAGGAGCGGGTCCTGCTGGCCCGGACGCTGGACAAGCTGGAATTGTCCCAGAGCCGGGGCGTCCCAACTCACACAGTCTTTCTTTCCCCTAGCCAGCAGGCCTCGGTGACCGACCTGCTCCACGCCTGGGGCAGGCCCAGACACCTGTTCTGGGGCGGCTATCCGGACAGCGAGCGCCGGGCGTGTCTCTTTCTGGCCGACTGGCAGGAGGAGAACGGCGTTCTCGGCGATCCGGAGGGGCCCCTGACCGCCATTGAGGCCAAATTCCCCGCCGACGCCGCCCTCACCCACCGGGACATTCTGGGCTCCCTCATGGGACTGGGCATCGGCCGGGAGCTGATCGGCGATATCCTCCTGCCCCAGCCGGGGCTGTGTCAGGTGGCGGCGCTGCGGGAGGCCGCTCCTATCCTCCTGTCCCAGTGGGAGGGGGCCGGGCGGTATAAGGTGAGCCTGTCGGAGATTCCCCTGAACCGGCTCATCCCCAAGCCCGCCCAGGTCAAGACCGTCCGGGACACGGTGGCCACCCCCCGCCTGGACGCGGTGACGGCCTCCGCTTTCTCCCTGTCCCGGAGCAAGGCAGCCGCCCTCATCGCCGCGGGGAAGGTGTCCCTCAACCACCGGGAGTGCCTCAAGGCCGACCGCCAGGTGGGGGAGGGGGACGTGCTCACCTGCCGGGGACTGGGCAAGTGCGTGGTGAAAGAGGTGCCTGGCCAGTCCAAAAAGGGCCGGACCATGCTGGTGTTAGAGAGGTATGTGTAATGGAACAGGCAAAAATCGACCGCATCAACGAGCTGGCCCGGAAGTCTAAGACGGAGGCGGGCCTCACTCCGGAGGAGAAGGAGGAGCAGGCCGCCCTGCGCCGGGAGTATGTGGCCGCCGTCCGGGCCAATCTCACCGCCCGGCTGGACAGCACTGTGATCCAGTACCCGGACGGCACCCGGAAGAAGCTGAAAAAGAAGAAACCTTAATGGTTTTTTAATTGACAACCCAACCATTTTCTGACATAATGGCGGTGCTTTCAGATTACTCCGGGCGAGGCGCCCCATTGACGTAAGGAGGTCCACTATGGCCCGTATCAAATTTACCACCGACTCCGCCGCCGATATTCCCGCCTCCCTTCGGGAGGAGCTGTCCATTCAGGTGCTCCCCTTCCCCATCGCCATGGGAGATCGGGAGTACGCCGATGGCTTCGACTTCACGCCGGAGGAGTTCTACGGCATGCTTCTGGCGGCTCCCCAGATTCCCACCCACGCCCAGCTCAATCCCTATGTGTTTGAGGAGCTGTTCGAGCAGGCCTATGAGGCCGGTTACACCGACCTGATCCATACCTCCATAAACTCCAAGGGCTCCGCCACCTGTTCCAACGCCTTCCAGGCCCGGGGCGACTTCTACCGGGACCACCCGGAGGCAGAGGGGACGTTCCATATCCACATCATCGACGCACTGAACTACACCATGGGCTACGGCTGGGCGGTGGTCCAGGGGGCGAAGATGGCCGCCGGGGGCGCGGAACCTCGGGAGATTGTGGACTATATCCAGGACTGGGTGGACCATGTGCGGGTGATTTTCGCCCCCCTGGACCTGCGCTTCGCCAAGAAGTCGGGCCGGGTGTCCGCCGCCGCCGCCTTTGTGGGGGAGGCTCTGGGGCTGAAGCCCGTTATGACCTTCACCGGCGGGGAATCCAAAATTCTGGCCAAGGTCCGGGGGGAGAAGGCCGTGGTGGCCAAGCTGGTGGAGCTGTGCAGGAGTGGGCGCAAAGCGGACACCCCCTATCTGATGATCCGGGGCGGCAACGCCGAGCAGAGTGAAAAGCTGCTGGAGGCCTGCCGTCAGGAGCTGGGAGAGGAGCCCGCCCTCAGCTACCACATCGGCGGCGTCATCGCCATCAACGCCGGCCCCAACCTCATCGGGATCATCTATCGGGATTGAGATAGTGCCGTCCAGCCGTTTTCATGCGGCTGGGCGTTTATTTTACAGATTATTCATGTCTTTTGTGGTATGCTATTGGAAAAGAAAAGAGGCGACCACGATGAACAACAGACAACTCACCTGGCCCCAGCGGGGGCGGCTCTGGCTGCGGCTAGGCCTGCGGCTGATTCTGACGGCACTGGCGGTGTGGACGGTGATAAGATTCGGGCGGCCGCTGCTCTCCCTCTTCGCCCCGTTCCTGTTCGCCCTGGCCGCCGCCGCCTTGCTCAATCCCCTGGTGAAGCGGCTGCAGAAGGTCTTGGGCTGGAACAGGCAGCTGCTGTCCGCCCTGCTGCTGATCCTCCTGTTCGGTCTGATCGGCGGGGGACTGGCCCTGCTGGTCTACGCCGCGGCGGGGCAGCTGATGTCCCTGGTCCAGAACTGGAGCGGCCTGCTGGCCAGCGCCCAGTCCGCCATGGATCAGGTGGAGGCCCTCTTCGCCCGCTTCCTTGCCCTGGTGCCCCCGCAGGTCACTGAGATTGTGGAGGATACCGGAGACAAGCTGTTCCAATGGCTGTCGGACGTGGTCCCCGCCGCCCTGGCGGATCTGGGCCGGGAGGCCGGGGAGAAGGCCATGGGCCTGCCCTCCTTTCTGGTGGCTCTCATCATCTTTGTCATGGCCACCTTTCTGCTGGCCGCCGACTACCCCTACCTGCGCAGCCGGGCGGTCCAGCATATGGACGAGGGGATGCTCCGTTTCCTGGGCCAGCTGCGCTCCACGGCTCTGGGAGCTTTCGGCGGCTACCTCAAGGCGGAATTTTTCCTGTCGGTGGGGGTGTTCTTTATCCTGCTGGCCGGCTTCTTCGTCACGGGACAGCCTTACGGCCTGCTGCTGGCCCTGGGGCTGGCGGTGATGGATTTCATCCCCATCATCGGGGCGGGCACCGCCATGGTCCCCTGGGCCTTTGTGGCCCTGTTCACCGGCGACCTGCACTCGGCCGTGGAGCTGATGGTCATCTGGGGGGCCATCGCCCTGTTCCGCCGGGTGATGGAGCCCAAATTTGTGGGGGACCAGACGGGGCTGTCCCCTCTGCTGTCCCTGGCCGCCATCTACGTGGGCATGAAGCTGGCCGGGGTGCTGGGCATGGTCTTTGGGCCGGTGGTGGTGCTGGTGGCGCTGAATCTGGCCGGCATGGGCATGTTTCGGGGCTTTCGGCTGGATCTGGAGGCCTCCGCCCGGGATATCGCCGCCGTCCTCAGCGAGCGGCCGGAGTAAAAAAGCCGCCCGAAGGGCGGCGCCAACCGCGAGCCCGGCGCCTGCGCAGCCGTTGGCGGCTCTGCCGCCTTACGGATGCGGCGTACCCCTTGCGGGTAAGCGGGTCGCGGTTGGGGAGGAGGAGCGGCAAAATGAGTGAACTTTTCCGCTTGCGGAAAAGCGAGGGATATGAAGCCCGCGACGACGATATTCATAAATTCTCCAAAATTCCTCCGCAAAGTTCAAAAAGATATTTGTTTTTCTTCATGCTTTTTTCATATTTTGGCGGTATGATAGCCACAGTTCAAGGGAACGCCTGAAATAACCCCGCTTTGAAAGGAGCGTTTAATCATGGATGAATTCAACTTCTACAACAGTGAGAACGACGGCTACCGGGGCGGCTTCGGCAGCTATGCGGACCCGGAGCCGGTGATACCCGGCACACCCTTCGCCACCGGCGGTATGCGGCCCCCGAAGAAGAAACGGGGCGGGGCGGCTAAGGTCGTGGCCCTGGTGCTGGCCTGCGCCATCGCCGGGGGCGGCGCCGGGGTGGGCGGGGCCTACCTCTACAATAAGGCGGCGGTCCCCCAGAATACCACCATCATACACGAGGAGAACCGGCCCCAGGTCCAGACCATCGTCAACACCAACAACGGCCAGCCCATGACCCCGGAGCAGCTCTACGCCGCCAACCTGCCATCCTGCGTGGGCATCACGGTGAACACCACCCAGAACATCTGGGGCCAGACCACCACCTCCGCCGCCTCGGGCTCCGGCTTTGTCTATAGCCGGGACGGCTACATTGTCACCAACTACCACGTCATTGAGGAGGCGGACCGGGATGACAGCGGCTCCGTCACCATCCAGGTGTCCTTCGCCAACGGCGAAAAGTACGACGCCAGGCTGGTGGGTGGCGAGAAGGACAACGACGTGGCTGTTTTGAAGATTGAGGCCGACGGCCTCACCCCCGTCACTCTGGGTGACAGCTCCAAGCTGGTGGTGGGTGAGAGCGTCTACGCCATCGGCAACCCCCTGGGTGAGCTGACCTACTCCCTTACCGACGGCATCGTCTCCGCTCTGGACCGGCTCATCACCACCACCGGCGCCGACGAGAACGGCCGGCAGACCAGCACCACCCTCAACGTGCTCCAGACCAACTGCGCCATCAACCCGGGCAACTCGGGCGGCCCGCTGTTTGACAGCTATGGCAATGTCATCGGCATCACCACCGCCAAGTACACCCAGTCCTCCTCCGGCGTCAACGCCGAGGGCCTGGGCTTCGCCCTCCCCATCAACGACGTGAAAGAGATTCTGGCCGACCTCATCGCCCACGGCTATGTCACCGGCAAGCCCTATATGGGTGTTCAGGTGACCGATGTCCCTTCGGCGGCTCAGCAGTACGGAATTACCGCCGGCGCGGCGGTCAGCTATGTGGCCGAGGGCTCCTGCGCCCAGAAGGCGGGCCTCCAGGTCAACGACATCATCACCGCCATCGACGACACCGCCATCGACTCCTCCTCCGCCCTCACCGCCGCCTTGACCACCGGCTACAAGGCGGGCGACACCGCCACCCTCACTGTCATCCGCAATCAGCAGGAGCTGAAGCTGACCATCACCTTCGACGAGAAGAACGCCGAGACCGAGGGCCGCAACCAGCTCCAGCAGGACAACAGCCAGCAGCAACAGCAGAACAACGGCTACTACTATCAGTGGCCCTTCGGCGGCTTCCCCTGGTAATTCCGAGCTTCCATTAAAGCCGTATTCCCCGCCCTTCGGGCGGGGAATACGCGTATCTGTAATCAATAACCCCCGCAGGACCGTCTTCGGTCCTGCGGGGGTTTGTCTGTTAGTGAGAGGGTTCTTAGAAAATACCCTGAGCCATCATGGCGTCGG
>ERZ779622.291-NODE-291-length-32713-cov-9.228489_pt1 | contig 32713 bp, 38 predicted proteins | sample MGYA00514188_ERZ779622 | MGnify/ENA primary metagenome ERZ779622 (study PRJEB29562, sample SAMEA4376702) | mouse gut metagenome | isolation source: Cecum | study: EMG produced TPA metagenomics assembly of the A DSS colitis mouse model was used to assess the... | reverse complement strand
ATGGTCAACCTCAAGCACGAGGTCCAGAAACGGGGCTTTACTGTTGCCCACATCAAAACGGACTCCATCAAGATTCCGGACGCTACGCCGGAGATCATCCAGTTCGTCATGGAGTACGGCAAGATGTACGGTTATATTTTCGAGCATGAGGCTACCTATGATCGTATGTGCCTGGTGAACAACGCCGTCTACATCGCCAAGTATAAGGACGGCAAGCACGCCGGTGAGTGGACTGCTACCGGCACTCAGTTCCAGATTCCCTATGTCTTCAAGAAACTCTTCACCCATGAGGAGATCACCTTCGACGACATGTGCGAGACCAAGTCCGTTACGGGCGCTCTGTATCTGGATATGAATGAGAACCTGCCGGATGTGTCCGTTGCGGAAAAAGACCTTGCAGACCTGCTCAAGCGAAATGACCCTGATGGCAGTAGGCCGTTCAGCGCTGACGAAGAAATCGAGCGTTTGAAAAAGGTAATCGCCGAGGGTCACGACTACGTCTTCATCGGAAAGGTCGGCCAGTTCTGCCCCATCAAGGAGGGCTGCGGTGGCGGGCTCTTGTGCCGGGAGTCCGAGGACAAAAAGACTGGCGAGAAGAAGTACGACGCCGCAACCGGGACAAAGGGGTATCGTTGGCTGGAGTCCGAGATGGTCAAACAGCTTAGCAAAGAGGGTGACATCAATCGGGCTTACTATGACGCCCTTGTGGACGCCGCGGCCACTGATATTTCCAAGTTCGGTGATTTTGAGTGGTTCGTGTCCAATGACCCATATGTCAAGGATGACACACCTCCCTGGTATGGTCCGGACGAGCCACATGGTGACGGCTCTACGCCGTTTGACGTGAGGTGACCCGGATGACGATAGCTCTGATTGTTGCGATTACAAATGCTTTTGCCGCACTGGTTGCGTATGTCACCGAGCATACCATCATGTGCGGATTTAACATTGCATCGGCCATTGTATTCATCCTCTCCGCTGTTGTCTGTGAGGGTAAAACCCTCAATCGTATCAAGAAACTCGAAGAGGAAATCGAATATCTGAAAAGGAGATAATGATTATGCCGCGCAAAAAACTTCCCCCTCTCTCTATCGAAAATGCCACTCTTCGTTTCCGCAATTTCTCCGGCCGCCCCAGCCAGTATAACCGGGCTGGTGACCGCAACTTTTGTGTCGTCATTGATAACCCCGAAACGACACAGAAGTTGCTTGACGACGGCTGGAATGTCCGTGTCCGTCCGCCCCGCGACGAGAACGACTCTCCCATGCACTACATCCAGGTGGCGGTTCGATTCGACAACTATCCGCCCAACATCTACATGCTCACCCGCCGGAACAAGACCCGACTGGATGAGGAGTCCGTAGAGACGCTGGACTACGCCGACATCAGCAATGTCGACCTTGTCATCAACCCCAGTTGCTGGGAGGTCAACGGCAAGTCCGGCATCAAGGCCTATCTCAAGGTTATGTATATCACCATCGAGGAGGACGAGTTCGCCAAGAAGTACGCCGGTGAAGAGTATCCGCAGGAGTAACGGGCTGTGGGGCGCTGGTTAGGAGGTAGCCGGCGCCCATCCGTTTTTTGAAAGGAGAATATCGTTGTGCCTCTTTGGAAGAAAAAGAAGCCCAAGAAAAAATCGGCTAACAAGCCGAAACCCAAACCTAAGCAAGCGCTATCCCCGGTTCCGGCAAAACCGAAGTTTGAGCCGAAGCCTTTTGTCCCACCCAAAATTCCTGAATACGTTACTCCGCCTGCTATGCCGAAGCGTCCTCCGGAGAAAAAGGCAACATCGAAAAGGCAGGCCGTTGATGTAGAAAATGAGTTCCTGAAAACATTCAAATCACTTACCTATCGGCATCGTGGTTGGGATATTTGGAACGATTTTATCGTTATGGCTGCCTGTGCTTTATCTAATCCGGTGGACAAATCGCACTATGAAGAGCGGGAAGCCCGTTATCTCCGCATCATCAAGAAGTACAACAAGGATGAGCAGAACAAGTTCCCGACTCTGTTTGCCCATACGGTCATGGCATTGGAGTTTAACCCTGAACAAGACTTTCTTGGCCAACTTTATACCCGCCTTGGTCTTCAAGACGAGGGCCGTAAGCAACATTTCACCCCATACAGTGTTTGTCAGCTCATGGCCGAAATTGCTATGGGTAATGTGGTCAAGAAAGTCAGAGAAAATGGTTATATCACACTCGATGACCCATGCTGCGGAGCTGGCGCAACATTGATTGCCGGCGTAAACTGCGCTAAAAGGAGTCTTGAGAAAGCCTGCATGAATTTCCAAAATCATATTTTGGTGTCAGGTCAGGACATCGATGAAACTGTGGCTCTCATGTGCTACATCCAACTATCCTTGCTCGGCGTGGCCGCCTATATCAAAGTCGGAAATTCCATTACGGAACCTATGGCAACTGGCGATCCGCTCGAAAACTATTGGTTCACTCCTATGTATTTTTCGGACGTCTGGGCCATGCGGAGAGCAGTGCATCAGATGGACAGATTATTTCAGAAAGGAAATGAAGAATGAAAGACCCTTTGAAATGTAATGGCTGCGCCCACAATGGCAGTCTCACCAACGGCTACAAATGCGATGTGTGTCAGACCGGAAGCATGTTCAGACCTCGGCAGCGTATCAGCTATGGCGATAGCAGTCTGGACGCCGCAATACATGCTGTGGCCGTTTATGGCGGAACGGCCATGGTCCTTCCCGAGATTAAGGATGTCATGTTCAATGGGACGGCCACTATCGTCTTCTGGGCTGATGACACTAAGACAGTCGTTAAGGCTATCGGAGAGGCTTTTGACCCCGAGAAGGGACTCGCTATGGCAATCGCCAAGAAAGCCCTCGGAAATAAGGGCAACTATTTCAACAAAATCAAGAAGTGGACGGCTAAGTAGCCATGGGCGGTATAAGCCTTTTCGACCATCAGCGAAAAGCCCTCGCAAAAATACATAATGGCTGTATCCTCTGCGGCGGGGTCGGTTCGGGCAAATCTCGGACTGGCCTCGCCTACTATTACCAACAGCAGGGCGGAAATCTCGATGAAGCCGACAGCATCATGAAAAAGCCGAGAGACCTCTACATCATCACAACAGCAAAAAAGCGGGATAAATGTGAGTGGGGCGAGGAAATGGCTCCATTCCTGCTGTCGGTGCATCCGGAAGCCAACTACTACAAGAACACGGTGGTCGTTGATTCTTGGAACAATATTGCCAAGTATAAGGACGTCAAAGACGCTTTCTTCATATTTGACGAGCAGCGAGTTGTCGGATATGGCGCATGGACAAAGGCGTTTCTCAAGATTGCCAAGGTCAACAAGTGGATACTCCTCTCCGCAACCCCAGGCGACATTTGGCAGGATTACATCCCCGTTTTCATTGCCAACGGCTTCTATCGCAACAAGTCTGACTTCATTGACCAGCATGTTATTTATGACTGGAAATCCAAATATCCCAAGGTCGACCGTTACCTCAACACTGGTCGGCTGATTCGGCTGCGCAATCGTATTCTGGTTGAAATGGAGTTTGAGCGCCATACCACGTCCAATCATGTTGATATTCCGGTAAGCTACAACATCTCGAACTACCGGGACATCACCAGGAAGCGATGGAATATCTGGGAGGACAAGCCCATTGAGACTGCCGGAGAACTGTGCTATTCCCTCCGGAAAATCGTAAACTCGGATGACTCTCGCAGCGTTGCAATTCTGGAGCTTATGGAGGACCACCCAAAGGTCATCATCTTCTACAACTTCGATTATGAGCTGGATATTCTCAAATCACTCGGCTATCCGGAGGGTACGGAGGTTGCGGAGTGGAACGGTCATAAGCACCAGGAAGTCCCCACCGGGGATAAATGGGTCTATTTCGTTCAGTACACTGCTGGCTGTGAGGGCTGGAACTGCATCACCACAGATACCATCATATTCTACTCGCAAAACTATTCCTACAAAGTCATGGTACAGGCGGCCGGTAGAATTGACCGCTTGACGACACCATACAGCAACCTTTATTACTACCATCTCAAGAGCTTTTCCGGCATCGACCTAGCTATTACGAAGGCCCTCAAAGCGAAGAAGAACTTCAACGAGGGCAAGTTCGTTGGCTGGTCCACCAAACCCATGCCGCAGACCACGTCACTGCCGAAAGTTGCATGATTAAAAGGAGAACATCATGGAAAAAAGAGCTAAAATCATCGCCGTTGATTTCGACGGCACCTTGGTCGAGAACAAGTGGCCGGATATCGGGGCCACCAATACCAAAGTTCTTGACTACTGCAAGAGCGAGCAGGCCAAAGGAGCCCGCATCATCCTCTGGACCAACCGTGTGGAGGAACCTCTGGCCAACGCCGTCAAGTGGTGCGAGGAGAATGGCCTGCGCCTGGATGCCATCAACGACAATCTCCCGGAGTCCGTGGAAATGTTCGGCTTCAACACCCGTAAGATTTATGCGGACGAGTTCATCGACGACAGAGCCACTGTCAGCTTTGACCTGCCTTTCGTCGAGGGCGCGGAGGGGTCCGGTTGGGCGGAGCGCGAAATCGAGCTGGCGTGTGAGAACGAGCGAAAGAGCGCCGAGAAGCCCGAGGACGCTGCTTATGGCGTTGCCTGCTATGACAGCGCCATCCGCGCCTATCAGAGCCTGATGCGAGACGGCCACTCTGGTTTCAGTATTCAGATCACGAAGAGCATCCTCAACCGCCTGATTGACGGAAAGTGTCTGACCCCCATCGAGGACACTCCTGATATTTGGGAGGATGTGTCGGAGACCTTCTCCAAAGACGATTCCATCAAGCACTATCAGTGCAAGCGGATGTTCTCTCTCTTCAAGGAGGTGGCTCCGGATGGCACCGTGACCTACAGCGATATTAACCGCGTTCAGGTGGTCAATGTGGACGAGCCCGATATCGCCTATACCAACGGCTTCACCACCCGGCTTATCGACAAGCTGGCCCCCATCACCATGCCCTACTTCCCCGCCGACAAGAAGTTCAAGGTGGTTCGGGAGGAGTTCCTGACCGACCCCAAGAACGGCGACTACGACACCGTGGCCTACCTATACGTCATTACGCCGGAGGGCAAGAAAGTGGAGCTCAATGGCTACTTTAAGGACGGTGAGAACGGCTTGGTTCGCATCGATAAGGCTGAGTACGATGAACGCAAGGCCAGAAAGGTGGAGAAGAAGTAATTCGTGATATGCGGTGGTGGAATAGGTAGACACTAATGTCAGATAGGACGGCCTATCGGTTCGATTCCGACGGCTCTTAACCACGGTGAAATAGCCGATAGAGCAGGGGCTGATTTGGTACAAGGGAGTGGACGTCCATGTGAGGTGCAAATCCTCACCCGCATACACATGATGCTTGAAAGGAAAAATGTGATGAAAAGTTCTGACACGCTCTTGGTCGGGTTTGACCACTCTCATGGCGACATCGCCGTTCTCATCATTGGCCGCAAGGACGCCGGCGAGAACGCCCAGATCATCAACCAGTTCCAGGGCAAGGAGGCCGAGGAGCTGTATAAAAAGCTGGCGGGAAAGGAGGCTTCGGATGATGGCCGGTCTTAATCTCACGGTCGAGCATCCAACGCGACTTTGCGTTGTTCGTGATGAGGTCGGATATTTCCATATGTGGGAGCACTACTCAAAGCCTATCCCCGCAAGCCCTATTATGGGCGGAGAACCTGCCGGCACTTTTAGCAAAGTATTCGGTATCGTGGAGTTTAAGGATGGCGTCAAGCGGATCGATCCGACTGAGATCATCTTCCGGGATGAGACTACCGATATTCTCTACCAAATTGATAAGGATGAGGAAATAAGGAAACGGATCATCCAAGGGCCGTCCGTGAAAGGAGCCGTCAATGTCGGATGAAAAGACCGTTGCGGCCATTCGAGATATTCTTATAGCCTCCGATGCTGTGCGATGTGATGTGGACTCCTATGAACCTACTTTATATGCCAGCAAGTTGATGTACCACATTCCCGCTGGACATTGTGTTCAAGTTGATTTTAACAAGCTCGCGGCAGCAATCTATAAAGCCGGATATAGAAAGGAAGAAAAAAAGCATGATCCTGATTGAGAAAACCCAAATCACGGGCCTGCCGTACAGCGAGGTTATTACCTGCAACGCGGGTAAGGAGGGATAACTTATGCGCGAAATAGCAAGGGAAACTCGCTGTACCCATTGCGAGCATCTCCCGGTTTGTTCTATGAAAGAGCAGTTCCTTGCGGCCCAGCAAGCGGTCGATAGTGTCCAGGTCAATCTCGCGGACCGAACGATCCAGAGTCTGCGTAGCTTTGACTGGATTAGGCCAGTGGAGCTGGAATGTGTTCACTTCTCCAGAAAAATCACCAAGAGAGACCTCCAGTCAAGCACCAGCGGAATCTAAATTGACACCCACTGCCTCGATGTGATATTATGAACTAAGTGAAGTAGTAACCGTCAGCCTGCGCAAAAAACGCAGCCCCTATTACGGAAAGGAGGACACTTTACGATGGAACAAGGTTCTAATATCATCGAAGAGGAGGCGACGGAAATGATGAATGTGGTCGAAGTGGCGAGAATGACCGAATGTCTCAAAGCCTTGGGCTTGAGCGACGCGGAAATTCTGGTCGTTCAGAACTACATCGCAACCGGCGTTGGCTTGCCGACGAGAGAACCGGCCGCGAAAGAATCCGACTAACCAGCAAAGGGAGAGCCTGCGGAAACGTGGGCTCTTCTCTTTTTATATTCTTTTTGAGGAGGAACTTGTTATGAAAAAAGTCGTATCCATGATCCTGGCGATGGTCTGTTTGCTCTGCGTCCTGACTGGATGTGAGGAAGCCGTTCAGACTGGCACCGAGCAGAACATCTCTGACACCAAAGAGATTACCAACAACCTGACCCAGAGCCAGCCGACCCCCACCGACATCAACTACTCTCTGGAGCGATACAACCTGATTCGTCGGGCTTACTGGGTCAACGGCCAGCGTGAAAAGGCTAATGCTCTGGTCTGCAAGGTCGACAAGCCGCTTGGTTACATCGTCTTATTCGCAGGCAACGCCGTCGTCGGTAAATTCGTGGTAGATGGCAAGGTGTCAAGCCTTAATAGCTTCCTGAGTCCGGATTATGTGGAACAAAAATATGGCATATCGGAGTCGACGCATGTGATAAACTCCGAGCTCGCCGATATTGACGGCTCTTATGGCGAGAATGACAACGGCATATTTTTCTTCACTCCTGATGGAAAGTATGTTGAATGGACCGGCGAGTATCTGTTCTCCGACATCCCGTTCGAGGTGGACTCCCCTGTCGTGTCTTACCAGGAGGCTGGTTGATATGAGTAAAGGAGAAAAAATCGTTTATGTAGCTATTGCGGTCATCCTGCTCTTCATCGCCAGCGTGGCCATATGGGTGAACGCCACACATATCGGTAAAGCCACTTGGAATCTTTGGTTCGGCTCTGTTCAGAAAGTGGACGATGCCACCAACTATAACACCCGCAAAGAGGTTGAAGACACTTGCCGAGCTATGATCTCCTCTTATGAAGCTGACCGACTGATGTATGAGCAATATAAGGATAGCAATAATGAGGAGAAACAGTCCTGGGCCGAGCAAGCTAAAATGCGGGCTAACCGTACTGCCGCTACCTATAACAACTATATCCTGGAAAATTCCTATGTCTGGAGTCAGAACATTCCCGATGACATTCGGGGAGAGCTCCCATACTTGGAGTAGATTGGAGAGAAGTATACATGAACGAAAAAGTTGTCAAGCACAAGGCTATCTGCGACGAACTGAACCAGCTCTACACCCGCAAGAACCACGACTATGGCGACAGCTTCCATCAGACCTTCGTCGAGGAGGGCATGGCAATGCCGCGCATTCGCCTGGGCGACAAGTTCTCCCGCTTTAAGACTCTGACTCAGTCCGGAGGCCAGCAAGTTACGGATGAGTCCATCCGGGACACGCTGATGGACCTGGCCAACTATGCCATCATGACAATTTTGGAGATGGAGCAAGAAGAATATGTCACCCTGTACGCAAACGGCAAACCCTATATGTCTTTGAAGAAGGAGGGGGAGCCCGATGTTCAACCCGGAACTGATTCGCAATAAACTCTACGCTCTCCTGCTCATCGCCTGTACCCTGCCGGTCATGTTCCTGGAGGGCGACGCTACGGCCACGGTTTTCGTTTCGATGATTGCTGTGCCGATGTTCTTCGCAAAGGAAAACTGGATTCTTGGAGGCTGCCATGAGAGTCAAAAAAGCGGGCGGCAGGATATTCGGAGGCGCGATGTCCGCTGCCGAGAAAAAAGCCATGGATTTGGAGATCCAGCGCCAGCTCGCCGAGTACGACCGGAAGCATCTGGTCGAAATCGACGCCATGATCCTGTGGGTGCTGCACGAGCGGTTCGGGTTCGGCCCAAAGAGGCTGAGGCAATACTACGACAACTTCCGGGCCTGTACCAACGAACTGGTCGAGCGGTATCAGATGGACGCTGGGGATGACGTCTGGCTCTGCACGCAGATGCTGAGGCGCATTGGGGTAGATGTCGAGCAGTGGCATAAAGAAACGGGGTGATTGACTTTTGGCCGCAAAAGACAGGAAAAACTCGGAGGGCTATTCCGACCCGACTGCCTATGCAGCCATGAGGAATATCGCCCGGGACGAGGATCGCTTTCGGAAACTGCGCAAGGTCATCCTGAATATCTGTGATGTGGCGGGCTTCGAGGTTCGGGGCCCTATCATTTTAGTAGATAAGAAATCCGGAAAGATTTGGAGGTGAAAAAAGTGACCATGGAAGAGTTGGTCAAGGCGGCTGAGAAAGTCGCTGAGGCTTGGCTGGCGTTCGGAAAACAACTGAAAGAAGCTGTTGACGCAGTTTCGGAGGTGTTTAATGCCGCATTTGGGAGCCCCGAACTCTGGCCTAAAAAAGACGGCACTACTCCGAAAAAATACGGGATGTCTCTCCGCAAGTGCCAGCGCCGGACATCCGTACACTACCATTACATCCCGACAACTCCCCGAAATCTGCCCTACATGAGGAGGGCGTACTAATCCATCAACTACACACTACATAAAAAGGAGTAAAGAAAATGATTATTCTGCTTGTTATTCTCGCGATCATTGCCATCGCTGGCTTCGCCGTCACCACCGCCCTGCGCAAGGGGCTCGACCCCAAGGACGAGTGCGATAAGGACCGGTTGAAGATCCTCGGCATCATCCGAGGTGCGGTTATCGGCGTCTGTGTTGCTATCTTTGCTATCGCGATGCTGATTGGCAGCGTCAAAATCATGGATCAAACCGAGGTTGGTATCGTGAAGACCTTCGGCAAGGTCGACCATACTGTCTCCGGCGGCCTCAATTTCGTGAATCCGATCTCTGACACGGTGGAGGTTATGGATCTGCGGGTACATGTCAATGAGGCGTCCTTTGCAAGTTATACCAAGGATGCTCAGCCTTTGACGGCCGCAATCGAGTATCAGTATGAGCCCATCGCCACCCAAGCTATGCAGATTGTCTCCCAGTATGGCTCCTATGAAATCCTCGAAACCAAGCTCCAGGCCGCTGTTGAGGAGCGTGCCAAAATCGTGTTCGCACGCTACGGCGCTATGACGCTGCTGGAGAACCGCGCCACCCTTTCCGCTCAGGTGCAGGAAGAAGTCAAGGAGTTGGAGGAGCTGTTCCCGGTAAACTTTACCCAGGTGGTCGTGAAAGACATCGACTTCTCCGATGCCTTTGAGCAGGCCGTCGAGGCCAAGATGCAGGCGGAACAGAATGCGTTGCGGGCTGAGAACGAGAAGCAGGAAGCCATTACCAGAGCCGAGCAGGAACGTGAGGTCGCTCGTGTTGAGGCGGAGGCTGCTGTTCTGGCTGCCGAGGGCGAGGCCCGCGCTCTGGAAATCACTCGTGAGGCTCTTGAAAATATGCCTGACACCTGGATCGCTCAGCAGTATTTGGAGAAGTGGGACGGCAAGCTGCCCCAGCTCATTACAGGTGATGGCTCGGGTTTGATGCTGACGCCAAATCTTGAGTAAGGCGCAACCTGAAGTAGTCCAACAGGCATGATTTTGCCCCGGCTCTGTCTAAGTTAGAATAGAAATCTCTCTAACCTAAGATAGAAGTCGGGGCGTTTTCATGTCAAAAAGTTGGGAAAATCTCTGCCCACTTTTACTGCCCGAAAGTGGGCTTTGGCCACTTTTCTTGGCCAGTCTCTTAAAATTTGGGCGGTTTAGCAGAGGTGTACGGACGTTTTTGGCCAGAAAAAGTGGGTTTCTGCCCGGTTTTATTTCAAAAGTGGCCAGCCCAAAACCGTTGGGGCGCAAGGCTTTGCGGGTTTTCTGCCCACTTTCCCACTTTTTTCTTTAATTAGTGTGAGGAAAAAAGTAATAAATTATATATAATTGGCGAAAAAAAGTGGGCATTTGGCCAGAGAGCGATTTTCAGCAAAAATCACGGCTCCGCGAGATTTCCTCTTCCTTTTCTTTTGCAGGTGTGGTATACTGAAACCGCCACACAACTCTATATTTTCGTAGCTACGAGGAAATACCTTGGCAAAAGGTGTTTTCTCTCTTTCCTCATACATATCGTAGCTACTGAGGGTTGTGTGGCAGCAATGGAGAGATACACTTTTGCAGGTGCGTCTCTTCATCGGGGCGCACCTTTTTTATGCCCCTGAGCATCTGTAAGGGGAGGAAACGAGTATGGATGATTCTTACGATGGCGGCTGCGATTGGATTTGTGACAACTGCGGAGCTTATATGAATACCCAACCGGGCTTTGATATTCATGGTGGGACCTGGGTGTGTTCCGAGTGCGGAGCTCTGAATAGTGTGGGTGCCGATAATGTTCTCGACCTCTTGGGGATGCTACTCAAAGGGGTTCATAAGTTTATCACTCGACCTTTACAGGAACCGCCTGAAGACGATGACTAATTGATATTTTGAAAGGAGTGCCGACTGATGGCTAACAGGAGTGGAAAGAAGCGCGGCACACTCGGGTTGTTACTCGATGTGGTGCTTACTCTCTGCACAGGTGGGCTGTGGCTTATCTGGATACTGATTCGCTACCTGCGTAATAATAGCTGACTACCGACAATCGAATACTTAACCGCTGCCGAGATGCTTACGAGTGTCTCGGCTTTTTTTTGTGCTTATTTTGGCTCCCGCCAAAAAAACAGCCTCTTTTATGGAGAGGAGAGAGATGTGTCACGCATTTTTCATTCTTTCTATTATCTTTGTCAAGAAAGGAGGCCTCTTCATGGCCAGAAGCTCCAGACTGGAAAGCGGTTTTCAGGATAGACTCATCGAGACACTGAAGACGCTCTTCCCCGGCTGCATGGTTTTCAAGATGGACCAAATTCAGGGCATCCCTGACTTGCTCGTTCTCTACGGAAAGAAATGGGCCTCCCTGGAATGCAAGAGATTTGCGAGAGCCAAGAAGCAGCCGAACCAGGACTACTACGTTGAAAAGATGGATGAGATGTCTTTCTCCAGGTTCATCTCTCCTGAAAACCAAGAGGAGGTATTGGATGAACTTCAACAAGCATTCAAACCTTGAGGGCCAACATGCATTTCTTGGCGCAAGCAAATACCACTGGATCAACTACAGTGAGGAAAAAGTTGCGGATGCCTACGCAAAATTTTTAGCAACGCAAAGAGGTACGATGCTCCACGCCTTCGCTGCTCAGTGCATCCTCCTCGGGCAGAAATTGCCCAGGTCGCAAAAGACCCTCAATATGTATGTGAACGACGCCATCGGTTTCAAGATGACGCCGGAGCAGATCCTCTACTACTCGCCAAATTGCTTTGGGACTGCGGATGCTATTTCGTTCAGAAACAATATGCTCCGCATCCATGATCTGAAGACCGGCGAGGCGGCTACCCATATGGAGCAGTTGATGGTCTATGCTGCTCTGTTCTGCCTGGAGTACCATGTCAAACCCAGCGAAATCGAAATGGAACTCCGTATCTACCAGTATGACCAAGTCCTTTTCCATAATCCGACGGTTGCGGATATTCTCCCTATCATGGATAAAATCGTCACGTTTGATAGAGTAATCAACAAAATCAGAGAAGAGGAGGGGTAAACCATGAATCCCATTCAGGAAGACATCCTGATGCATTATGGCGTCAAGCGACGTTCTGGGCGCTATCCCTGGGGTTCCGGTGACAACCCCTACCAGCATGGCGGCGATTTTCTCAGTCGTGTCGAAGAACTTCAGCGCCTCGGTAAAAGCGAAAAAGAGATTGCTCAGGAAATTGGGCTGTCCACCACCGACTTGCGTATGCAGGTTCGGGTCGCCAAGCATGAGCGCAGGGCTCTCCAGGCCGACCGGGCCAGATCGCTGCGGGACGATGGAAAGACTCTCGATGAGATTGCGTCTATCATGGGGTTCAAGAATGACTCCTCTGTTCGGGCCCTGCTGAATGAGAACACGGCCGAGAACAAAAACAAGGCTCGTGCAACGGCTGAGATTTTGAAGAAAGAACTCGCCGAAAAAGGGGCTTTGGATGTCGGTACGGGAGTTGAGCGTACACTTGGCGTCTCGACCGGTGTTCTTCAGGAAGCCCTCTTTATTCTGGAGACCGAGGGTTACAACCGATATGGCGTCGGCGTTCCCCAGGTCAACGACCCCAAGAAGCGGACTATCACCCCCGTCATCTCCGTCCCTGAAATCGACCAGAGAGAGGTATATCAGAACCTTGACTTGGTGAAGTCCGTCGGTGAGTATCATTCCTCTGACGGCGGCGATTCCTGGGATAAGCGTGAGTATCCAGCCAGTATTGACTCAAGCCGGGTGAAGATCCTTTACGGCGATGAGGGCGGCGCTTTGAAAGATGGCGTCATAGAAATTCGGCGTGGCGTGGCGGATTTGGACCTTGGTGATTCTCACTATGCCCAGGTCCGTATCCTTGTGGACGGAACCCACTATCTCAAGGGTATGGCGATGTATTCTGATGATATGCCTGATGGAGCCGACATCGTGTTCAACACGAATAAACACTCCGGTACTCCGAAGATGGAAGTTATGAAGCCTATTCAGGCCGACCCGGATAACCCATTTGGAGCATTCATCAAAGCGAATGGTCAGAGCCATTACATCGGCGCTGACGGTACGGAAAAGCTGTCGGCTATCAACAAGTTAAAAGAAGAGGGCGACTGGGATAAGATGAGTAAAAACTTGTCTTCCCAGTTTCTTTCTAAGCAGCCGCTCCAGCTTATCAGGAAGCAGTTGGACTTGACCTATGCGGATGCCGCCGACGAGTTCGCCGAAATCTGCGCCTTGACCAACCCCACTGTCAAAAGAAAGCTGTTGCTGGACTTCGCCGACGAGTGCGACTCCGCCGCCGTACATCTGAAAGCCGCAGCTCTTCCCAGGCAGAGCACTCAGGTCATTCTTCCCCTAAACGCGATGAAAGAGACTGAAATCTTTGCCCCAAATTATCGGGATGGCGAGCAGGTAGCCTTAGTTCGCTATCCTCATGGCGGCACATTTGAAATCCCCGTCCTCACAGTCAACAATAAGAACCCCGCTGCCATTTCCATCTTGGGTAAGAACATCCGTGATGCTGTTGGCATCAACCCAAAGGTTGCGGAGCGCTTATCCGGAGCGGACTTCGATGGCGACCAAGTCGTTGTCATTCCGACCGGTAGAGGGGTGAAGATCCAATCAACCCCAGCCCTGAAAGATTTGGAGGGCTTCGACCCGAAAACACAGTATTCCACTGAGGGTAAGACTGGCGTTCGGCTGCTTTCCAAAGGTGCTGCTACACAGCGGCAAATGGGTGAGATTTCCAACCTTATCACGGACATGACCCTTAAGGGGGCTCCTGAGAGCGAGATTGCCAGAGCTGTCAAACACAGCATGGTGGTTATCGATGCGGCCAAGCACAAGCTGGACTACCGGCAGTCTGAAAAAGATAACGGCATCGCCGAGCTTCGTAAGCGTTACCAGGGGTATACCGATGAAGAGGGCAAAGAGAGGGGTGGCGCCTCTACTCTGCTGTCCCGTCGGAAACAGACTGTCGATGTCCCTGAGCGTCAGGGCAGCGGTGTCATTGACCCCACCACCGGTAAAGTGGTCTATAAGGAGTCCGGCAGGACCTATGTTGACCCGAAAATTGGGAAGACCGTTCTTGCCACTACAAAGGTAAGCCGTATCGAGGTCCTGGACGACGTTCGTAAACTGTCCTCCGGCACCCTTCAGGAAGAGGCCTATGCAGAGCACGCCAATCGTATGAAAGCCCTGGCCAATCAGGCAAGGCTTGAATATAAAGCGACGCCTACTCTGAAGCGTTCTGCCAGTGCTGCGAAAGCCTTTGAGCCTGAAGTGACTCGGCTTATGTCCGCTCTTCGCGTGGCTCAGTTGAACGCCCCTCGTGAGCGTGAGGCCCAGCGCATTGCTAATGCTCGCGTTAAGGCTAAAGTGCAGGACAACAACATCACCGACAAAGACGAGATCTCTAAGATTCGTCGAGCCGCCATCAATGATGCAAGAGTTGCTACCGGTGCCAGCGGCAAACGGACTCGCATCACCATCAGCGATGGCGAATGGACAGCTATTCAAGCAGGCGCAATTTCTGACACAACGCTGAGCGAGATTCTTCGCTATGCGGAACCGAAGACTGTCAGGGAACGCGCTACCCCAAGAGCAACGACACAGTTGTCGCAAGCGCGTATCAATCGCATCAAGGCTTTGGCAAACTCTGGTCACACAAACTCTGAGATTGCTGAGGCTTTGGGAATTTCGACTTCTGCTGTCTCAAAGTATCTGAATGAGTGAAAGGAAGTGAGAGCAAATGGCTCAATGTGCGCTGACTACGGTAGACAATCCGTATGACCCCTTTACACAGACCGAGGCCTGGTATCGCTTCGACGAGGACAAAGGTTATCACTCCTGCTCTTACTTGGCCCGCATCGCCCGCACTTCCGATCAGCTCTCCGATGCTGAGAATGAGCAGGAAATGGAGCGCGCCATCGACGACATCGTCAAGTACAATCCCCTCGGTATCTACAAGAAAGTCGTAAGTCCTTTTGAGTCTGGCGTCACTGCGACTGCTTAGTGAGGACTGGCACCCACATCGAAACCTTGAGCTTGCTTTCAGCGAGCGATGTCAAACAATTCTTGGTTTCGTTGATGCTTTGCGCCTGCAATGCGTGGTGCTTCAGTCTTCATAGAAGATATAGGGGGGGGCAGCGAAAAATACACCCCCTATAGCATCGCGGCGGTCCTTGAAAATTCCCCGGGGGATATTTTTGGAAAACAGTTTCACCCAGGGCAGCGTTTGAACGAGCCCACAAGGCTGACATTTTCCCGTCGGGAGCTTTCGTCACCTCCACGAAGGTTCTCCTTTCTGCCCGACCGGTTTGACAGCTTATGCGGGCTCCTTCAAACGCTGCCCTAACCATCGCAATACCTACCAAAACGCAACAGCAATCGTCATCAATCTTAGCGAGAGGAGGCGGTAAGGATGGCAAAAGCTGTGGGAAAGAGACGTGCGGCTTTGACGCCAGAGGCCAGAGAGCAGCAGTTGATTTCGCTGGCAGTCGACCTTGCCGAAAAACAGCTCATCGAAGGGACAGCTTCCTCTCAAGTTATCTCTCATTTTCTCAAGCTCGGATCTATGAGGGCTCAGATCGAAAAAGAACTGTTAGAAAAGCAGAGAGATTTGGCTGCGGCAAAGGCCGAGTCGATCAAGTCCGGAGCCCGCATGGAGGAGCTGTACCTCAATGCTGTCAACGCCATGAAAAGCTATAGTGGACAGGAGGAGGACCCGGATGGAGAAGATTAGATGCTACTCCGAGCTGGTTCTACTCCCAACATTTGAGGAGCGTTTTCAATATTTGCGCCTCGATGGGGTTGTTGGTCAGGAAACCTTTGGATTTGACCGCTACATGAACCAATACTTCTACCGCTCGAAAGAATGGAGGCGGGTAAGGGATATTGTCATTGCCAGAGATGCCGGTTGTGATTTGGGCATTCCCGGGCATGAGATATTCGGTCGAGTTCTGATCCATCACATGAACCCGATCAGGCCGGAGGATATCCGGAGTCGAAGCGACATTTTACTCAATCCGGAGTATCTTATCGCCACCGTTCATGAGACCCACCAAGCGATTCACTATGGCGACGAAACCCTTTTGATTACAGCCCCTATCCCAAGAGAAAGAAACGATACCTGTCCCTGGAAACATTGAATAAAGGAGGACGACAAGTCATGCAAAACAATTCCCAAAACCGAACGCCTCGCCCTGATGTAAAGGAGGCTCCGGTAAAGCAGCCCGTTTCGGAGAAGCCGTTCATCGGCGTCGTGACCGACTGTCTGCGGCTTAACGTGCGCAAGGAACCCGACCCGGATGCCCCGGTTGTGGCTATTGTCGACGCGCTGACTCAGGTGGACGTCGACATGGAGGGCTCTACCGAGCTCTTCTGCAAGGTTCGCACCTCGGACGGCATTGAGGGCTTCTGTATGAAGAAGTACATCCAGCTCCGGCGTTAGGAGTGAGCCTATGGAGACTATCGAAAGCATCCTGACGTCAATTAAGAAACTGTTGGGCATCGATGAGAGCTATACTCATTTCGACCCGGACCTCATCATGCACATCAATTCTGTGTTTTCCGTTTTAACACAGATTGGCGTCGGGCCGACCAACGGTTTCTCCATCACAGGCAAAAGCGAGACGTGGTCTGACTTCATCGGGAAGGACGCAAATCGTTTTTCGCTCGCAAAATCCTATATGCATCTTAAGGTTAAACTGCTATTCGACCCGCCTCTCAGCTCCGCAGCCATTGACTCGATCAATCGGCAAATCGGAGAGTTCGAGTGGCGGCTTTCTGTTGCGGCGAGTCCTGGGGATGACAACAGCGGAGAGGAGGATACTCAAAATGGATGAACTCCAGCACCATGGTATCAAAGGGCAGAAATGGGGCGTCCGACGATTCCAAAATGCTGACGGAAGTCTGACCACGGCGGGCAAGCAGCGGGCATCGGCAACAAAGAAACGTACCGATGCTAAAAATCGGGGAACCCTCACCAACGCCCAGTTGAAGCAAAAGATTGAGAGGCTTCAACTGGAGAAGCAACTCAGGGAGCTCACGAATGCAGAGGTAAACTCGGGACGCGTCTATGCCCAGAAAATTCTTAAGGATGTTGGGAGCAAGGTGCTGACAACCGCCGCCAGTGGGGCTCTGCTGTATGCTGGAAAAGCGGCCATCACGAAGTCGTTCAGCCCGCAGGAATTTGCGAATGCCATCTTTAACGGCGGCCCGAAGAAAAAGTAGGTGAGCTGATGGCCCTGTCGAACACTGCTGTCCCAAAATACTACGGTCGGTTTCGGGATGCGGTAATCCGAGGAGAGATTCCGGTTTGCAAGGAAGTCTCGATGGAGATGAACCGGATTGATGACTTGATTGCCAACCCCGGAATTTACTACGACGATAAGGCGGTTGAGGGCTGGATCAAATACTGTGAGTCTGAATTGACATTAACAGACGGGTCCGATCTTTGTCTGTTGGACAGTTTCAAGCTCTGGGGAGAGCAAGTGTTTGGCTGGTACTATTTCGTTGAACGATCTGTTTATGAGCCAAATGCGGATGGGCATGGGGGTCACTACGTTACAAAAACAATTAAAAAGCGGCTTATCAATAAGCAGTATTTGATTGTTGGGCGTGGGGCTGCAAAATCTCTTTATGACTCTTGCGTTCAATCCTATTTCCAAAACATTGATACATCCACGACCGACCAAATCGTCACCGCCCCTACTGTACGCCAGTCTGAAGAGGTTTTGACCCCAATTAAAACCGCTATAACCAGAGCACGAGGCCCCCTTTTCAAGTTTTTAACTGAAGGTTCTCTCCAGAACACCACTGGTTCCAAGGCCAATCGTGTGAAACTGGCCTCGACCAAGAAAGGTATTGAGAACTTTATCACGGGGTCAATTATACGAATCATCCCCATGTCCATCGATAAACTCCAAAGTCTTCGCTGCAAAATTGCAACTGTTGATGAGTGGCTTTCCGGGGACATTCGTGAAGACCCTATCGGCGCAATAGAGCAGGGCGCTTCCAAAAATGATGACTGGTTGATTACAGCTACGAGTTCCGAAGGCACAGTCCGAAACGGGGCTGGCGACACTATCAAAATGGAGCTCATGGACATTCTAAAGGGCGACTACATCAATCCTCATGTTTCCATCTGGTGGTACAAGTTGGATTCCGTGGATGAAGTAGCTTACCCTGAGATGTGGATGAAGGCCAACCCTAACATTGGGAAGACAGTCACCTATGAAACGTACCAGTTAGACGTTGACAGAGCTGAGAAAGCCCCTGCCGCTCGCAATGATATTCTGGCAAAGCGGTTTGGTCTTCCGATGGAAGGCTATACCTATTACTTCACGTATGAAGAAACCCTCTGTCATCCTCATCGGAGCTTTTGGCAACTGCCTTGTGCTCTTGGTGGAGATCTTTCTCAGGGGGATGACTTTTGCTCCTTTACATTTCTTTTCCCGTTGCGAAATGGACGTTTTGGGGTAAAGACCCGGAACTACATTTCTTCCCGCACGCTGAACAAACTTCCGGCAGCCATGCGAATCAAGTATGAGCAGTTCATGAATGAGGGTAGTCTTATCGTTCTTGAGGGAACAGTTCTGGATATGATGCAGGTCTACGAAGACCTGGACGATCACATTGTCCGTTGTGGCTATGATGTCCGATGCTTTGGCTATGACCCGTACAATGCCAAGGAGTTCGTAGAACGCTGGGCCGCTGAAAATGGGCCGTTTGGCATCGAAAAGGTCATTCAGGGCGCGAAGACAGAGTCGGTTCCTCTTGGCGAGCTGAAGAAACTTGCTGAGGACAGACTGCTCATTTTCGATGAGGAGCTTATGACCTACGCGATGGGAAACTGTATCGCTATGGAAGACACCAATGGAAACCGGAAGCTGCTGAAAAAGCGGTATGAGCAAAAAATTGATGCCGTTGCGGCCATGATGGACGCTTACATCGCCTATAAGCACAATCCCGAAGCATTTGAGTAATTTTACGGACTCGCGGGCCTATTGGTCTGCGGGATTTTTTATGTCATGAAGGAGGTGATGAGTTCCGAATGGAAATGACGCTTGGTTCCAGGCTGCGGCACGCATGGAACACGTTTCTCAGCCGCGACCCGCTTAGTTACCGTTATTCCTTTGGCCCCAGCTATTCCTACCGTCCGGACCGGCCTATTTTCAGTCGGGGGAACGAACGCTCCATTGTGACCTCGGTTTATAACCGCATCGCTTTGGATGTGTCTTCTATGACGATCCAGCATGTCCGGCTGGACGAAAACGACCGGTTCAAGGAAGTCATTGAGAGCGGTTTGAACAACTGTTTGAATTTGGAGGCGAATATCGACCAGACAGGCCGAGCTTTCGTTCAGGACATTGTCATGTCTATGCTGGACGAGGGCTGCGTTGCTATTGTCCCTGTGGACACGACATTCAATCCCAAGGAGACAGGCTCCTTTGACATTTCCACGATGCGGACCGGAAAAATCCTGGAGTGGTATCCGCAGCATGTGAATGTCCGGGTCTACAACGACCGCAAGGGAGAAAAAGAGGACATTCTGGTGCCTAAAAGCACCGTGGCCATTGTGGAAAATCCTTTCTACTCGGTCATGAATGAGCCCAACTCCACTATGCAGCGTCTGATTCGGAAGCTCAACCTGCTGGACGCAATCGATGAGCAGAGCGGTTCCGGAAAGCTCAACCTTATCATCCAGCTTCCTTACGTCATTAAGACGGCAGCGAGGCGTCAACAGGCGGAAGAACGCCGTAAAGATATCGAGGAGCAGTTGTCCGGTTCCAAGTATGGTGTTGCGTACACCGATGGAACGGAGCATGTGGTTCAGCTAAATCGACCCGTCGACAACAATCTCATGAGCCAGATCGAATACCTGACGAGTATGCTTTACAGCCAGTTGGGATTGACTCAGGGCATCATGGACGGTTCCGCCGACGAGAAGACAATGCAGAACTACTACACCAGGACGATTGAACCCATTCTCTCCGCTATCGTTGACGAGATGAAAAGGAAATTCCTCACCAAAACCGCTCGGTCACAGAAGCAGTCCATTCTGTTCTTCAGAGATCCGTTCAAGCTGGTGCCTGTGGGTGAGATTGCTGAGATTTCCGACAAGATGACTCGTAACGAGATCATGACCTCGAACGAGATCAGACAGAAGATCGGCATGAAACCCTCGACTGACCCGAAAGCGGACGAGCTCCGGAACAGTAACCTGAGCGCACCGGCCGAGAACACACCCCAATCGCAACCCACTACAACACCAAAGGAGGACAATGTTCAAAATGGAACTGAAGTATGACTTTAGTGGCTGGGCAACCCGAAACGACCTTGTCTGCGCCGACGGACGCACGATTCGCCGCGACGCTTTCAAGCACTGTGACGGGATGTCGGTTCCCATCGTGTGGAACCACCAGCACAATGACCCCGCCAATATTCTGGGCCACGCCATTCTGGAGAACCGCCAGGACGGTGTGTACGCCTATGGTTTCTTCAATGACACTGACAGCGGTAAGGCTGCCAAGCAGTTGGTACAGCATGGCGACGTGCAGGCGCTGTCTATCTACGCCAACGGCCTGAAGCAGCAGTCCAACGGCCGTGGCAAGGATGTCATTCACGGTGACATCCGCGAGCTCAGCCTGGTCGTCGCCGGAGCCAACCCCGGAGCGTTCATCGACTTCGTGGATTTGGCCCACGGCGAGGGCGCCGAGCAGGAGGTCATCATCGGGACTGGTGAGCCTATCGCTCTTTGCCACTCCGAGGAAGGCGGCCAGGAGCCGGCATCCGCCCCTCCCAAAGCTGACCCCAAGCCCGACGGCAAAAACGATGAGACCATCGAGGACGTGTGGAACAGCCTCACGGACAAGCAAAAGCTGGCGATGGGGGTTATGCTCAAGCAGGCCGCCGAGGGAGGCGGACAGTCTGGCGACCCTGATCCCGACCCCAAGCCCGACGGAGCGGACGGCACCGTCACACATTCTGACAATCCTGAAGGAGGAGACAACATCATGAAGCACAACGTTTTCGACAAGCCTGACGAGACCCAGGACTTTACCCTGAGCCACTCTGCCCAGACGGAGATCATCGCCAGCGCCAAGACGAAGAGCGTCGGCACCCTCCAGGGGGCCCTGAAGCTCTACGCCGAGCAGAACAGCGACACCCTCAAGCATGGCATCGACGACATCGAGGCCCTGTTCCCCGAGTACAAGGATCTGAAGCCCGGTGCCCCCGAGCTCATCACCCGGGACCAGGGCTGGGTCGGCGTGGTCATGAGCAAGGTTCATAAGAGCCCCATCAGCCGCATCCGCACCCGGAATATGGACGCCCGCGGCGACGACATCCGGGCTCATGGCTACCAGAAGGGCAAGCGTAAGACTCCCTCCGGCAACATGAAGCTGATGAAGCGGACCACCGATCCTCAGACCATCTACATCCGCGACTCCATGCACCGGGATGATATCATCGACATCACCGATTTCGATGTGGTCAACTACAAGTATGGCGTCATGAAGATGACCCTCAACGAGGAGATTGCCATTGCCATCATGATCGGCGATGGCCGTGATGAGGCCGACGAGCAGAAGATTTCCGAAGAGCACATCCGCTCCATCTGGAACGACGACGACCTCTACACTATCCACTATGACGTGGACATCGAGGCCGCCCGGAACGAGCTTCAGGGCTCTCGCACCGACATGAACTTCGGCGATAATTACATCTACGCCGAGGCCATCATCACCGCCGCCCTGTACTCCCGGGAGAAGTTCAAGGGCACCGGCACGCCCGACCTGTTCTGCACGCCCCACCTGGTCAATGTGATGCTGCTGGCGCGCGACCTGAACGGTCGCCGCATCTACAACTCCAAGGCCGACCTGGCCGCCGCCCTGAACGTCGGCAACATCTACACTGCCGAGCAGTTCGAGGGCCTGGCCCGCACCGACAAGGATGGCGTGCAGCACAAGCTCCTGGGGCTTTTCGTCAACCTGGCCGACTATACCGTTGGTTCCACCAAGGGCGGCGAGATCACCCGGTTCAACCAGTTCGACATCGACTTCAACCAGGAGAAGTACCTGATCGAGACCCGCCTGTCCGGCGCTCTGCACCGGCTGTGGTCCGCCATCGCCCTGGAAGAGCCCGTGAAGCCCGCTTCCGGCGGCGGTTCCAATCCGTAAAGGAGAAAGTTCAAAATGGCAAAATTTTATGGACCGGTAGGCTATGCTGATACGGTTGAGACAGCGCCCGGCGTTCACGAGGAAAAGATCACCGAACGGATGTATAGCGGTGACCTGCTTCGGAACACCGGGCTTATTCAATCTGCCGAAACCCTCAACGACAACATTAACGTTGCAAATGAGATCAGCATAGTCGCCGATCCATTTGCCTATCAGAACTTCTACCGGATGCGCTATGTCGGGTTCATGGGCACGAAATGGAAAGTGACCAAAGTGGAAGTACAGTATCCAAGGCTGATCTTGACGATTGGGGGTGTCTACAACGGAAAGAAGAATCGAACTTCACAAAAATCTGTGTAGCATCCTCGATTGTCCTGATAGAGGCGATGAGTGCCGGGCTTATTTCCAGCCTCCTGCTGATGTGGAGATGGAATATGACTGCATCGTTTACGAGCGCAAGCTCATAAAGCCAACATTCGCCAACAATCAGCCCTATTTGCTGCACGACTGCTATCAGGTGACTCTCATTTATAGGAACCCTGACAGTGACCTGCCCAAAAAGATTGCACTGCTGCCGATGTGCGCCCACGAACGCCATTTTACGGCAGACAATCTGCACCATGACGTATTCACCCTATACTTCTAACCTTATAAAGGAGGAAATCGACAATGAGTAGAATGAAATGGGATCAGATCGGCGAGCGCCTGTTTGAGACCGGTCTGGATCACGGCGTCCTGTTCCCCATGGGTAACGACGGCAAGTATGCCAAGGGCGTGCCCTGGAACGGTCTGTCCGCTGTCAACGAGACCCCCTCCGGCGGCGAGCCCAACGCCGTCTGGGCCGACAACATCAAGTACCTCAACCTGATGTCTGCCGAGGACTTCGGCGCCACCGTGGAGGCCTATACCTATCCCCCCGAGTTCGAGGAGTGCGATGGCTCCGCCGAGGTCGCCCCGGGCGTGACCATCGGCCAGCAGAACCGCAAGATGTTCGGTCTGTCCTACCGCACCCTGATCGGCAATGACGTGGTCGGCCAGAACTACGGCTATAAGCTCCATCTGGTCTACGGGGCCCAGGCGTCTCCCTCCGAGAAGAACCGCCAGACCGTCAACGACAGCCCCGAGGCCACCGCTATGAGCTGGTCTCTGACCACCACCCCTGTGGACGTCCCCGGCTATAAGGCCACCGCCCACATGACCATCGACTCCACCAAGACCGACAAGGCCAAGCTGGCCGCTTTCGAGGACATCATCTATGGCAAGGATGCCGATGGCGATAACGCCGCCGTCGAGTCCCGGCTGCCGATGCCTGAGGAGGTCATCGCGTTCTTCAAGGAAGTCCCGCCCGCTGGCTGATTTCCTGTGCAACATCCGTACCCTGCGAAGCGGGGCTCTCTTCACCGAGGGCTCCGCTTTCTTTAATTTTTGAAAGGAGAATCTTCCAATGCTGAAAAAGACCTTTAAGTTTGTCGACTACAACGGCAATCCCCGCACCGAGGATCACTATTTCAATCTGACCCAGGCCGAGGTGACTGAGCTGGAGCTCTCTGTGGACGGCGGCCTCACCGCGATGATTAACCGTGTCGTCCAGGCGCAGAACGGCCGGCAGATCATCGACACGATGAAGGACATCATCCTCAAGTCCTACGGCGTGAAATCCCCCGATGGCCGCCGGTTCATCAAGAACCAGGAGGTCCGCGACGCCTTTGTTCAGACGGAGGCGTACAGTCAGTTGTTCATGGAGCTGGCCACCAACGCCCAGGCCGCCAGCGATTTCGTCGCCGGCATCATCCCGGCCAAGACGGATGCGGAGCCCAGTGCTGAGGCTCCCGCCCTCCCCGATGGTTCTGAAGCATTGCCTCCGGCCTGACGCCTATAAAGGAGACCGGAAATGCTGGAAATCACGATCCCCGAAACGGAACTGTTTGATGGCGTCGCGAATTTCATCTATGTAAAAGAGCAGACGCTTCGACTGGAGCATTCGCTGGTCTCACTTTCAAAATGGGAGTCGAAATGGCACAAGCCGTTTCTGTCAAAGAAGAGGAGAACGATGGAGGAGTCCATTGACTACGTTCGGTGCATGACCCTGACGCAGAATGTGGACTCCTCTGTTTATAAGGCAATCACCCCGGCTATTTTGCGGGAGGTAGAAGCCTATATCGACGCTTCTATGACGGCCACCACCTTTCACAACATGAAAAAGAGTACGGCCAGCGAACCGAGAGTAACTTCCGAAATTATCTACTACTGGATGATCTGCCACGGTATCCCGTTTGAGTGTCAGAAGTGGCATTTGAACCGGCTGCTCACGCTTATCAACGTCTGCAATGCAAAGAGTCAGAAGCCGCAGAAGGTTCCCAGGTCGGAGCAGATCGCTTTCAACAAGAGACTCAATGCGGCGAACAAGAGAAGATGGAACACGAGAGGGTGATTTTTCATGAATAAAAAACCCGTATCTTATTTACAAACCGACCCCCGATGGAAGAGCAAGCCCTACAGAGTTAAAGGTGAGAATGCTACTATCGGCGGCTCTGGATGTGGCCCAACGGCGGCCGCTATGCTGATCGAGACCATCACGGGAAAGAAGTTTACCCCGGAGGACGCCTGTAACTGGTCTATGGCCCATGGCTACAAGGCCTTAGGCAACGGAACCTACTATGGCTACTTCAAACCTCAGTTCGCCGAGTTCGGCATCGACTGCGACATGCTTAACTGGACGAAGACCTATGGTAAACCGGACCACGCCAACCATAAGAAGGTCGAAGAGATGCTGAAGCAGGGCTACTATTTCATCGCCCTGATGCTGAAGGGCCTCTGGACTACCGGCGGCCATTTTGTCGTTCTGTGGTGGCAGGATGGAAAGGTTCGCATCAACGACCCGGCCAGCACCAAAGATGCCCGCCTGAACGGGGACATCCAGACCTTCCGTAGCCAGTGTGCTTACTACTGGTGGGTTGACGCCAGGAAGTTCAACGGATACGGCACCGCAGTGAAGCCCCCGGTCGCTTCCAGTGATACCCCGGCCACCGGTTCTACTCCGTCCCTCGGCTTGAAGGTTGGTGACGTCGTTGAGTTCGTCGGAACCACGCACTATTACAGCGCCAACGCCAGCAAGCCCGCCACCTGCAAGCCCGGACAGGCCAAGGTTACGCAACTCTACAATGGCAAGCATCCGTACCAGCTCATCGCCGTCAAGGGCGGCGGCTCCACAGTCTACGGCTGGGTGGACGAGAAGGACATCCGGCATCCGGCTCTGACCGCCATCGACAAGTTGGCGAAGTTGGGCGTCATCAATTCCCCGGACTACTGGAAGCAGACCATTTCCGGCAACAAGGTCAAGTACCTGGACATTCTGTTCACGAAGGCGGCGGCGAAGATCAGCAAGACCGGAACCCGCACCGCTACTCCGGAGGATGGCATCGCCGCCCTGGTATCTGCTGGCATCATCGACACGCTGGACTACTGGAAAGTCAACTATAATGGCTATCCCAGTTTGGGGGCGCTGTTGTGTGCACTTGGCGGTGCTGTCAAATAGCGCAAGGAGGGCACATGATTACGTTCAGACAAAAGGGCGACTTCTCTAAGCTGACCAGATTTTTGGAGAAAGCCAAAGAAGCAGTCCATCTCGGCGATCTCGATAAGTACGGCCGAGCTGGAGTGGCCGCCCTTGCGTCTGCGACGCCTGTTGACTCCGGCGAGACAGCCAGTTCGTGGTACTACGAGATCACCAACAAGAATGGTTCGGCAGTTATCTCATTTCGCAACTCCAATGTTCAAAATGGAGTCCCAATCGCCATCATTCTCCAGTACGGACATGGCACAGGGACTGGGGGCTGGGTACAGGGAAGAGATTACATCAACCCTGCTATCCAGCCTATTTTTGACCAAATCGCAAATAACGCATGGAAGGAGGTCACGAAGCTATGAGCACAACAATCGACGAGAGAGTCGTAGAGATGCGATTTGACAATCGCCAGTTTGAGCAAAATGTTCAGACCAGCTTGTCAACACTCGACAAACTCAAACAGGGTTTGGATCTGGACGGTGCTGCTAAGGGCCTGGAGGGTCTTGGCACCGCCGCTAAGAAGTGTGACCTGTCGACTCTTAGCAATTCCGTCGAGACCGTTCGCGCGAAATTCTCGGCGCTTGAAGTCATGGCTATGACCGCTCTTTCCAACATCACCAATTCCGCAGTCAATGCGGGAAAGCGAATGATCTCTTCGTTCACAGTTGAACCGATTTCCACGGGCTTTAACGAATATGAACTGAAGATGGGCTCCATCCAGACCATCATGGCCAGTACCGGCGAGAGCCTGGATAAGGTCAATCAGAAGTTGGACGAGCTTAATACCTACTCTGACCGAACGATTTACTCGTTTGCGGACATGACCTCCAATATCGGAAAGTTCACCAACGCGGGTGTTAAGCTGGATGATGCCGTGGCAGCTATCCAGGGCGTTAGTAACGTGGCTGCTGTCTCCGGGGCAAACGCTAATGAGGCCTCCCGAGCCATGTATAACTTTGCCCAAGCCCTTTCGGCAGGCTACGTCAAGCTGATTGACTGGAAATCCATTGAGAACGCCAATATGGCGACGGTGGAGTTCAAGAACCAACTGCTGGAAGCGGCGGTTGCTGCTGGCACAGTGGAAAAGACTGCCGATGGTATGTATAAGGTCCTCACCAAGAATGGTCAGGGTGGAACGATGAAAGAGACTATCGACGCCACCCACATGTTCAACGACAGTCTCGCCTATCAGTGGATGACCACAGAGGTTCTGACCAGTACGCTGAAAGATTACGCCGACGAAACGACTGAAATTGGCAAAAAGGCCTTTGCCGCCGCTCAGGACGTTAAGACCTTTTCTCAGTTGCTGGATACGCTCAAGGAGAGTGCTCAATCCGGGTGGGCCGAGACATGGCAGTTGATCGTTGGCGACTACGAAGAGGCAAAGGTTACGCTGCGAGAGTTCTCCGAGTTCTTCAGCAACATCATCGACGGCTCCTCCAAGGCTCGGAATGCTTTGCTCGGCGGAGCTCTGACGTCAAGCTGGGGGCAGTTGAAGAATGAGGTCAGTGACGCCGGATTTTCTGTGGATGCGTTCCGCGACGCTCTTCGGGAGACGGCGTCTGAGTCTGTTGCTGGCCTTGACAAGATGATTGAGGAGGCAGGCTCCTTTGACGCCACTCTTTCACAGGGGTGGCTGACAACTGATATTTTGGCTAAGACGCTGGACAAGCTGGCCAATGAGGCCACGGGAACGACTGGCGGTATTTCCGCACTGAGCGATGAACAGCTTAAGAACATCGGCTATACCGAGGAGCAGATCGCGGCGCTTCGTTCCCTCAGCAATCAGGCGAACTCTTCTACGGGAGAAATCGCCGACCTTGTTCAGAACATGACCCGCAAAAGCGGCAGAGAGCTTCTTTTCGACTCCCTCCTGAATAGCGCCAAGGCAATCCAAAAGGTGTTTGGAGCGCTGAAAGGAGCCTGGGATGAGGTGTTTCCTCCGATGACCTCGGAACGGCTCTACGGTCTGATCGAGGGACTGAACAAGTTTACGCAGAGGCTTATCATCTCTGATGAGACTGCGGACAAAATTGGCAGGACGTTCAAGGGTCTGTTCGCCGTTCTCGATATCATTCGGCAAGGGTTTTCGGCCGTGTTCAAGACTCTGAGCCCTCTACTTGGCGGCCTGGGGACTCTGAGCGGCGGTATTCTCGATGTGACAGCTTCTTTCGGAGATTGGCTCGTCGGAATTGACGAAGCGGCGAAGAAAGGCGATGTCTTTAATCGGGTATGCCAGCGTATTTCGGATTTTGTCGCCGCGGCTGCTTCCAAAGTGAAAGAGTTCATCCAGACAGTCAAGGAGAACTTCAAAATCCCTGGATTTGAGGGGTTCCAAAATCTTCTTGGCCGAGCTCGGGAACGCATGGGGCAGGTCCTTGACTCTGCTGGAGATATGGGCTCCGGCGTAAGCGCTGCCGTCGGCGTCATGGGGTCTGCTCTGGCCAACAGCAAGTTCCTCCAGGCACTCCAAAAGCTGTATAACGGAGCGAAGACGATTGGTGCCGCTATCGTAAAGGCTATCGGCGGTCTGGCCAGCGGCGTTGTGGAAAAACTGGGAAACGCCGATTTCAGTGGAGCTATCGACTTGCTGAATGGTATTTCGTTTGGCGCTATTGCCGTCGGTATCACCAAGTTCCTGCACAGCATCCAGCAGCCTTTTGATGAGGTCGGCGGGTTCCTTGACAATGTAAAGGGTATCCTGGACGAAGTCAGAGGCTGTTTCGAGGCATACCAAACGCAACTGAAAGCCGGCGCCCTGCTTAAGATTGCTGGCGCCATCGGTATCCTTGCCGCGGCCATCGTGGCTATTTCTCTGATTGACAGCGATAAGTTGTCGGCCTCTCTCGGTGCGGTCACCGTTCTGTTTGCCGACCTGATGGGTTCCATGGCGATTTTCAGCAAAATCAGCGGCGACATGAAAGGTGTGACAAAGACATGCGCCGCCATGCTCGCTGTCTCTACCTCCGTTCTTATCCTCGCATCCGCATTGAAGAAGATCGCAGACCTGGATGCCGGACAGCTCGCCGTTGGCCTGACTGGTATTGCCGGGATGATGGCGGCTCTCGTGGCATCTATGAAGGTGCTGGGAAGCGGTTCCGGCTCAGTAGTCAAAGGCGCTACGCAGATGATTATATTCGCCGGGGCAATCAAGATTTTGGCGTCTGTCTGCACTGACTTGGCTGACCTGGAATGGGGGCAGTTGGCGAAGGGCCTGACCGGTGTCGGTGTCCTGCTGGCCGAGGTGTCTCTGTTCCTGAACACTGCAAAATTCAGTGGGAAATCCATTACCACAGCGACCGGAATTGTTATTTTGTCCGGAGCAATCAAGGTGCTGGCCTCTGCCTGCAAGGACTTTGGGCAGATGAACTGGGGTGAAATCGCAAAGGGTCTCACTTCCATTGGCGCTCTGCTCCTTGAAGTATCCGCCTTTACCAAGCTCACAGGCAATGCCAAGCACGTTATCTCCACGGGGCTCGCGTTAATTGAGATCGCCGCAGCTATGAAGATCTTCGCATCTGCTATGAAATCTTTCAGCTCTATGAGCTGGGAGGAGATTGGCAGAGGGCTTACGGCTATGGGCGGCGCCCTGGCCGAGGTCACCCTTGCGATGAATCTGATGCCGAAGAACATGGTCGGTATTGGCGTTGGTCTAATCGCTGTGGGTGCGGCTTTGGAAATCGTGGCCGACTCTCTCAGGAAGATGGGCGGCATGAGTTGGGAGGAGATCGCGAAAGGGCTTGTCACTCTCGGCGGAGCTCTTGCGGAACTCGCTATTGGGCTTAACCTGATGAATGGTACGCTGGCCGGGTCCGCCGCTATGTTGGTGGCGGCAGGCGCATTGGCTGTACTTACGCCGGTGCTGGTCGTTCTTGGCTCCATGAGTTGGGAGTCTATTGCCAAGGGGCTGGTCACGTTGGCCGGCGCGTTTACCGTCATTGGTGTCGCCGGTGCTGTACTCACTCCGCTTGTTCCGACTATTCTTGGACTTGCTGGCGCGTTCGCTCTGATTGGCGTTGGAACACTCGGTATTGGCGCTGGTCTTCTGGCGATTGGTGCCGGGCTGTCCGCTATTGCAATCGGCATTACCGCCCTCGCGACCTCGATGGGAGCCGGCGTGGCCATCATTGTGGCCGGACTGACAACCATTATCACCGGAATTGCCGCTTTGATTCCCGCTATCGCCGAAAAGTTGGGCGAGGCTGTCGTGGCGTTCTGTAAGGTGATTTCCGACGGCGCTCCTGCGATTGGAGAGGCCGTCAAGGCTCTTGTCCTGACCCTGGTTGACGTGTTAGTCGAGTGTGTTCCTGCTCTGGCAAATGGAGCGCTGGAGCTGATCGCCGGCGTACTGTCTGCTCTGGTCACCTACACCCCGCAAATTGTCGATTCCATTGCTCAGTTTCTGGTAGAGGTTATTGAGGGCATCGCACGAAATCTGCCCGATTTGATTCAGGCTGCTGTGCACCTCCTCATGGCGTTCTTCTCCGGGATCGTGGATGCTCTGGCCGGTATTGATACCGACGCGCTGCTGAAAGGCATCGCCGGCATCGGTCTGTTGTCCGCTATCATGCTGGCTCTGGGCGCAGTCGCCGGGCTGGTTCCCGGCGCTATGGCTGGTGTTCTTGGCATGGGCGCAGTTATCGCCGAATTGGCACTTGTGCTCGCCGCTATCGGTGGTCTGGCGCAGATTCCGGGTCTGTCCTGGCTCATCAGCGAGGGTGGAAAGCTCCTTGAGGGCATTGGCACCGCAATCGGCTCCTTTGTAGGCGGCATCGTCGGCGGTTTTATGAGCGGTGTATCCAGTCAGTTCCCGCAAATCGGAGCTGACCTTGCCGCGTTCATGACCAATGTCCAGCCGTTTATTGACGGGGCCAGCAGTATCTCCCCCGACATGCTCTCCGGCGTCAAAGCGTTGACAGAGGTCATCCTCCTGCTCACCGCCGCTGATATTTTGGACGGATTGACCTCCTGGCTCACAGGCGGTTCTTCCCTGTCTGATTTTGCGGAACAGCTCGTCCCCTTTGGGGAGGCCATGAGCAACTTCTCAAAGTCGATTGCCGGTATGGACGGCGGCCTCGTTTCTCAGGCTGCGATTGCTGGCAAGACTCTGGCTGAAATGGCCGCGACGCTTCCGAACAGCGGTGGGGTTGTCGGTTTCTTCGCCGGAGAGAACGACATGGAGACCTTTGGAAATCAGCTTGGGGCATTTGGCGACGCGATGGTCAACTTCGCGAACAAAGTCAAAGGCATGGATGCCGACGCCGTGACCAATGCCGCGATTGCCGGTAAGACCATGGCTGAAATGGCCGCGACGCTCCCGAACAGTGGAGGCGTGGTCGGCTTCTTCGCCGGCGAGAACGATATGACCACCTTTGGCGAGCAGCTTGTCCCCTTTGGCAAAGCCATCAAGGACTATTCCCTGGCTGTCCAAGGCTTGGATGTGGATGCTGTCACAAACTCCGCCACCGCCGGTCAGGCTATGGTGGAGCTGGCAAACACCATTCCAAACTGCGGCGGCGTGGTCGGTTTCTTCGCCGGAGAAAACAACCTCGACACTTTCGGGGCGCAGCTTCTCAGCTTCGGAAACTCCATCAAAGCGTACTCTCTGGCGGTAAAAGGTCTGGACACAGATGCCGTAACCAATTCCGCCACCGCCGGCAAAGCACTTGTGGAGCTGGCGAAAACCATCCCTAACTGCGGAGGGCTGGTCAGCTTCTTTACCGGCGACAACAACATTGCCGATTTTGGAGACGACCTCGTTCTCTTCGGTAACGACCTTGCGGCCTATGCGGCAGCTATCAAAGATGTCAAGCCTGACGCGGTGACAGCTTCTGCCAACGCGGCGCAGGCACTTTCCAATCTGGCATCCGGTCTTCCTGACAGCAGCCTCTTCGACCAGTGGTTTGGAGGGGACCAGACTCTCGCCTCGTTCGGCGACGATGTTGCCGCGTTCGGCGAGGCTATGGGTGATTACTACAATGAGATCTCCGGAATTGACCTCGGAAAGATGTCCGGCGTCATCACCCAAGTCTGGGGGCTCGTGGATCTTGCCAAGGGCGTCAAGGATGTCGATAAGAACGCTTTCACCAACTTCAGCAAATCTTTGACCACCCTGGCGAATAGCGGCATCGACGGTTTCACCGATGCGTTCTCTAATTGCGGTCAGAAAGTCAACAGCTCCGTTCTTGTCATGTTGAACTCTGTTAAATCCTCCATCTCCAGCAATAAGGCTGTCGCCAACCCGGCAATGGAGGAGGTCATGGGTTCCCTGGCAAACGTGGTGAACGAGAAGACTACGTCTATGAACACCGCTGTTGTACAGATGATGAACGGATTCAGCAAAACTATCCGGGACAACACCAGCCCCGTCAAGTCGGCTATGGCCACGGTTTTGAACAATACGGTGACCGCCATCAACAGCACGAAGGGCTCGTTTACCGAGGCTGGCAAGAATGTCGGCCAGGGATTTGTGAACGGCATCAACTCCAAGCTGAGCGCTTCTACCGCTGCGGGCCGCAGTTTGGGCCTTGCCGCGCTGAATGCGGCTAAGAAAGCGTTGGACAGCCACTCTCCGTCCCGTGAGTTCATCCATCTGGGTGAGAATATGGGTGAGGGCCTGGCAATCGGTGTGAAAAACAGCATTGTTCCCGCCTCTCAAGCTACGTCCGGCATGATCGACGAGGTCATCAAGGTCAGCTCCAAAGGCATCGACGCCTTTAAGGAGTGGGCCGACGAGAAGAAGTATTACGGTGAGCTCAGTCTGAAAGACGAACTGGCCGGGTATGAAAATCTCCAGAAGAAGTACCGCGCCGGCAGCGAGGAGCGCAAGCAGATCGACCGTGAGGTCTACAGACTTCAAAATGAGCTTGTGGCGGCTACCTATCAGGCTTCCATGGACTGGATTGAGGAAGAGAAATACTACAA
>ERZ779622.289-NODE-289-length-32744-cov-9.735416_pt1 | contig 32744 bp, 34 predicted proteins | sample MGYA00514188_ERZ779622 | MGnify/ENA primary metagenome ERZ779622 (study PRJEB29562, sample SAMEA4376702) | mouse gut metagenome | isolation source: Cecum | study: EMG produced TPA metagenomics assembly of the A DSS colitis mouse model was used to assess the... | reverse complement strand
GGAAAGCAGTTCGGTCAGGATCGGCTCATCATCCACGATCAAAATTCTGTATGCCATGTGAACACCTCCAGCCTTTTTCATCATATAGGGAGAAAGTCAAAATTCCGTCAAGATCGAAACTCGATGGAATATTCCAAATTATACACTGTGGAGCGGTAAGTATCAATTGTGCAAATGAGGCTCATCCTCCTGACCGTGGCGATACCGGCACTCTTGTACAGGCAAATTGCTAAAGGCAGCGTTGGAAACTGGTTGAAAAAATTGGAGAAATTTCAAGGGTAGCTCCCAAATTGCACATCCTCACGGGCTGCTGGGTGAGAGGTTAAGCCCTTTCACCCAGCTTTTTTGTAGGAGGGCAGGCAAATGACATTCATGGATAAGGTCTATACACTTCGGATGGAAGTGTGGAGCGATGGAAAAAACGTCGTATTTTATCAGCTTTTACAGACGGGCAGGGGGAATTTTGTGATTTGGAAATATCGGAAACATTCTATATAAAATTTCGACAGATGGAGCGTTGCAGACCGCAATCAATCATGCACTCAGTCATTCGGGCCAGGGAGAAAATAAAGGCGGTAATAGAAAAATATCGGGCCGGACAGTAACAGACTGCCCCGTATCTTTGAATATAGGGCAGTCTGCTAAATGTTCTCTACAGGTTTCTTAATTTCAGGCGTAAATCAACTTATTATAGATAACTTCCTCCGCCCGGTTTCGGGCGCTGTTCATTTGCCTGACCCATTCCATTTGATTATCCGCTTTAAACTGCTCGGTGATACTGTCCTGTGCCGCCATCTGTTTTACAAGCTGAGAAAACATAGCTTCTGCTTGTTCGTCAACTTCGGACAGGTGGTCGTTCAATTTGCCAGATAGTAGCAAAGCCGTATAAAGGGCCTGACGGTGTTCTTTCAGATACCGCCTCCTCCGTTGTCCCCATATACCGATGGCGGGAAGTTCGGGTACAGACAGGTCGGGGAGAAAGTAATCGCCCTCTTGATGATAGGTTCCACCCATGCGCTCAAATAGTGACTTTTCCATGATATAGTCCTCCAATATGTAGAAATTCCTCGCAATTCAATCACATCCGGCTGGCTTGACAAAAGTTTTGGGAGGAACTTCTTTACGAAGTTCCTCCCAAGCGGTCCCCGTTTCTTTGCTGAACTGTCCGGAGCATTCCGGACCTTCCGGCAAATCCCGCGTCTCAATTTTGAGACACGCAGTCTGATCGGTCAGTGATAATCCACCTCAAAAAGGGGCAGATTACTTCATGCCATTCTCGTAGGACTCAATCATCTTCTTGACCATCTGGCCGCCCACGGAGCCGGCCTGCTTGCTGGTCAGATCGCCGTTGTAGCCCTGCTTCAGGTTGACGCCCACCTCGTTCGCGGCCTCCATCTTGAACTTGTTCATAGCCTCGCGGGCGTTGGGAACCATAATCTTATTGCTATTGTTGTTAGACATGATTTTTCTCTCCTTTTCCATTCGGTTTTGTTTGATGTTGGATGGAACATCCGCTTATAGCTTTGCCCCGAATGGTGGAGATATACCTGTTTGTCCGCTTCCCTGTATTTACTATTTAAGGGACTCTTTACCTGTCATTATCATCAGATTGGCTTTCTTTTTCCGGCTTTTTCAGAACGCCCAGCAGCTCCAGAGGTGAGACCTCCTCGTCCGCCGCCTCCCGGTTGGTGTCGGCGGCTCCTTTCAGCTCGCTGCGCAGGATGGTGACGCTGCGGGGCGCCTGGATGGCCAGTCTAGCCCGCCCCGCCTCTACCGACAGAACGGTGACCTCCACCTCATCCCCAATGAGCAGCGACTCTCCCTCTTTCCGTTGGAGGATCAGCATTTGCCCTCCTCCTTCCGTCCAAATTCCGACAGAAGGTGGTGCATGTGGTAGCCGCCCTCCTCCAGAATAACCTGAACCGCCTGCCTGGTCTGGTCGTTAATGGCCACCGGACAGCGCAGATTCACCGTGCTGTCCCCCACCGGGCTGCGCACCACGCACAAGGTATAGAAGCACAGCTCCTCGCTGCGCTCCACGCCCAGAGCCTTCAGCTCTCCCCAGGCAAGAACGGGCGCATAATCCGGCTTGAGGGAGAAGGGGTTCACCGCCACAAAGGCCAGTTCGGGCGTCACCGCGCTCTGGAAGCAGAGGAGGGTGTCCTCGCTGCCCTCGAAGGGCAGAAGGAAGAATTCCTTCTCCTCCTCAAAGCCGAACAGGCCCTCCGGGAAGTGGAGCTTGTCCTCCTCCGGGCATTCGATCTGACCGAAATACTTGGTATTAAAACGCATGCTTCCTCCTGTTGATAATTCTCCTCCCCGAAAAGGGGAGGAGAATCGTATGCCTTACACTTTCACATCCACCGGCTCGTAGTTGGGGTCGGCGGAGGGCGGAACATAGATGGGGCCTCCCACATACTTGATGACCACATCGGGCCGCTGGGCGATGGTAAACTCAATGTCGCCCGGCGTAAACTCAAAGCTGCCCTCGTTCAGCTTCCAGTCGATAGCCAGCTTATCCATCTCATAGCGGATGTTCATCTCGCCTGGGTCCCAAGTGATCTCAGCCCCGGGGTCAGGCAGGAAATCCAGACCCACATTGGTCTTGACATCCTTCATCATGGCCTCTCCGGCAAACTTTGTGACCAGCTCCTCCCCAATCTTGGTCTCCATCATGAGCTGGCCCTGGCGCGCGTAGGTGGCGGTGGCCTCATAGGCCGCCTGCTGGCCCTTCTGGCTGCCTTGCTCCAGGTAGCGGGCGATGGTGGGCGTCAGAGAGTTCCGGGCCTCATAAGTGTCGATATTCACCTTGATGGGGCGGCTCTTGATCTGGAGGCTGCCGTTGTCTCGGGTGATCTCCATCTCGGCGGTGCCCCTGGCATACTCCAGCTTGGCGTAGGTGGTTTTCATCTCGATCTGAATGGGGACAGTGGTGATCTCAATCAATGGCTTCATTGTGTGATACGCGCTCCCTTCTGCATCTTTTCAACAGCTTAAAGGCTTCCTTGCCTCATATTACACACAATTGAACGGGTGGGCTCAGTTCATATAGTCAATGAGGGACTGACTGAGCAGCTGAGTGCCAATCTTCAGCGCGGCGTTGTAGCACATCTGGTCCCAGGAGAGCTGGGTGATGGCGTCGGCCAGGTTGATCTGCTCCACGTCCAGCACCTGCTCGTTCAGGTTGGTGACCTCGGTGGACAGCCGGTCGCTGTTGGACTCGAGGAAAGCGGCCTTGGCGTCCAGCTCCACGTATTTCTCGGTGGTGTGCTTCTGGGCGGCGTTCAGCCTATCCATCAGCCGTTCGGCCTTGGCCTCCAGCTCCGCGGCGCTCAGCGGCTGGCCGGTTTTCGGGTCCACGGCCGACGGTCCGGCCAGGGCCGGGTTATAGCCCTGGGGTTCGGTATCCTCGTCCCAGGCCTGGAACACATCGGCCAGCTCCCGCATGACCATGGGCAGACTCAGAGAATCGCCGGTCTTCACGTCCACACCGCTGTTCAGGAAGCAGATGCCCCGCAAGGCGCTGTCAAAGGCGGAGCCGTTGACCAGCTTGCCGTCGATCTCCTTCATGCCCATGCCCATATCCAGGGGCAGCTCCTCCTTGCTCATGATCTCCAGCTTCTTCACGTCGGCCTGATCCCGGTAGTAGTCGATCCAGGCCTGCTCGTCCGGGTCGGCGGAGGAGGAGGGCATATTTTCGGGCAGATACGTGCCCTTGGTCGTATCAATGGCGCCCCAGGCGGGCTCAGGGGTGGTGGGTTTCTCCACTCCGCCGGCGCTCACGTTGACCCCCCGGTAGTACAGCTTGGTGTGGTCCTTATTCCAGGTAAAGGGGACGTTCAGCCCGTCGTTTCCGGCAAAGATGAACTGCTCGCCTACCTTCTGGTTCATGGACTCCACCACCGAATCGGCGGTCTCCCGCAGGACCAGGGCCAGGGCGGAGCGGCTCTCGCCGGCGGTGTCGCTGTTGCCCCGGATGGCGGACACCCGGCCGTTGGCATCGCTCAGGTCCTTGATGATCCCGGCCAGATTGGTCCAGCCGGTGTGGAACTTGTTGTAGGTGGTGTCGGTATTGTCCAGCTGGCTGCTGGTCTGGCACCACTGCCGGCGCAGGCGGAACGCCTGAGAGGCGGCGGCGGGGTCCTCCGCGTAGCTGTTGAAGTTGCGCTTGGTCTGCACCTTATTGACCGAATCTGAAAGCGTGTTGGTGGAATTCATCAGGTTGAAACGGTAGGTGCTCATCATCATGTTGGTGGTAATGCGAAAACCCATCTCAGGTTACCTCCTTATCTGATGGTGCCGTTAATCAGCTTATCCAGCATGGAATCCAGCGTGGTCATGAGCTGACAGGCGGCGGCATAGGATTTCTGGTACATCATCATACTGGTGGCCTCTTCATTGAGGTCCACGCCGGAGACGCTCTGACGGTCGTTGTCCAGGGCCAGCGCTCTGGTGGTATAGCCGTTGTAAAGGGTAGTGGTGGTTTTCTGGTCGCTGGCCAGAACGTGATTGGTGTTGTTCAGCATCTCCTGGAAGGTACCGCTGTAATACTTGGTATTGTTGGCCGCATCGCCCACCACGTCTCTGGGCTTATACTCCATCTTCTCTCCCATCAGGGTAATCATATGGCTGACGTTGCTGCTGTCGGTGGAGTGGTCCAGACCGTCGTTGTTCTCCTTGAAGCAGCGGATGCGGACCTCGCCGGTGGACCACTTCTTGGCGATGGAGATATTGGCGGCGGTAATCCCGGTGCCGTCGTCGCCGTCGCCGCTGGTGCTGAACAGGTTGCCGCCCGCCATCTTTTCGATGCCGTGGCCATTCCCGGTGGGGGACAGGTGCTTCTCCTGCACGATTCTAACCTCGGCCCGCAGGTCCTCCGGCAGGCTGGACAGGTCCTTGCGCAGCAGGTAGCTCTTATCGTAGCCCGCCGCGGTCAGCTTGGCCACGACCGCCGCCGCGTCGCCGCCGCCGGTCACCAGGTCGCAGTTTGCCGTATTCGTTTTATACACCTCAACGCCGTTGGCGTCGCGCTCGGTCTCGTAGCCGGCGAACATGGGCTTGTTGGCCTCGTTCATGGTCTCGGCAAACTTCCGGGCCAGAGCGTCCAGGGCGTGCTGGTAGTAGGGGATGCCCCGCTTGATGTTGGCGTCTGGGTCGAAGGTGATATCCTGCTCGCTGGCAAACTCGCCCTCCTCGGTAATCAGCTCGCGGTACGACTGGAGCGCGCCGAACAGAACGGTGTCGCCCAGGTCCACCGGCTCGCTTACCGTGTTGCCCTCCTCCTTCATGAGGTTGCCCTTTTTGTCTGTCAGGGCCTCCAGCCCCATCCACAGGCGGTTGTCGTCCGCCTTCTTCATCGCGTTGTTGACCTGCGTCGCGGCCTCCGGGTCGCAGGTATATCCCACAATATTCCCGTCGTTATCCAGCTTTACATACGGGGAGTATTTCTCTTCAAACTGCTGGGTCAGCTGTCCCTTATAGCCCATACCCTGCAAGGTCGCCTCTCCGGCCGCGTTGTTCCACACTGGTTTGCCGCCGGCGTCCTTCAGCGCGTTCTTTTCCGAGTTGGTATATACGATCTTTCCCGCCGCCAGGTCGCTGGCCTTGCTGATGTAGCGGTTGCAGCGGGGGTCGTCGGCCTTGAAATCCGGGTTGCGCATGGGCGACATCTCAGGCATGGTGAGCTGAGTGCCGTAGACGCCCTGGATCAGCTTGATAGGGGGATTGCCTGTGCCGGCAATGGAGATATTCAGCCGCTCCACCGAGTTGAACTCGTCGATCTTCTCCATATCGTACCGCACATCCACCTTGACATAGGTGGACAGCTCGTCGATGAGCAGGTTGCGGTGGTCCCGCAGCTCCAGGGCGTTGTCCCCGTAGATGCCCGCCTCTCTGATCTGCTCGTTCAGGTCCCGGATCTGGGTCAGGATGGTGTTGACCGAGCTGACCTCCTCCTTCAGCTTATCCGTCAGGGTGTCCTTGGAGGTGACCAGAGCGTTTGCGTAGTCGTTGAACAGCTGCACCAGGCTCTCGGCAGAGGAGCGGACGTTGGTGTCGCAGGTGTCATCGTTGGCGTTGCGGCTCAGAATCTCCAGCTGCTGGAGCAGGTCGTTGAACTGGTACTCGATGACGCCGAAGTCGCCATCGCCGTCGCCCACCTCGTCCAGGATGTTGGAAAGCTGCTTCAGCCCGTCCAGCCGGGCCTCATAGGCCCCCACGCTGGACTGCTCGTTGCGGTAGCGGATGTCCATGAAGGGGTCCCGCAGCTGGGAGGTGCCCTCTGCCAGCACGCCGTAGCCGATATCCAGATTGTAGCTGTTGGCGTAGCGGATGTTGCCATCAGAGTGCAGCGACACCAGGTCCAGCCGCTGGCGGGTGTAGCCCTTGGTGTTGATATTGGCAATGTTGTTGCCCGTCAGGTTGAGGGAGGCCTGGGAGGCGTAAATTCCCAGCCGCGCGGCGGTAAAAGAGCCGAAAGTACCAATAACAGCCATGGTAGTTCTCCTTTATCTCATCGGGTCTCAGGCCCGGAAATCAGTCTGGTGGATTTTGCGGTCCTCCGCCGCCTGGGCGGCGTCTCCTGCCTGGACAGCCTGCATACGCTCGATGGCCCGCAGGTTGACCTCCAGCGTGTCTCTGGCCACCTGGCTGGCGGCCTGGAACAGTGCGTACTGCCGGCGCAGCTCCTCCGCCACGCCCTTGACCTCCAGCTGGAGCTCTTCGGGGCAGCGGCTCTCCAGCTGGCTGAGGGTGGTCCCTCTCAGGTCCAAAGCGGCCAGCATGGCGTTCCGCTTCTGGTCATAGCCCCGCAGGGACAGGCTGAGCACCTGCTCCCGCTTCATACAGGCCTCCACCCCGGCCAGGTCTCCCCGGGAGGCGGCGTCGTTCTTCTCTCCCTCCACCTTGGTGAGCTCCTCCAGCGTGTGGGTCAGGCTGACCAACAGTTTCAGATAATCCTGCCAGCCCGCCATTTATTCGCCCTCCGTCAGCAGCAGCATCCGGGCCGCCGTCTCTCTGGCGTCGGGGCGGTACTCTCCGTCCATGACCTGACGGCGCAGCTCCTGCACCCTTCCGGTGGTGTTGTAGGTGCGCACCTGATGGGACAGGGCGGCGGCCAGGTCCCGGAACGCGGTGCTGGTCTCCTGGCCGGCTCTGGCGGACAGCGTGATCTGGTCGAAGCTGCTCTCCGCCGTCCGGGCGCGCTTGGTCCCGCGGCCGCGGGCGGCGCCGGCCGCAACAGGGGCGGAAGCAAAGCTTTCACGTCTTGTAACTAACATATTGGTAACCTCCTGAATCCTCCCCGGAGGGGAAGAACACATAGCAATTCTAAACCCTTCTGTACCATATTTATCGGACTGTTTCCTGAGAAACATAACATAGCGGGTAAAATTTTTTCCTTTTTCTCGCTCCGGAAAAAGAAACCCGGGCCGGAAAGCAGTGCTTTCCGGCCCGGGCGACGGGGTTTACGCTAAAATATCCAGCTGCTTGTATTCTGCAATTCGCTGTTTGATCTCCTCCATGGTAATCTGGTCCCGGACGGCGGCAAAGTCGCTGGAAATGCGGGCCAGCTCTGCCTTGATCTGGGGGACCTCATACAAATCGCCGACGCCGGCGCGGACGTAGTAATCGGGCAGCAGGGCGCAGCCCACCGCGCCGCTCTCGGCTGTGGGAAGCTCGTCGGCCTGCTGGCTCACAGCGGCCAGCAGCCGCAGGTGGCTGTCAAGATATCCGTTCAGCTCCTGCTCCACCCCGAACATGCCGTTGAGATCAAACACCTGGAAGGGAGCCCTGCCGGGGACCTCAATCTCGCCGGTGTAGTAAATTTTTTTGCCGTTCAGCTCGTATAGGGCATTGCACACATTCATCAGGCGCTGATAGTCCTCCTGGGAGGGAAGCTCCTGGAGGGAGCGGAACATTATATCCACCGCCCAGCCCAGCTCGCCCAGCACCTGGCAGCCGGGGAGCTTCGCCAGCCGCTCCCCCAGCTTCACCAGCCGGGCCATGGACAGCAGACCCCACATCCGGACCTGGATGTCGCTCAGCTCCCCGGCCTTTTCCTCGATCTCAGCGGGGAGTTTATTGTAGAACAGCCCGTCCTCTTCCTCCAACGCGCCGATGCGGTCGGAGCAGTCGTCGGTGATTTTGTCCCCCACCTTCTCATAGACAGCATCGTCGGCGCTGTAGATGGTATCCGCCCGGTGGAGCCACAGCTGGGCCTTATTCAGGTCGCCCGCCCCCATAGCGGCGACGCCCATCTCGTAATAGGTCCTGGCCAGACCCGCCCAGTCCTTCTTCTTCTGAAGGTCGGCCAGCCGCTCCTCCGGGGTCTTTGCCTCTTTCTTTCCAAATCCAAACACAGCAGTCATCTCCTATTCTATTTTGGGATATCTGACCGCATTATAAGCCCGGAGGCCGGGACTGTCAATGCAGAAAAAAGTAGGGGCCGCCGCCCTCGGCGGCCCGTTTCAAATCCGGCGGGTCGCCCAGGGGGGCGACCCCTACGGTCAAGCCCCACAGGATATCTTTACTTAAATCTCACCGCCGTGCCGTAGGCGATCACCTCGGCGGCCCCCTGCATCACGGCGGAGGAGCCGTAGCGGATGTTGACCACAGCGTCGGCCCCCAGAGCCTCGGCCTCGTCCACCATGCGCTTGACGGCGATCTGACGGGCCTCGTTGAGCATCTCGGTATAGCCGGTGATCTCGCCGCCCACCAGGGTTTTCATGCCGGCCATAAAGTCCTTGCCGAAGTTCTTGGACTGCACCACCGTGCCCTTTGCCATGCCCAGCACCTCAAATTCCTTCCCAGGGATGTAGTCGATGTTTACCAGCAGCATAATATTTTCCTCCTTCATAAAAATAAATCAGTATTTTTTGGCTTCCTCCAGCTCGCCCTTCTCAATCTCCCGCACCCGCTGCCACAGGGCGGCGAAGGTGAAGGGAATGGTAATCAGATCGGCGATGGCCAGAAACAGCATCAGGCCGGCCAGCCATTCCGGCGGACTCATGGTCCGCAGCCAGAGCAAGGCGGCCACCGTCAGCAGCTGGAGCAGAGTGCTGACCGCTACAGACCGCACCGCCGCCCGCTTTTCCGCCCGGCGGTCAATACTTTTTGGCCTCATCCTCTTCGCCTCCCTTGACCTCCTTCCACCGCTGATACAGGGCAATTATGACCCCCACCGCGACGGCCAGGTAGATAAACGCGGTGAATAGAATCACCCCGGTGGCGAAGGGCTCGGTCAGACCGCCGAAGTAGCCGGTCAGCATGGCTCCGGTGAGCAGGAACATGAACCCGGCCACCAAAACGGTGATGACCACCGCCCCGGCAAAGCCCTTTCCTTCAATAGTTTTTCGCATCGTCTTCCTCTCCCTTCTGAATTTCCTTGATCCTTTGGAACAGGGCCAGCAGCACTCCCAGGATGACCACCCCGGGGATGGCCGCCAGCACCGCAACCAGCGCCAGGGGCGGGGCGTCGGCGGGGTCCACGGTGAAGCCCCACACCATCAGCGCGATGATGCCGGCCATCAGGCCGGTGGTGAGCAGCGCCATGACAATGGCGCCCGCATACCGGACGGGCTTCAAGTCGTTCTTCTGCTTGTCCTGGAAGGTGGCGCCCGCCTGCTCCAGCCGGTCCATCTCCTCCAGCAGCCCGGCGGCATCCAGGGCGTTCAGCCGCTCCTCCCGGTCCTTCAGGGACTGGCAGAGCTGGATGGACTGCTCCAGACTCTTCCGCTCCCGCTCCAGTGTGACCAGATGGCGGCGCATGCCGTCGGCCACCGTGCCGCCCGCCTGCATCCTTCTGATTTCCTCCAGAGGCACGCCCAGCTTGCGCATGAGCTTGATCTGCCGCAAGGCGGCCACCTCCGCCTCGCCGTAGTCCCGGTAGCCGTTCTCGCTGTTGCGCCGGGGGGACAGCAGCCCCTGTTCCTCATAGAAGCGGATGTTCTTTTTGGTGATGCCCACCTGGGCCTCCACCTCGTTGATTTTCATGGGCCCTCCCCCTTTCTGAGGCTACCTTACACCTTCCACAAGGGGGAAGGTCAAGAGGTTTTTAAATTTTTTTCAGGTTCCATCCCCTGTAAGGTCGGTCCGCGGCCGTCCGCGCGAAATTTCCGTGACCGTCAGCCGCTCCCCCTCCACCCGGAATTTCACCTCCAGCCCGGAGAAGGACATGCCGTACGTCCGGTCCGGGTCGTCCTGATACCGGGGCCGCGGGTCCTGGGCCAGCACGGCCAGCAGGCCGGCCCGCTTGTCCTCCGGGACGGCCTCCAGCAGCTCCTGGGGGCAGCTCACCTCCAGGCCGTCCTCCCTGGGGGCGGAGGCAAAGCCTCCCACGGCGCCGGGCCTGCAGTCGGCGTAGGGCAGATAGGGCTTGATGTCGTAGATGGGGGTGCCGTCCATCAGGTCGGCCCCGGCCACGACGAGGACAGGCCCCAGCTCCCTGTCCTGCCTGACCTCAATCAGCCGTACGCAGCTCAGGCCGATGGGGTTGGGTCGAAAGGGAGACCGGGTGGCGAACACCCCCAGCCGCTTGTTCCCGCCCAGACGCGGGGGCCGGACGGTGGGGGACCAGCCCCGGGATTGGGAGAACTCCCAGAGCAGCCACAGGTGGGAGAAGCCCTCAATCCCCCGCAGGGCGCTGGCGTCCCGGTATCCGGGGGCAAAGACCACCTGGGCGGCGAGCTCCTCCACCAGGCCGCTCTGCCGGGGAATACCGAATTTTGTCGCAAAGTCGCTTCTGATGTGGGCGATGGGGGTCATCTCCATAAAAAATCCCTCCCGTACCTTTATTATAAGGCACAGGAGGTCGTTTGTCCAATCAGCGGACGATAATATTTTCCGAAATCTCGCACAGGGCCTGGGCGGCCTCCATGTCGAACCGGCCGCTGCGGGCCAGGTCGGACAGGGAGATCACCCCCACCAGCCTGCCGCCCTCCACCACGGGCAGGCGGCGTACCTGATGCCGGGACATAAGCCGGGTGGCCTCCCGGCAGTCGTCCCCCGGGGAGACGATGGCGCAGGAGCGGGTCATGATGTCCCGCACCGGGGTCTGGGCCGGGTCCTCCTCGGCGGCAATGCACCGCAGCACGATGTCCCGGTCGGTAACCATTCCCCGCAGCCGGCGGTCCGCTCCGCACACGGGCAGCGCCCCAACGTTGTGCCGGCTGATGAGCCGGGCGGCCAGCGCCGCCGAGGAGGTTGGCTCCACCGTCACCGCGCTGGGATTCATCAAATCCTTTACCTGCACAAAAAACCACCCTTTCGGTAAAAATTGGCTTATGGCCAGTTTGCCCGAAAGGGCGGTCCTTCATACTATTATCCGATTATTTTTTATCCTTCTCCCACAGAAGGTATGTGCAGACCGCGATAACGGACGCAGTATATAAAATCGCGCCGATCTGCATCCGGTCAACATCGTATCCGGGCAATATCACATGGTCGGAAATATAAATCGTGGTCAACACCCCTAACGCCAGGACCGCCGCGAAGATCAAACAGCATATCACGATTTTTCGAATGACGGTTTTTTTCATCATACCTGCCCTCTCTATCCAATCAATCATACCGGCGCTGTCGTCTCTTTTTTATCAATGTAGCACAAAAGCATGAAATTATCAACCAAAAAAATATTTCCTATGGTATATGGACGCAAGAAAGCGGAACGCCGGAGCGTTCCGCTTTTACGTTTCATCAAATCATCAGCGAGCACACCAGCTCGGTATATTCCGCCGGGTCCTCCAGGGGCAGGTCGGCCAGCAGCAGCGCCTGGGCGTAGAGCAGCTTGGAATACTTGGCGACGGTCTCCTTGTCCCCGGCGTCCACCGCCTTTTTCAGGGCGGCGAAGGGGGCGGAATCGGGGTTGAGCTCCAGCACCCGGTCGGCCTTCATGGGCTGGCCGCCCTCCACCTTGCGCATATACCGCTCCATCTCGATGGAGACCGGCCCGTCGGCGGACAGGCAGCAGGCGCCGGACTTGAGGATGGCGGAGGCGCGGACCTCCTTGACCTGCTCGCCCAAAGCCTCTTTCACAGCCTCCAGCACCGGCTTGCCGGCCTCGGCCTTCTCCTCGGCCGCCTTCTTCTCCTCCTCGGACTGGGGCAGGGCGTCCTCCTCGGTGACGGACTTGAACTGCTTGCCGTCCATCTCCCGCAGTCCCTTCATGACGAAGTCGTCCACGTCCTCGGTGCAGTAGAGAATTTCATAGCCCTTGTCCAGGATGCGCTCCACCTGGGGCAGCTTGGCGATCTTCTCCACGCTCTCGCCGCAGGCGTAGTAATAGAAGGGCTGGTCCTGGGGCATTCGGTCCTTGTAGGCGGCCAGGGTGGTGTTCCTGCCCTCCTTGGAGGACCAGAACAGCAGCAGGTCCTGCAGCATATCCTTGTGCTGGCCGTAGTCGGCCACCACGCCGTACTTGAGCTGGGCGCCGAAGGCGGACCAGAACTTCTCGTACTTCTCAAAGTCCTCCTTCTGCATCTTCAGCAGCTCGTTCTTGATCTTCTTCTCCAGGGCGGCGGCGATGGTCTTGAGCTGCCGGGTGTGCTGGAGGACCTCACGGCTGATGTTCAAAGAGAAGTCTGCGGAGTCCACCACGCCCTTGACGAAGCGGAAGTGGTCGGGGAGCAGGTCGGCGCACTTGTCCATGATGAGCACCCCGGAGGAGTAGAGCTGCAAGCCCTTCTGGTACTCCCGGGTGTAGAAGTCATAGGGGGTCTTTTCCGGGATATAGAGCATGGCCTTGTAGGTGACCGCCCCCTCGGCGCTGGTGTGGATAACGGTGAGGGGGTCCTGCCAGTCGCCGAACTTCTCCTTATAAAAGGCGTTGTACTCCTCGGGTTTCACCTTGGACCTGGGCCGCTGCCACAGGGGCACCATGGAGTTGAGGGTCTTCCACTCTTTGACGGTCTCCCACTCGGGCTTGTAGTCCTCGCCGGCGTCGGCGGGCTTCTCCTTCTGCCGGTAGTCCTCCACCTCCATGGTGATGGGGTAGCGGATGTAGTCGGAGTATTTTTTAATAAGCTCCTGTAATTTATAGGTGTCCAAATACTGATCGTAGTCCTCCCCTTCGGCGTTGGCCTTGATGTGCATGACCACGTCGGTGCCGGGGGCCTCCTTCTCGCACTGGGTGACGGTATACCCGTCCGCCCCGTCGGACTGCCACATCCAGGCCTCGTCGCTGCCCCAGGCCCGGGAGATGACGGTCACATGGTCGGCCACCATGAAGGCGGAGTAGAAGCCCACGCCGAACTGGCCGATCACGTCGATCTTGCCGGCCGCTTTGTCGTCCTCGCTGAGGCCGGCCTTGAACTGGCCGGAGCCGCTTCTGGCGATGGTGCCCAGATTGGACTCCAGGTCCTCTCTGCTCATGCCCATGCCGTTGTCCGACACGGTGAGCAGCCGCCCCTCCTTGTCGGGGACGATGGTGATTTTCAGGTCCTTGCGCTTGACGCTCACACTGTCGTCGGTGAGGGACTTGTAGGCCAGCTTGTCCTCGGCGTCGCTGGCGTTGGAAATCAGCTCCCGGAGAAAAATTTCCTTGTGTGTGTAGATAGAGTTGACCATCAGGTCCAGCAGCCGCTTGGATTCCGCCCTGAATTGCTTCTTTGCCATGATTCTGATTCCTCCGTGTATATTTAATTTCTTTAATAACAATATGGTTAGCACTCAGTCCATTTGAGTGCTAACCATATTCTAGCGCATTCTCTTCCAAATTGCAAGAGGGTTCATAATTTTTTTACACTTCCTGCTTTCCCGCGCGGCGGAGGTACAGAAAGGACCGGGCTTTCGCCCGGTCCCTGTAAAATGCCTGTGCAGATTTACTTGATAGATCAGCCCAGCAGCTGGAGAACGCCCTGAGGCACCTGGTTGGCCTGGGCCAGCATGGCTTGAGCGGACTGCACCAGGATGTTGTTCTTGGTGTAGGCCATCATCTCCTCGGCCACGTCGGTGTCGCGGATGGAGCTCTCGGCGTCCTGGATGTTCTCCTTCATCACGGACAGGTTGTTGGCGGTGTGCTCCAGACGGTTCTGGGTAGCGCCCAGCGTGCCGCGCACGTCGGAGACGTAGTTGATGGCGTCCTTGATGGACTTCACGGCGGCCTGAGCGCCGGCCTGGTTGCCCAGGGTCAGCTTGTCGATGCCCAGAGCGTCGGTGTGCATATCCTTGATGGAGACGCGCAGCTGGTTGAAATCGTCGGAGGTGTCGCCGATCTGGAGCATCAGGCCGCCCTTGGCCTCAGCGAAGCCGCTCAGACGGATACCCTTGCCGGCGTCGATGCCGTTGGAAGTGCCTCCGCCATTGGCCGCAGCGCTCTCGTCAATAGCGTCGGTCGCTTTCAGGCCGGTGACCTCAGAAATCTTCTTCATGTTCTGGTCAAAGTTGGCCTCGCCAGCGGTCAGACCGGTCGCCACGCCGCCCACCAGGATGGTGACATCGGAGCCCAGGCCCTGAGTGGCCTTGAACCAGGTATCGGTGGCGGCATCCACATTCTCGGCCATGATGACAAACTTGTGGCCGTTGATGGTGAACACAGCGTCATCGTAGTTGGTACCGTCATACTCGGTGAGGCTGGCGGTGTCAAGCTCACGGCCGTCATCCAGAGGAGCGGTTTTTGCCGTAATATTGCTCTTCAGGTCCACCGCAGTTTTCGTGTCGTACTTGGCGTGGAAGTCCACAGATTTGATCGCAGGAACCTTCGTGCCGGCCTCTTTGGCGGTAAACTTGAACTGACCGTCAGCAGTGCCTTTGGCGATGGTGTAATCCTTGGCCAGGGCGGTCTTCTCCAGTTCCTTCATGATGGACTCGCCCAGCTCCTTCGCAGTGGGAGCGCCATCGGTCACGGTATACTCGGTGCCATCTTCAGCGACCATCTTGGTCACATCGCCAGCGGCGTCCTTGGCGAAAGTGAAGTTGACGGTGTAGGAGGTGCCGTCATCCAGAGCCACAGTGTAGGAGGCGGTGCCGCCCTCAACAGCGCCGGTGCCAGTAGCGATAGCCGTATCACTCTCATACACGGCAGCCGCGCCGGAGCTGAACTTGCTGCCCGCATTGCCGCCAATCTCAATCTTGTTCACGGCGCCGGTGGCAGCCAGAGAGCCGTCCAGCAGCTTGATGCCGTTGAAGTTGGCGCTGTCGGCGATACGGTTGATCTCGGACTTGAGCTGCTCAAACTCGTTGGTGATGGCCTCGCGGTCCACCTCGTCCTGATAGGTGCCGTTGGCGGACTGCTCGGCGAGGTACACCATGCGGTTGAGCATGTCGTGGATCTCCTGGGTGGCGCCCTCAGCGGTCTTGACCAGGGAGATGCCGTCCTTCACGTTCTTCTGCGCGGCGGACAGGCCGGTGATCTGAGCGCGCATCTTCTCGGAAATCGCCAGACCGGCGGCATCGTCGCCGGCGCGGTTGATCCGGTAGCCGGAGCTCAGCTTCTCCAGGTTCTTGGCAACGGCGGAGGTGTTGTTGGTGTAGTTGCGGTAGGCGTTCATCGCCATAATATTGTGCTGAATCCTCATTTTTAAACTTCCTTTCTTAAAAATGAACTTTATGGTTCAATCCGTGCGCCGGAAATTCCTTTTCCCGGCGCGGTGTTGATTGCGCCCTCCGTTCGGGCTCCGTGGCCTTTGGGCGTCTGAACGGGCGGACGCGCGTACATATATTTCAGCCGGTCCGCGAAACCGGGTGAAACCAAATTACTGACCCTCGGCCAGGTCGTCCTCCCACACAGTGGGGACGATCCGGTCCAATAGGAGCCGCAGCATCCGGGCCTCGTCAGCCGAGCCGTTTTGCTCCAGCCGGTCCATCACCCGCCGCATGGCCTTCACAGCCCGCTCCCGGTCGTCGTTCCACCGGAACACCTGGTCCCGGCGGTAGCGCGCCTTCTTTTTCGCCGGGGCGGCCAGACAGGCGGGCCGCTGTCCGCCCTGCCGCTCCAGCACCTCTCCCCGGACAATGGGGACCTCCCGTCTGGCGTGGATGGCCACGTCGGCCCGGCCCCCGGCGACCCGGGCCACCTGGACCACGATATCGCCGTTAATAATCATGTAGTCCTCTGGGAGCATGCTCAGTTTCAGCATATCGGTTCGCCTCGCTTTCCTCGGGGTGGACAGGTTGTATAGAACCTGTCCACATGGGGAGGCAGAAAAAATATGTCGAAAAAATTTCCGGATCAGGGCTAAAGTTTTCAAAAACCTGGCCGATACAATAGGTGAGCAAAATAAAAAATCCCCGGGCAGGTTCTATACAACCTGTCCGGGGATTTTATGGAAAATAAGGGGAAGTGTCTGGGAGCTCCTCCATCCAGACACTTTTTTCGTCAATTTTCGCTTTGACCGCTCTCACAGCCCCTGTTTGCCCTTATAATACCCACATTCCCGCAAAAATCAGAAAAAACAAGGAAAACAGGAGGAAAGCGGAATGTCAGGTATTATGTACGGCTATGCCCGGGTGTCCACCCGGAATCAGCGGGAGGACCGCCAGCTGTCGGCTCTCCGGGCCTTCGGCGTGGCGGCGGAGCACATCACCGTGGAGAAGCAGTCGGGAAAGGACTTCGACCGTCCCCTCTACCAGCGGCTGACCCGGGCCCTGAGCCCGGGAGACGTGCTGGTGGTAAAGAGCATCGACCGGCTGGGCCGGAACTATGCAGAGATACTGGACCAGTGGGCCCGCATCACCAAGACCCGCAAGGCGGCCATCGTGGTTCTGGACATGCCCCTGCTGGACACCCGGGCGGGCCGGGACCTGACGGGCACCCTGGTGGCGGACATTGTCCTCCAGCTGCTCAGCTATGTGGCCCAGACCGAGCGGGAGTTCATCCGCCAGCGTCAGGCGGAGGGCATCGCCGCCGCCCTGGAGAAGGGGGTGCGCTTCGGGCCGCCCCGCATGGTCATGCCGGAGAACTTCGACCGTCTCGCGAGGGACTGGTGGATGGGCCGGGTCAACGCCTCCCAGGCGGGCCGCCAGCTGGGCATCTCCCGCAAGACCTTCACCCGCCGGGCCGCCGAGTGGGGCGCGTCCGCCGGATTCACAGGAAAGGCCCCGGCGCAGATGGCGCTGCGCCGGGGTCTTCATTAGCCGCTGGGATTTTTTGCAGCTCCGACTTCATCAAAACTCCGCGTTGCCCACAGTGCGGGGGTGGAGCTCCACGTCCCGGATGTTGTTGATGCCGGTGAGGTACATCACCATCCGCTCAAAGCCCAGGCCGTATCCGGCGTGACGGCAGGAGCCATACCGCCGCAGGTCGCAGTACCACCAGTAGTCCTCCGGGTTCATGCCCAGCTCCTTGATGCGGCCCTCCAGCAGCTCCAGCCGCTCCTCGCGCTGGGAGCCGCCGATGATCTCCCCGATGCCGGGCACCAGGCAGTCGGCGGCGGCCACGGTCTTCCCGTCGTCGTTGAGGCGCATATAGAAGGCCTTGATCTCCTTGGGGTAGTCGGTGACAAAGACGGGGCGCTTGAACACCTGCTCGGTGAGGTAGCGCTCGTGCTCGGTTTGGAGGTCGCAGCCCCACTCCACTTTAAAGTCGAATTTGTCGTTGTTCTTCTTGAGAATCTCCACCGCCTCGGTGTAGCTCACCCGGCCGAAATCGGAGGAGGCCACATGCTCCAGCCGCTCCCGCAGGCCCTTGTCCACGAAGGAGTTGAAGAAGTCGATCTCGTTGGGGCACTTGGCCAGCACGGTGGTGATGACATACTTAATCATGGCCTCGGCGTTGTCCATATAGTCGCCCAGGTCGGCGAAGGCCATCTCGGGCTCGATCATCCAGAACTCGGCGGCGTGGCGCTGGGTGTTGGAGTTCTCCGCCCGGAAGGTGGGGCCGAAGGTGTACACGTTGCCGAAGGCCATGGCGAAGTTCTCGGCGTTGAGCTGGCCGGAGACGGTGAGGCTGGTCTGCTTTCCGAAGAAATCCTTGGAGTAGTCGATCCTTCCATCCTCCGTCCGGGGCGGGTTGTTCAGATCCAGGGTGGTTACCTGGAACATCTCGCCGGCCCCCTCACAGTCAGAGCCGGTGATGAGGGGGGTGTGGACATAGACAAAGCCCCGATCCTGGAAGAAGCAGTGGATGGCGTGGGCCGCCACGCTCCGTACCCGGAAAGCTGCGGAAAACAGATTCGTCCTGGGCCGCAGGTGCTGGATGGTGCGCAGAAACTCGATGCTGTGTCGCTTTTTCTGCAAGGGGTAGTCGGGGGTGGAGGTCCCCTCCACCTCGATGGAGGCCGCCTTCACCTCCAGGGGCTGCTTGGCCTCCGGGGTAAGCGCCACCTCTCCCTTGACGATGAGGGCGGCGCCCACGTTCTGCCCGGCGATTTCCTTGTAGTTGTCCAGGATGTTGGCGTCCATGACCACCTGGAGGTTTTTAAAGCAGGAACCGTCGTTGAGCTCAATAAAGCCGAAGGTTTTCATATCCCGGATGGTGCGGGCCCAGCCCATTACGGTGACATTCTGCCCGCCCAGGCGCTCCTGATCGGCAAAGATGGCGGCAATAGTTGTACGTTTCACATTGATCCTCTCCATATTTCGCGTATTTTCCAAACCTTCCGGTTATGAATTCAGTTTTCTATTATAATGTCTTTCCCGCCGCTTGGCAAGCCCTCTTCACAGGAATTTGCCAAAAGAAAGCAAGGGTTTCCCTTTACAGCCGGAATCCGGTATGTTATAATATATGCTGGTATAAATATTGACAGTTATTCTTCAGAGCCGTTCAGTTGAACGGGCTGGTGAACGGGCTGGCCCGGTAACGCGGACCGGGTCGGGATACAGAGGTGAATATATCTATGCGCCACATCAAAAACAGCGCCCGCGGCAGCTGGCAGATTCTCTGGCTGCTCCTGCTGCTGCTTGGACTGGCCAGCTTTGGTCTTATAAACAGCCGGAATCTGCTTCTGAACAACGCCCGTACGCTGGGCTCCAACCTGGTCTCCAGCTATTCCAATGACGAGGACAGCCAGCTCCACGAATATGACCGCATTCTCACCATGGCGATGTACTACCTTGAGGACATGGGCAGCGAGGGCGTGGACAACGCGCGGTTCCGGGAGTGGCTGACGGACTATTTCAACAAGAGCGCCTCTCTGTTCCAGGCCGACAACCTGGACATCTACGCCGTGCTGGACGGACAGGTCATCTCCGCCGGCGGGCTCCGGGACGCGGACTATGACTATGAGAGCCAGCCCTGGTACCAAAAGGCTATTGCGGCTCAGGGAAAGGTGATCTTTACCGACGCCTATACCAGCGACCTTTACGGCGGACAGCCGGTGGTCACGGTTGCGGTCTCCGCCGCCGGAAGCCCCAATGCCGTCGCCTTTGACGTGCCGGTAAGCAGCTTCCGGGCGGGCCACACCGTCCAGGACCTGCCCGAGGGGGGCGCCTACTACGTTCTGGATACCCAGGGCTTCCTGCTCTACTATAACATTCCCTTCACCGCCACCGAGGAGGCCCTTCAGGTCTATACCGAGGACCTGTTCGACCGGATCAACCGGGGCGAGCTGGACGGCGAGGACAACGAGATTGTCGGAATGCAGAAGCTCACCCGGGGACTGTATTATCAGCACGCCGCCAACGGCTGGCTGTGTATCCTCACCGTCCCCTATCAGACCCTTTTACAGGGCGTACAGGACATTTTGATCTGGTACGTCCTGGGTCTGGGCCTGTTTCTGGCCGTGGCCTTCGGTATGTGGCTGCGGGACCGCAGGCTCAGCCACAAGGCTCAGCGGGCCGCCGAGACGGTCCAGGTGCTGGGCAATATGTACTATGCCCTGTACCGGATCAATGTGGTGAACGGCACCTATGAGATGGCCACAGGCTCCGACCTGGTCCAACAGGAGCTGGCCAGCCCGACGGGAGACTACAACGACCTGATGCAGGCCATTATCTCCAGTCTGGACGAGTGGACCGGAGCCGACTTTTCCGAAAGCTTCTCCCTGGAGCGTATCCGTCAGCTGGTGGAACAGCAGGTGGGCGACTACGGCGGCGAGTTTCTCCGTAAAATCAACGGCGAACAGCGCTGGATCAGCGTCCGCCTGCTCACCGACGCTCAGGAAATTCCCAACGAGGCCGTCCTCTGCTTCCGCGACGTGGAGAAGGAGAAGGAGGAACAGCAGCAGCAGGTCCGCCTGCTCAAGGGGGCGCTTGCCGCAGCCGAGCAGAGCGAGCGGTCTCAGAAGCAGTTCTTCTCCGTCATGAGTCACGACATGCGCACCCCGCTGAATATTATTATTGGTATGACCAATCTGGCCCTCCAGTCCGAAAACGACCCGCAAAAGACTCAGGACTACCTGAACAAGATCGGCGGCGCCAGCCAGCAGCTGCTGGCCCTTATCAACGACATTCTGGAGATTTCCCGTCTGGAGCAGGGCAACATCTCCATGGAGGTCAAGTCCTTTGATCTGGTGGATGCCATGCAGACCTGGAGCGCCCCCTTCCAGGCCCAGGCCCAGGCCGGCGGGAAGGACTTCCGGCTGTCCATAGATGTCAAAAACGTCATGATTAAGGGGGACCCGGCCCGGCTGGGACAGATCATCAACAATCTGGTGTCCAACGCCATGAAGTTCACCAAGGCGGGGGACCGGGTTTCCGTCACTCTGCGGCAGATGGACGAGGGCAGGCGCAACAACTATCTTTTCACCGTGGAGGACACCGGCGCGGGCATGTCGGAGGAGTTTTTGCCCAAGCTCTTCGACCCCTACGAGCGGGAAATTCGCTTCGGCGCCAAGGATGTCATGGGGACCGGCCTGGGCATGCCCATCGTAAAGAATCTGGTCACCCGCATGGGAGGCCAGATCACCGCCAGCAGCACCCTGGGCAAGGGGACCGTGTTCTCTGTCACCCTACCTTTCGACGTGGGGGACGCCCCCCAGACCGCTCCGGCGGTGGAGGCCCCTCCCGCCGCCCAGCTGGAGGGCCGGCACATCCTGCTGGCCGAGGACAATTTCCTGAACATGGAGATTGCCACCGAGCTGCTCCAGATGCGGGGAGCCCAGGTGACCCAGGCGGAGAACGGCCGGGAGGCGGTGGACGCCTTCCGAAAGGAGGAGCCCTACTTCTTCGACGCCATCCTGATGGATATGCAGATGCCGGAGATGGACGGCTGCCAGGCTACCGAGGCCATCCGCGCCCTGGACCGGCCGGACGCCGGGACCACCCCCATTGTGGCGCTGACGGCCAACGCCTTTGCGGAGGATATCAGCCGCACCGCCCAGGCGGGGATGGACGCCCACCTGGCCAAGCCCATCAACATCGAGCTGCTGTGCGCCACGCTGACCAAGCTGATGGCCCATCGCGGCCCCAACCCCAACATAACCCCAACGGAAGGTGAGTGACTGACTTATGGTTCCAATCAGAGAGCAGCGATACACCATTCTGGTCGCTGACGACTCGGAGATGAACCGTTCCATCCTGCGCTCCATGCTGGAGGAATCCTATGACATCGTCGAGGCGGAGGACGGCCTTCAGGCAGTGGCCATCCTCCAGCAGATGGAACAGGAGATTGCCCTGGTCCTGTTGGACCTGGTCATGCCCAATATGGACGGCTTCGACGTGCTGTCCGCCATGAACAAGTACAACTGGATCGACAGCGTGCCCGTTATCATGATCTCCGCGGAGAGCACCCACGACTTTATAGAGCGGGCCTACAACATGGGAGTCACCGACTACATCAGCCGCCCCTTCGATATGATGGTGGTGCGGCGCCGGGTCATTAACACCATCATGCTGTACGCCAAGCAGCGCCGTCTGGCCGGAATGGTGAACGATCAGATTTATCAGCGGGAGAAGGTCAACAACCTGATGATCTCCATTCTCAGCCACATTGTGGAGTTCCGCAATGAGGAGAGCGGCCTGCATGTAATGCACATCCAGACCATGACGGAGATTCTGCTGAAGAGCCTGATGCGCAAGACGGACAGGTACAATCTGGACCGGGAGACCATCAATCTCATTGGCAACGCCTCCACTCTCCATGACGTGGGAAAGATCGGCATCCCCACCGAAATCCTGAATAAGCCGGGCCGGTTTACCCCCGAGGAATTCGCCATTATGAAGCAGCACTCCCAGATGGGGGCCGACATGATGAAGAGCGTGCCCGACCAGGAGGAGCCTCTGGTAAAATACGCCTACGAGATCTGCCGCTGGCACCACGAGCGCTACGACGGCCGGGGCTATCCCGACGGCCTGAAGGGGGAGGATATCCCCATTTCCGCCCAGGTGGTGGCGCTGGCCGACGTGTACGACGCCCTGACCAGCCCACGGGTCTACAAGCCGGCCCATCCCCATGAGAAGGCCCTGTCCATGATTCTCAACGGCGAGTGCGGCGCCTTCCAGCCCTTGCTTCTGGAATGTCTGGTGGAGAGCAGCGATATTATCCAGCGGGAGATGGCGGAGGACACAACAGCCCGCAGCGACCAGCGGGCCGCCGAGAACGCAATGATGGAGCTGTCCCAGTACGAAGAGCTGTCCACCACCGACCGCACCTTGCGCGTGCTGGAGCAGGAACGGACGCTCCACCGCTTTTTCACCGAGCTCTCATCGGATATTCTCTTCGAGTACGCCTCAGCCCCCCCTGTGCTCACCCTCTCCCCCTCCGGGGTACAGCAGCTGGGCCTGGAGGCCACCACCCTGGACCCCTACCACGACAAACGGGTGCAGGAGCTGGTGGGCCTTGACCTGCTGACGGAGCTGTCGCAGCTTCTTCGGAATACCACCCCGGAATCGCCGGTGGTGGAATTTCACTGCGCTATCCTGCTGAACGGCCGGACTGTTCCGGTACATATCATCAGCCGGTCCATGTGGTCCGCGGACGAATCACCCCAGTACACCGGGGCCATCGGCAAAGTAGAACTGGAAAAGGAGGTCAGCCAATGACCATTCAAGAGTGCTACGCCGCCCTGGAGGGCGACTACGAGGAGGTACTGGGACGGCTGTACAGCGAGGCGCTGGTCAAGAAGTTCGTGGGTAAATTTCTGGCCGATCAATCCTTCCAGCTTCTGGAAAGCAGCCTGAACGCGGAGGACTACGACGAGGCTTTCCGCGCCGCCCATACCCTGAAGGGGGTGGCGCAGAATCTGAGCTTTACCAAGCTGTACCGCTCCAGCCACGAGATTACCGAAGCGCTGCGCACCAAGGACTGCGCCCTGGCCACCCGGCTCCTCCCCACGGTCAGCCAGGACTACGAGCAGACCGTCACGGCCATTCAGTCCTTCCAGAGCTCCTGAGAAATTGAAATTATTTGGAAAACATCACAAAAGATACAGGGCCGCAGTTTTGCAACTGCGGCCCTTCCTTTTCAGAATGCAGAAACACATACCAAATACAGCGCGGAAATTTCAAACGGACAGGATACTTTATCGCTGGGCCCCCGCCCTCAGGGGAACAGGCCGGGTCTCGGGAAGCTCCTCCGGCTGGTTGGGGTAGAGCCGGCGCAGCCTGGCGATGCAGGCGGCGCTGGCAGGCACCAGAAACAGGTCGGCGCACACCCAGGCGGCGGGGGAGGCGAAGCAGGCGGCGGTGTAGCCAAACATGGGCACCAGCACCATGCCCACCCCGGTTCGGGCGGCCATTTCCAGCACTCCGGCCAGAATGGCGAAGGGGCTGAAGCCCATGCCCTGGATGGAGAAGCGGACAATGTTCACCAGGGCCAGAGGGAAGAAGAAAGCGGTGCCGATCACGATGTACCGCGTGGTCAGCTCCACCAGGACCGCCGCGTCTGCCTCCCTGGGGTCCAGAAAGAGCATGGCGCACTGGGGGGCGAAGCGGAGCATGGCGCACATAGCGGCGGCCGAGTAGCCCAGCCCCAGCAGGGCGCAGGAGCGGATGCCCTTGGACAATCGGTCCAGCCTGCAAGCGCCCACATTCTGTCCGCAGTAGGTGGCCATGGTCGCTCCCATGGCGTCGAAGGGGCAGGCCAGCAGCTGAAACACCTTGGTGCCCGCCGCCACGGCGGCCACATAGAGGCTGCCCAGGGCGTTCACCGAGGACTGAAGCACGATGGAGCCGATGGCGGTGATGGAGTACTGCAGCCCCATGGGAATGCCCATAACGCACAGCACTCCGCAGGAGTGGAGGTCAAGCCGCCGCTCCTCTCTCGTCATCCGGAGGATGGGGTACTTTTTCATCATGTAGACCAGACAGGCGATGCCGGATACCGCCTGGGAGGCCACCGTGGCCGCTGCCGCCCCGGCCACTCCGGCCTGAAAGCCCAGAATGAGGGCGAAGTCCAGCGCGATGTTCAGCACGGAGGACAGGGCCAGGAAGTACACCGGCGTTTTACTGTCCCCCAGGGAGCGGATGATTCCGGCCAGCAGGTTGTAGAGGAAGGTGGCGGGTATGCCCATAAAGATGACAAAGATATAGGCGTAGGCGTTGTCAAAGATGTCCGCCGGAGTGCGCATGGCGGTCAGTATCCGCCGGCACAGCAGGCCGGTGGCGGCGGTGAGCGCCACCGCGAAGAGAACCGACAGCCAGGCGGCGTTGGCCGCATAGCGGCGCATTTTGGAGGGCTCATTGGCCCCCATCCGCTGGGCCACGGGGATGGCAAAGCCGTTGCACACCCCCATACAAAAGCCGATCACGAAGAAGTTGACGGAGCCGGTGGAGCCCACGGCCGCCAGGGCGGCGGAGCCCAGCAGCTTGCCCACGATCATGGCGTCCACCATATTGTACAGCTGCTGAAACAGCATCCCGAACAGGGTGGGCAGGGCAAAGCCCAGAATCAGCCGCATGGGGCTGCCATTGGTCAGGTCCTTGGTCATAACAGGCGTACCTTCCTTTTGAAAATCTCCGACCTATTATAGCCATCCGACCCCCGTCTGGCTAGCGGCTTTTTGACGGTTTTACGCCCCGCCTTTCAGGATTTTTTCATCAATATTCTGTCTACGCGTTCTTCGCCATCCGGCCGCAGGCCAGGGCGGTGGCCAGGAAGTAGCCCCCGTAGACCGCCAGGAGCACCCCGGCGGTGACCAGAGAGCTGGCCGCGCTGTCAATCCGGCCGGCGGTGGCGATGATGTCGTTGGCGGCCTTCATGCCCACAGCGGAGTGGACCAGGGCCAGAGCCAGGGGCAGCAGGAAGGCCAGGGCCACCTGCTGGACGGCGGAGCGCTTCATCTGCTTCTCCTCGGCCCCCAGGCGGCGGAGAACGGCGTACCGGCCGGTGTTGTCCGCCCCCTGGCTGAGCTGCTGGAGGGCCAGCACGGCGGCAGCGGCCAGCAGGAAGGTGAAGCCCAGATACAGCCCCAGAAACAGGGCCAGAATCTTATTGCCCACCATATCGGCGTAGATGGACAGCCGGGTCTCCGGCCGGACGGACAGCCGCTCCCGCAGAGGGAGCACCAGCTCCAGAAGCCGCTGTTCCGTCTCCTCCTTGTTCTCCCCGGCGTAATCGGCGGACCACACCTGACGGCGGGGCTCCAGCTGTCCGGCCATCTCGTCGGGAATGACGACGCAGGCCAGGCCCAGGTTTCCGGTGGCCAGCTTATCTCCCTCCTGCCACTCCAGCAAGGCGGGGAGAGGGCCGGCGTAGGCGCTCTGGCCCTGACGGACCATCAGGGCATCGTAGTCGGATACCCGAATGGCGCCGCTGGCATCCTCAATGCCGGTGACCTCTTTTTCGTTGTAGTAAAACACGGTATCGTAGCTCCAGGCCAGCTTTTCCTCCGGGTCAAAGCCCCCCGCCCGAAAGTGGGCGTCAAAGTCGATCAGCTCGGTATCCCCCGACTGATTCTGCACGGTGATATCGAAGGGGGCCTCCCCGTCGGTCATGGCGGACAGGGTGGAGTTGAGCCCCAGACAGCTTGCGGTGATGCCGATGGCCAGCAGCAGGAGGATGCACACCACCGTCTGGGCCAGATAGGTGGTGTGGACCTTGCTGATCCACTGCCGCAGGGTAAACACGTGCAGGTCCCGGAAGTACAGCCCCGGGCGGCTCTGGACGAACTTCATCACAAACCCGGACAGGGACCGGAAGATGAGCAGCGTGCCCAGCGTACCCAGCCCCAGCATGGGGAAGCACAGAAAGGGAATCGCCACGGCCAGGGCCATGCCGAAGATGAGCAGAATGGCGTAGGCGGCCAGCAGGCAGATCACTCCCAGAACGAACTGGAATACCGCCACCCCCAGAGGCCGGGGCTTGAGCACCTCGTTTTTCCGCTCCCCGTGAATCAGGTCGATGAGCTTGGATTTGGACACCTGCACCCCGGACAGGGCCATCACCAGCAGAAAGATGACGCCGAAGTAGAGCGCCGTCTTGCCCGCCGCCTTGGGGGAGAAGGTCAAAGCCAGCATCCCGGACACGTCTATCTCAAACATGGACAGGGTGAGGGCGGACATGCCGAAGCTGGCCGCCACCCCCAGGGCCAGCCCGGCAGCCAGGGAGACAATACCGATGAGGCCCGTCTCCAGAAAGAGCAGCCTTGACACCTGCCCCTGGCTCAGGCCCAGCAGCAGATAGGTGCCCAGCTCCCGCTTGCGGCGGCGGAGGAGAAAGCGGTTGGCGTATAAAATCAGGCAGGCCAGCACCACCGCCACAAAGACGGAAAAGATATCGACGAGCATCATGATGGGCTCCACCATGGGGTTTTTATTCCGGGACAGGTAGGCCATGGCCCCCTGGCCGTCGATGGAGTTGAAGGTGTAGAACAGGCACACGCCGAAGGTGAGGGTGAGCAGGTACACCCCGTAGTCCCGGAAGGACCGGCGCACGTTGCGCAGGGCCAGCTTAGAGAACATCGGCCATTCCTCCTCCCATCGCAGTGACCACCTGGATAATCTTTTTGAAAAAGGCCTTCCGGCTGTCGTTTTCCCGGTGGAGCTCCAGGAAAATCTGCCCGTCCCGGAGAAAGACCACCCTGCGGCAGCAGCTGGCGGTAAAGGCGTCGTGGGTGACCATAAGGATGGTGGCCCCCAGCTCCCGGTTCAGCTCGTCCAGCCGGTCCAGCAGCAGCTGGGAGGACTTGGAGTCCAGGGCCCCGGTGGGCTCGTCGGCCAACACCAGGGCCGGGCGGGTCACCATGGCCCGGGCGGCGGCGCACCGCTGCTGCTGCCCCCCGGACATCTGATAGGGGTACTTGTCCAGGCAGTCGGAGATACCCAGCAGCTCGGCCGTCTCCCGCACTCGCTTGTCGATCTTCTGGGCGGGGGCGCGGATGATGGACAGGGACAGGGCGATATTTTCGTAGGCGGTGAGGGTGTCCAGGAGATTGCAGTCCTGAAAGATGAACCCCAGCCGCTCCCGGCGGAACCTGGCCAGCTCCTTGCCCTTGAGCTTTGTCAGCTCCTTGCCGTCGATGACGATGGACCCGGCGGAGGGCCGGTCGATGGTGGACACGCAGTTCAACAGGGTGGTCTTGCCCGAACCGGAGGGGCCCATCACCCCCACGAACTCCCCGGCCTCCAGGGACAGGGACACCCCGTCCAGCGCCCGGGTCAGCGACCCGCCCTTTCCATAGACCTTTTTCAGGTCGGTAACCGTTAAAATCTCAGCCATAATAAAGCTGCTCCTTTCCTCGAACTGTACTAGATCATATCATACAGTTGTGAAAATGCCAGAAAGGAAATATGAGGATTTCATTAAGGTTTCTTTAAAAACAGAAAAATATCCCGGACGCAGAGGTTTTCACCGCGTTTTTTGCCGGTGCCTCGTAAACCGGCCCGCTCTTGATTTTCTCCTGTAAATATGCAATACTATATAAAAAGAGAGGGGGTGGGACCGTGCTGGAGGTACGGCAGATCTGCAAAAGCTACGGGGGACGGCAGGCGCTCTGTCCGGTGAGCTTCGTCCTGCCCCCGGGGCAGTGCCTGGGGCTGGCCGGACACAACGGCTCGGGCAAGTCCACCCTGCTGCGGCTCATCGCCCAGATTGAGAAGCCGGACAGCGGCGGCGTACTCTACGAGGGCCGCTCCGTTCTGGGAGACCGGCAGTTTCTGCGCAAAATGCTGGGCTACGTCCCCCAGAGCCCGGAGCTGGCCCGGGAGCTGACGGTGCGCCGGCAGCTCAAGCTGTGGCAGGCGGCCTGCGGGCTGTCCGGCCCCCTCCCGGAGGATGTTCTGGAGCTGCTGGGGCTGGCCCCCCTGTTAAAGGCCCCCATCCGCACCCTGTCGGGGGGAACAGCCCAGCGGGTGAGCATCACCATGGCCCTGCTGTCCCGGCCCCGGGTGCTTCTGATGGACGAGGCCGCCTCCGGTCTGGACGGCGGCTATGTCCCCAGGCTGCTGGACTGGCTGGAAAAGGTCTATCTGCCCGGCGGCGGCAGCCTGATCTGGTGCAGCCACCACCCCGGGGAGCTGGAGCGGCTGTGCGGGGCGGTGCTGACCTTGGAAAACGGGCGTATGGCCCCGATGTAGGGGGACGGCTTCCCCGCCGCCCCTGTGTGAACCAAACGGAGGAAATGGAGGATTGCATTATGACTTGCAGAAACTGCGGACAAGAGATCCACGACGGGTCGGTATTCTGCCCCCACTGCGGGGCGGCCCAAGCGCCCTCCCCTGAAAGTCCCTGGAACGCCGCGTCCGGCTCCGCCCCGGCCTGGGAGGGCCCCGAGGGCGGCGAAAAGAAGAAAAAGACCGGCCTTTTCATTGGGATCGGCGCGGCCATCGCGGCGGTGATCGTCCTTGCGGCGGTGTTCGCCGGCGGCCTGTTTTCCAACCCCAAGAAGCAGGTGGAGGCCGCCTTTGTCAAGAGCGCCGCCGCCTACGCCCAGGCGGAGAAGGCCCTGAACCTGCCCGACATCAACCAGTGGCAGAGGGACCAAGAAATTACCCAGCGCCTGGAGCTGGAACTGAAAAGCATCAACAGCAGCCTGGTGGGCTACGACCTGTCCTCCCTCAGCGGCCTTGCTCTGGGGATGGCCGCCTCCTACAGCGGCGCGGACCGCCTGATGTCCCTGGAGCTGGCGGCCCTCTGGGGTGAGGAGGAGCTGCTCGACTTCTGGATCAAGGCGGAGGATGATGCGCTGTACTTCAACTCCCCCCAGCTCACCGGCGATGTCCACTACGGCGTGAACACCGAGACCCTGGGGGCCGACCTGGCGGCTATGACCGGGGACGACTCTGTAAAGGACCTGAGCTTCAACCTCTTTGATTTGGTGGACATGGTGCTGGAGAGGGTAGATCAGGAGAAGCTGGAGCAAGACCTGAAGGCGGCCAGCAAGGCCCTGTGGGAGGAGGCGAAGGTCAAAAAGTCCGGTACCAGGACTCTGGACCTGAACGGGACGGAGACCAAGACCGCCGCCTACCGGGTGACCTTCCCCCAGAAGGCCTTGGAGGACTACGCGGACGCCCTGGTGGAAGTCATGTCCGCCATGAGCTATTATGACCTTTACGAGGATATCTACCGCTCCATGGGGATGCCCCAGGACCAGATCAACGAAATCATGGACGCGCTGGAGGAGCTGGACCCCTACGGCGCGCTGGCCGATGACCTCAAGGACGCCATCGCCGAGACCGGCGACCTGGAGCTGGAGGTTTGCCTCAGCGGCGGGCATGTGTCCGCCCTGTTCTACGAGGGCGAGATCGACGGCAGTGACCTGTCCCTGGCCCTGTACCTGGGCGGCGGCGAGGCCTATGTGGACGACCTGAGCCTGGATCTGGAGGTGGACGGCGAAGCGATAACAGTGAAGTCCGCCGGCGACCACGGCGGCAGGAGCGGCGTCTTTACCGACAAGACCACCATCAAGGGCGACCCTCTGAGGGCAGCCTCCCTGACCTCTATCACCTCCGAGCTGCGCTACGAGCCCAAAAAATCCAGCGGCAATTTCAGCTGGAAGCTGGCCATCCCCGGCGCGGGCTCCCTGGACATGACAGGCACGCTCGCCGTGGAGACCGACTATGTCCTGCTGGACCTGGACGATGTCACCCTCAAGGTGGTGGGCATGGAGGTGTGCTCCCTGGCCTTTGAGTATTATATGGACTGCCATCCCGGCACAGCGATTGTCGAGGACCCCAAGCTGATTACCCAGATGGACCAGATGGAGCTGCTGACGGCGGCTCTGGATATCCAGAGCCGGGCCGAGGCGTGGGCGGCCGAGATGGAGGAGCTGTTCACCTCCCGCCTGCCCGACGAACTGCTCTACGGCCAGATGGGCGGCGTCCTTTACTAAAAACGATGGGGTATTTTGCGCATTGCTTCAAACTGACCCTGGGCAGGCTCTGCCAACAGCGCTGGCTGCTGGCAGGGCTGGCCCTTTTATGCTTCCTGCTCCCCTTTGGGGCGGGCCGGGCGGCGGAAGTCCTGCTGTCCCGGGGGGTGGACTTTCACGGTGTGACCCTGGCCGTTACCGCCCCGGAGGGGGACGGCGTCCCCCAAAAGCTGGAACAGTTCATGGGGGGCATGGAGGATATCGCCCAGTATTGCAAAATCGTCTCCATGGACGAGGAGGCGGCCCTGGCCGCCCTGGAGCGGGGAGAGGTCACCGCCGTGCTGGCCTTGCCGGAGAACTTCATCCGGGGGGTGATGTGGGGAGAGAACCCGGACCTGAGGCTCATCGTGGCCGGGGACCGGCCCCTGGAGTCCCTGCTGCTGCTGTGGGTGGGCCGGAGCGCCTGCGACATCCTCTCCGCCTTTCAGAGCGGGGTGTACGCGGTGCTGGACCTCTATGAGCAATCTCCGCCCCCCGGCCTTGACCGGGAGGACGTGGTCCTGGACATCAACCTGCGCTACATCACCCTGGCCCTGGACCGGACGGGCATGTTCCAGACCAGAGAGATTTCTGCCGCCCGGACCTTGCCCGTCCCTCTCCACTACGCCCTGGCTCTCATCTCCTACTTCGCCCTGTCCGCCGCCCCCCTGTTCGTCCCCATCTACGGCGGGGACTGGCTGCGCCCCCAGCGGCGGCTGCGGGCGGCGGGCCGGGGGACGGCCTTCGGATACTGGTCCGGGGTGCTGGCCGGAGCGGTTTTCCTGCTCCCCCTCCTGCTCCCCGCTCTGGCGCTGGCCGGGGGCGGAGCGCCCCTGTCTTTGACGGCGTCCGCCCTGGGCATGGCATTGTACTGCTCCCTATTTTGCTCGGTGTGCTGTCTGGCCTCCCGGAGCGCCGCCGGGTGCGGGGCGGCGGCCTTCACAATTTCCCTGGCCTGGCTGGCCCTGGCCGGCGGGATCGTCCCCCCGGTACTGCTGCCTGGGCCAATGCGGAAGCTGAGTTGGCTGTCGCCGGTGACCTGGCTGATGGAGCTGGCCGCCTGCCCCATGGGCGTCTGCCGGGTGTCCGCCTCCGCCTGGGCCGGTCTGGTCCTGACGGGCGCGGCCATGGCCGCTCTCGCCCTGTTTCTCTACCGCCGCCGGACGGACAGCGGGGAGGTGGGACTATGAATTTCTCCTTTACTCTGTTCAAAACGGCCCTTCTGTCCCGCTGGCGGACCGGGCTTCTGCTCCTGCTCCTGCCGCTGACCGCCTTCGGGGCCAGGGCCCTCCTCCCCCCGGAGGAGGCGTCCGCCCCCGTCCAGGTGGGGTTGGTGCTCCCGGAGGAGGGCGGGGAGGCCTTCTGGGCGCGGCTGGAGCAGCGCTCCGGCCTGGTGGCCGTTTTCCGCCGTACCGGCCTTGACCGGGCGGAGCGGGAGGTGGCTACGGGCCGGTGGGACTGCGCCCTGGTCCTGCCCGAGGACTTTGAGGACCGTCTGGCCCGGCTGGAGGTGGACGGCCTGTTCACCCTGGTCACCGGCCCCGGCTCCGCCGTCTATCCCATGGTGCGGGAGACGGCGTCCGCCTGCGTGGCGGAGCTGATTTCCCCCGGCATGGCGGAGCAGTACCTGCTGGACAGCGGCATTGTGGAGGCGGACCGGCTTGAGGCCGTCCGTCCCCGGCTCCACCAGGTACTGCTGGACCGGGACCGGGTGCTGGTCTCCATGGAGACGCGGGACGGCCGTCCCCTGGACCCCCTCGTTCTGGCGGACAGCGGGATATCCGGACTGCTGTCCGGGCTGACCGCCATTCTGCTGCTTATCTGGGCCTTGCTCGCCGCCATGGACCTGAGCCGGTGGCTGGACGCCCCCTTCGCCCGGCGGCTGCGCCCTCTCCGGGGCGCGTCCGCCCTTCTCCTGCCACGGCTGGGGGCGGCGCTGGTTCCCGCACTGTGCGCCGGCGCGCTGGCGCTGCTGGCGGTGGACCGCCCCCTCCCCTGTATCCTGTCTCTGGTCCCCTACCTGCTGTTCTGGGGGGCGGCCGCCCTGGCCCTGGCCCGCCTGCGCCCGGTGTGGAGCGCCCTGCCTGCGGTGATCCCCTTCGTCCCGGTGCTGGGGGTAATCCTGTCCCCGATGCTGCTGGACCTGTCGCTGCTTTTCCCCGCCCTCGGGCCGGCAGTCCGCTGGAACCCTGTTACCCTCTATCTCCGCGCCTGCGGGGGCAGCTGGTCTGACGCTCTGCTGCTGGCGGCGGCAGGCGCAGTCCTCCTGGTCCTGCCGCCCCTTCTGGAGCGCAAAAGAGCATAACAAAGCGGCCCGGCGGACTCCCCGCCGGGCTGCCAATATGGTAAGGAGGAAAAAGAAGAAAACCTCTATCCTTGGTGGAGGCGCCGGTCAGGCGCTTGACTGGGGGCCGTCAGCCGTCCCCTCATCCCATACTATGCGCTTTGCGGCAAACGGTCACAGCAGAAACAGCCACACCGCCCAGCCCAGGGAGGCCAGCGCCGCCCCCAGCGCCCCCCAGGCCGGGGCGGGGACGCGCTCCAGCCGCCGGTTCCACACCCTGCCCTGCCTGATATAGCCGTCGGCGGCCTGCCGGGCCTCCCGCAGCACCTTGTCGGCGCTCACCCCCTCCCGGGCCAGGGCCTCCT
>ERZ779622.284-NODE-284-length-32991-cov-9.382165_pt1 | contig 32991 bp, 33 predicted proteins | sample MGYA00514188_ERZ779622 | MGnify/ENA primary metagenome ERZ779622 (study PRJEB29562, sample SAMEA4376702) | mouse gut metagenome | isolation source: Cecum | study: EMG produced TPA metagenomics assembly of the A DSS colitis mouse model was used to assess the... | reverse complement strand
AGCCGCTCTTGCCGAGCGACTTGCATAGATTACCACTCCAGCCGCCTTTTGTCAAGCACTTTTTTTGATTTTTTTAAGGTTTTTTTCTGGCCTCAATATCTTCGATTCAAGCGGTCCTTTTCCTACAAGATATGCCATTCCCTTTTCTGCCTGTCAGCACTTTTCCCCCTGTCCACAGCAAGGCGGGCAGAAGAAAGCCCAGAATCAGGTTTCCCATGGGAACCAGCCGGCGGTTCCACATTTCCGCCGTTCCCAGAGCTGGGAATAGGATCAGCGCCCCCGCCGTTCCCAGCAGAACCGCCCCCCAGGGCGCCCAGGGCAGCGCTTTTTCCGGCAGCAGCTGGGCCGCCATCGCCCGGACGGCAAAAATCAGCACGCCTCCCATAGTCAGGTCGGCAAAAGTCCACAGGGCGGCGACCACCCCCTCCACCCGCTGGAAAGCTCCCTCCACTCCCACATTTTTTGCCAGGGCAAAAAATGGGTTGTCCAGCCGGGCGGCCAGCTCTGTCCCCAGGTTCCCTACCACAATTGCCTGGGCGGCGGCCAGCAGCAGGGCGCCCCCCAGCCCCCAGAAGAGCCAGTGCCAGTTTTTATTTTCCCCCTGGTCCCGCACGTCCCCCATCAAAAAGGGGAGGAACAGCCCCCAGCCCATGACCCCGGCGGCGGAGAGAACGGCCCGGAGCGCCGGTCCGGCCTCGCTCCACCACAGCGGGAGCAGCCGCTCCGGCCTGGCCCGGAACAGGGACAGCCCCAGCACCACCCCAGCAGTGACCAGCAGAGCGACGAGAAAGAGCTGTCCCGCCCGGGCAAACGAGGCCAGCTTGCCCCGGCCCATCCACAGCAGGACGGCCGCTACGGACAGCAGGAAAAACCACAGGGCTCCATCCCGTTCTCCAGAGGCCAGCAGGCGCTGGGCACACAGACGCAGGCGGAGGGACAGCAGAAACAGCCCCCACACTATATATAATAGGAGCACCGCACCGCCCAGCCACCGGCCCAGCAGTCCGGCAACGGTTTTTGACAGCCCCTCCTCCCCCGTCAGGGAGCCCATCAGCCAGCCCGACGCCAGCACCAGAGGCGCCGCCAGCAGGACGGCCAGCCAGGCCCCCCGGCCCGCGCCGGGAAGGAGCAGAGCGGGCAGCAGCTCCGCCGCCGGGGCCATCACCCCCGCCCACAGCAGAGCCATCAATTGGGTACGAGAAATTTTGTCGTCTCCCATAAAGCGCCTCCCTTTGTTCCGTTTTTGAAAAGACGTGAAGCTTTCAGCCCACGCGAAGCGGGAGCTTTGGCGCTTCAAATCCACGGTTAGAAAAGAACCGAACAGAAACTTTAGCTGTTTATCTTGATTTGAACCGTGACCTCCACAGGCACCCGGCTGAACCACTCCGGCCAGTCCTCCCGGACCGCCTGCCACCGGGCGGGACGGGACATCCCCGCCCCGGCCCCCAGGCCGGTACAGTCTGTCCCCCAGGTCTGAAGCCGGTCCAGCGCCTCCTCAATCCGCTCCCGCTCCCGGCTCTCCAGCTCCGCCCGGAGCCGGTCCAGCGCCTCGCCCTCGGGACGCTGCCGGTATTCGGACAGCCGAGCCTCGATTTGACAGCTCAGCTTCAGCGCGGAAGGGGTATTTCCCCGGAAATTCAGGGCGCTTTTTGTCCGGGCGGAGGTCACCTTTACCGACACCGGACCGCCGGGCAGATTTACATCCAGAACGTCCGACGATGGGCCGCCGGCCAGCAGCTCCAGACCTCTGGCCGCCTCCCCCTCCAGAAAGCCGGACAGAGTATCCCCTTTCAAAACGCCGTAACCCGCCTCCGTCAGGAGGACGCCCCCATCCCCGGCGGGGGAGAGGGCGGGAACATAGGCGCAGCCCAGCTCCAGCAGATCGGTGTACGTCTCCCCGGCGGTGCGGGTGAGGTTGGCGATGCCCATTTCGCTGTCATTTTGGAGGGTCTCCAGCCGGGAATCAACGCCCTGCTCCCCACCGGCGGACAGAGCGTCCCGGGCGGAGGCCCCCCGGACCAGCCACATCTGGGCCCCCAGGCCCAGCGACCCGTCCCGGGAGAAGTAGTCCAGCACCGGCCGGACCCCCTCCTCCGCCAACGCCTGGCCCACAAGAAGCTGGTCCACATAACCGAAAAAGACATAACTGTCACTCTGGCCCTGCATGGCCAGACAGGCCGCGCTGAGGGACGCCCGGTCGGCAGACAGAGTGAGGGCGGCTTCCCCTTCGCCTTTCATCCCTCTGGCTCGGGGGCCGGTGGAGCCGGTAACCGCCACTCCGGCGGGGGAGGGGTCCACCCCCAAGGTACGCAGGAGGGCCATGTCCCCCATCTCCCGGGCGGTGGGCAGTCCGGAGCAGCCGGCCAGGAGCAGGCCGGCTGCCAGCCAGGGGAGAAGCGTTTTTTTCATCGCTGGTTCCTCCTGTTTCGGGTTTTGACGGGGCCGTCCCGCCATTTCATCCTGGGCAGAGGCAGACGGAAGAGACTGGGGTGCCCCCGTGGCACCCTCGTCCCGGTGGTGAAGGGAGCCAGGTAGGGCACGCCGAAGGATTCCAGCCCCGCCAGGTGATAGATGAGCCCCGCACAGCCCAGAGACAGGCCGATGAGTCCGCCGGCGCTGGCCAGAATGGCCAGCAGGAACCGCCACAGCCGCAAGGCGTTGCCGAAGTCCTGAGACGGCATGGTGTAGCCCGCCACCCCGGCGACAGCCACCGCGATCAGGACGGCGGGGGAGACGATATGGGCGTCCACCGCCGCGTTGCCCACCACCAGCCCGCCCAGGATGGAGACGGTGGCCCCGATTGGGCCGGGCAGGCGCAGGCCGGCCTCCTGGATGACCTCAAAGGACAGCAGCATGATGAGCACCTCGAAGATGGTGGAGAAGGGCACCTCCTGCTTGGCGGCCACAATGGACAATGCCAGCTTGGGAGGGATGGCCTCCGGATGGAAGGTGACCAGGGCGATATACAGCCCGGGCACCAGCAGTGTGAGCAGACAGCACAGCCAGCGGATCAGGCTGAGCGCGGAGGCCACCAGCCAGTGATAGGCCCGGTCCTGGCCGGTTTTGAAGAACTGGTCGATGGTGCCGGGGAGGATCCAGCCCAGGGGGATGCCGTCGGCCAGCAGCCCCACCCGCCCCTCCAGCAGACCCTGGCAGAAGCGGTCGGGCCGCTGGGTGTAGGGCATCATGGGGAAGGGGGACCTGGCCGCGTCCACCAGGTACTCCTCCAGACTGCCCGCCGCCTCCACGCCGTCGATGTCGATGCCCTCCAGCCGCTCGGACAGCAGCGCCACCGTGTCCGGGTCGGCGATGCCGTCGATCCAGAGCATATCCACCGGGGTGAGGGACTGCCGGCCCACGATGTGCTCCCGGACCTTCAGCTCCGGGGCCCGGAGGCGGCGGCGGACCAGCGAGGTGTTGGTGCGCAGGCTCTCCACAAAGGAGTCCCGTGCTCCCTTCAGGGCGGGCTCGTTCTCCGGCTCGCCCACGGAGCGCTTCTCCTCGGTGGCCACCGGGAACACCAGGCAGTCGTCCCGGCCCTCAAGGAACAGGGCGCAGCTTCCGTCGATGAGGGCAAACACCACCGGGTCGGGCTCGGTCTCCCGCTTCGCCCCGTGGGCGTAGAGCGCCCCCCGCTCCATCAGGTCGAAGAGTTTACTTTCCGGAGCGGTGGCCAGCATAGGGTCCTGGGCCAGGGGACGCAGCACATAGTCGTTCAGCCGCTCCGACCGGGCCTGGCCGTCGATGTAGCACACCGTAGCCTTGCGGCCGCTGTCCCCGTGGAGGTAGACCTCCCGTTTTTTAAAGTCCACACAGTCGGAAAAGACCTCCTCCAGCCGCGCCAGGGAAAGCGGGCCGGGGATGCGGGGCTCCTGTCTGGGATGGGGCGCGCCGCCCTCACGCTGTTTGGACATAAAAAACCCCTCCTTTCGGCTTAGTGTGCCAAAGGGAGGGGAAAATTATGCACGGCGAAAATTTTCCTCAAGCCCTTGCGTCCCAAGGCCCGCAACCTGCCGTTGACAAAAAGAACCCGGCGGCTGGTTGCCAAAATCCTGTCAACCGGGTATGCTTAGGGCAGAAATTGAAAGGAGGCGGCCGCTATGACATTGGGCCAACGCATTCAGGAGCTCCGCAAGGGGCTGAACCTCTCACAGGAGGAGCTGGGGGAGAGGATGGGGGTATCCCGCCAGGCCATCAGCAAGTGGGAGGGGGACCAGACCATCCCGGAGTTGGACAAGCTCATCGCCCTGTCCAAGCTCTTTGGCCTCACTGTGGGCCAGCTGCTGGGGGTGGAGCAGCCCGTCCCGACCCCCGCCGCCCATTCCAGAACGCCCCGGCGGATGAAGCTGCTTCTGGCCGGGATGGGGGCGGCCATCCTGATTCTGTCCATTCTGGTGGGGACGCTGTGGTCCCAGGTCCGGGTGCTGGAGCAGCAGGCCGCTTTGAATGAGGAATATGTCTCCTGCTATGACCGGGAGCTCTTCCAGACAGCGGAGTGTGAACTCAGCGACATGGAACTGGGCTTCCCCTGGTATGAGGGGGACCAGGACCTGACCCTGGACTTCACCCTGCGTCCGGTACAACAGTTCAAGGGGTGGACCGTCATCGGCTATACCGCCAGAATCCAGGGCCGGGCCAAGCCCTGGTGGCTGGAGCCCGGGGGACAGCCCGGGGACGGCGACCCTCCGCCCCGCTTCGAATACCTGACCGCCGACCCAAAAACCGGCAAGGCCTCTTTGACCCTGACCGGCTACCAGGGAGAATCGGTCACCGTCCTGCCCGTCCTACGGGAAAAGGGGACCGGCCGGGAACTGACAATTTTAGACGCCGTGTTCACCATCACGCCTGAAATTCACTATCCCTCCCTCAGCCTGACCGCCATCCAGGTGGAGACGGAGCCCGCCCCCGGCGCCGTCATCCCCAAATCCATCGCCCTCGCCCTGCCGGACCCCAGATTTGATTCTTAACACACAAAACCCGGCCCGGAGCAGAAGCTCCGGGCCGGTTAAGCGTTCAATCAGTTCAGCACTTCTCGAAAATGGTGGCAACACCCATGCCGCCGCCGATGCACAGGGTGGCAAGTCCTTTCTTGGCGTTGTCCCGCTTGGCCATCTCGTGCAGCAGAGTGACGATGATGCGCGCGCCGGAGGCGCCCACGGGGTGGCCCAGGGCGATGGCGCCGCCGTTGACATTGACCTTGCTCATGTCGAAGCCCAGCTCACGGGCCACGGCGATGGACTGGGCGGCAAAGGCCTCGTTGGCCTCCACCAGGTCGATGTCGTCGATGGTCACGCCGGCCTTCTTCATGGCCGCACGGGAGGCGGGCACGGGGCCCACGCCCATGATCTTGGGATCCACGCCGCCCTGGCCCCAGCTGACCAGCTTGGCCATGGGCTTCAGGCCGTACTTCTCCACGGCCTCCTTGGAGGCCAGCACCAGGGCGGCGGCGCCGTCGTTGATGCCGGAGGCCTGACCGGCGGTCACCCGCTGGACATGCTTCTTGGCGTCGGCCTCGTGGATGCCGGCGGGCTGGAAGGTGTGGACGATCTCGTCCTCCACGCCCTCGGGGCCGCAAGGGAACGCGCCGCGCAGCTTGGCCAGCTTATCCATGGGGGACAGACGGGGGAACTCGTCCACCTTGAACTCCACCATTTCCTTCTTCTGCTTGACCATCACGGGGACGATCTCGTCGTCAAACTTGCCGGCGGCCATGGCGTCGGCGGCCTTCTTCTGGGAGTTGTAGCCGAACTCGTCCAGCTCCTCACGGGTGATGCCCCACACGTCGCAGATGTTCTCGGCGGTGGTGCCCATGTGGTAATTGTTGTACACGTCCCACAGGCCATCGGAGATCATGGTGTCCTTCATCTTGTTGTCACCCATACGGGCGCCCCAGCGGGCGGCGGGAAGGGCGTAGGGGGCGGCGGACATATTCTCCATTCCGCCGGCCACGATGATCTCAGCGTCGCCGCAGCCGATGGTGCGGCCGGCCTCGATGACGGATTTCATGCCGGAGCCGCACACCATGCCCACGGTGTAAGCGGGGACGCCGTAGGGCACGCCGGCCTTCAGGGCGGCCTGACGGGCGGGGTTCTGGCCCAGGCCGGCGGTGAGAATGCAGCCGAACATGACCTCGTCCACGTTCTCGGGCTTCACATTGGCCCGGTTCAGGGCTTCTTTGATGGCGGCGGCGCCCAGATCGGCGGCAGGAACATCCTTCAGGGACCCACCAAAGGAACCGATGGCGGTACGGCAGCAGTTGACGACATAAACTTCTCTCATGATGTATGTTACCTCCTGATTTTTAATGGGGCATTTCGTGAAACGCCCAGGATAACCGCTCTTACTCACCATTATACCGGAGAGCCGTCCAAAAAGCAATAAGATTTTTGCGGGAAAACGTGGGGGGCGGGCCCCGCCCCGATTTGGATCGCGGTATGGATGAAAGGGGACGGCGCAGCGGCCGTCCCCTTCATTCTCAGTAGATGATCTCTCCCTCGCCGCCGGCCGCCGTGTCCGGGTATTGGGGGTCGTAGCCGGTATCCCAAGGGAGCAAGGAGTACCCCTCCTCAAAGATGCCGGCCTTTTCCAGCACGGCCAGGGTATTCCGGGCGTTGGGGCTGAGTGTGATGGCAAGGTAACGGTTGGAGGATCGGGTTTCGTAATAGACCTCCCCGTTGGAGGCGGGCCCGGCGGCCTCGCCGCGGTCGCCGGACACCTCAAAGATCAGGTCGGTCTGGTAGGTGTTCTCTCTGCGGACCCGGTCGTTGTCAAAGAGGTAACGCGCGCCGATATTGCCTACGGCAAAGTCCCGCTGCACCGCGTCCCACAGCTCCTGGCGGTAGTCGTCCAGGTAAAGGGTCTCGCTGTAGGCCCTCTCATCCAGATAGACCCTGTCCAGGTAGGCGGAGGTGAGGCGGGCGTCCTTCAGGAAGCCGTCGAAGTCATAGGCTATCGCTGCCAGCTCCCGGTCCCCAGCAATCTGGCTCAAGGCGTAGGCGACAGTACCCTTGGTGTCCAGGTCTTCGGCACAGATGGGGACGCTGCGGTAACGCCGGTCCAGCTTGCCGCCGCCGGACAGGGTGTAGGTGAAATAGGCGGAGGTGTAGTCGCTCTCGGAGTCGAAGCCCCGGCCCTCGGCCTCCCGGCAGTCCACAATGGCCCGGTGGAGGGCGAGGACCTTTTCGATCTGCACCACATCGGTGAAATCGGCGCTCAAGGTCCGGCCGGCGTCATAGGGGTAGCCCATGTCAATTTCCACATGGACGGACTGCACTCGGGCGGCGGCGGGCACCCGGTTCACCACGCCGAACACGTCCATCAGACAGACCAGACACAGCGCCAGCACCACGGCGGCCATCACCGCCGCTCCTCTCCAGGCCTTGAGCACCCGGAAGGACTTTTTCAGGAGCATCTCGGCGGCGAAACAGCCGACGACCGTCCAGATCAGGATACAGGGGATGAGGACGGGCAGGTCGCTCCAGCCGAAGAAGGCGGCGGTGAACATGCCGAAGGCCAGCCCGGAGCAGAAGGAGACGCCGTACTTGAACAGGGGCCGGACCACCGCCACGGCCACCACGTCTCCGGCGGTCTCCACATGCCGGCGGCGGTAGACGTACAGGGAGACAAGGGCCAGCCCCACGCCCACGACGGCGTAGCCCGCTACGACGCCAGGGGAGGAGAGACCGTCCTCAGTCCACCACCTGACCGCCTGCGTCAGGGCTTCAGCCGGGGTGAGATACTCCACCACCGTCAGCGCCCCGCGGGTGCCCGCATAGCCGTAGAAGAACTCGTTCATCAAAGCGTCCACCAGGAACCACAGGCCCGCCGCCAGACCGTTCAGAATACCGTAGAAGGCGGGCAAGGCCAGGATATGTCCGGTGAACATAGCGCAGAAGGCGGCGAAGGAGAAGAAGAACAGGCACAGCCCGCACTGGGCCAGCAGCCAGGTAAGCAGGGCGGCCAGGACCTCGCCCCAGTTCTCCATGGGCAGGAAGGAGACCTCCACGATGGCGGTGAGGACCGCCGCCGCCAGCAGGGGCAGGAGCATCATGCTCAGCCCCACCAGATACTGGGTGGTGAACAGGGCCTCCCGCCGCATGGGGAGGGCGTGGGTCCAGCAGGCCGAGCGGTGGTTATAGAGGTAGCCGAACACCGCCATGGCGCACAGGACGGCGAAGAGCAAGGCCAGAAACACGCCGGGGGACAGCATGGAGGGCAATTCCCGGGCTTCATTCAGCAGGTAGTCCTGAGCACTGATAATCGGCGAGTGGTAAGCGTTGAAGTAGAGGTTGAGCAGGCGCAGAGGTGCCAGAAACAGCCAGCCCAGCCCCCACAGTCCCCACAGGGGCCAGAAGCGGGCCAGGGTCTTGCGGTAGAGGGCGCCGTTAAAGTACGATGTCGCGGACCGCATAGTCCTCACCTCCCAGTTCATAGATAAAAATTTCCTCCAGGCTCAGAGGCAGGGCCTCCATGAGGATGGGGGCGAATACCGCCATACGGGTCTTGATCTCCGCCGGGTTGCCCCGGACGATGAGGGTAAACACCCGCCCGATCTGAGAGGTATGGAGCACGTTCAGGTCCTTTGGTAGCTCGGGCAGCTCCCCGCCGGCAAAGGCGATCTGGAGCTTGACCACGTTGTCCTGCAAATCGGTGAGGGAGCGCTCCAGCAGCACCTTGCCGTGGCTGAGGATGCCCACATGGTCGCACACGTCCTCCAGCTCCCGCAGGTTGTGGGAGGAGACCAGCACCGTGGTCCCCCGCTGGGCCACGTCCCCCATGAGGAGGGTCCACACCTGACGGCGCATCACCGGGTCCAGACCGTCCACTGGCTCGTCCAGCACCAGCACCTCCGGGTTGCAGCACAGGGCCAGCCGGAAGGCGGACTGCTTCTGCATCCCCTTGGACAGCCGCCGGATGGGCAGCTTTTCGTCCACCTCGGGGAAAGCCTCGGCCAGAGCCTCGTACCGCTTCACGTCGAAGTTGGGGTACATCCCCCGGTAAAAGCGCATCATGTCCCGGGTGGAGGCGGAGTTGAAGTAGTACAGCTCGTCGGGGATGGCGGCAATTTTCGCCTTCACCGCCGGATTTTCGTAGACCTGATCCCCGTCCACCAGCACGGAGCCCGAGTCGGGCCGGTAGATACCCATAATGTGCCGCAGGATGGTGGATTTGCCCGCCCCGTTGGGGCCGACCAGACCGTAAATGGAGCCCTTCTCCGCCGTCATGGTCAGGCCGTCCAGGGCCCGGAAGCCGTCGAAGGTCTTTACCACGTTGATTACCTTAATCATGTTTCTCTCCCCCTTCCAGAGCCCGGATGCGGGCCCAGAGCGCCTCTCCGCTGACCCCCAGGAACAGCAGCTCTCCAGCCGTCTGATCGAAGGTCTGGAGCAGCCCGTCCTTCCGTCCCTCGTCCACCCCCGTGTTGGGGGCGGCGAAGGAGCCCTTTCCCGGCACCGAGTACACATACCCCTCCGCCTCCAGAGCCTCGTAGGCCCGCTGGATGGTGTTGGGGTTGATGGCCAGGGTGCCCGCCATGGTGCGCACCGAGGGCAGCTTCTCCCCCTCCCGGATCACTCCCGTCACCATCAGCCGCCGCAGGCCGTCCTTCACCTGCTCGTAGATGGGGCGGGCGTCCCGGTAGTCTAAATTCAACATCACAGCTCCTCCTTTCCGGGCACTGTACTAACCGTATTAGTACAGCGAGTATACAGCGCCGGCGGAGAAAATGCAATTAAGAATTGATTAAGATTTTTTAAAGCTGTACTATCCGGCTGTTTCGTGGTATAATCGGGCAAAACGCCACTGACAGGGGGAACATATTATGTATCAGACCATCGGCTTCATCGGCACCGGCAACATGGGGTCCGCCATCGCCTGGGCGGCGGCCTGGAGCAGGCAGGCCCAGCGGGTGCTGCTGGCCAACCGCACCCCCATCAAGGCGGAGTCTCTGGCCGCCCAGCTCCCCGGCGCCGCCCCCTCCACCAACGAGGAGATCGCCCGCTCCGCCCAGCTCATCTTCCTGGGGGTGAAGCCCCAGATGATGCAGCTGGTGCTGGGCCCTCTGGAGCCTGTTCTGCGCATGCGGGAGGACCGCTTTATTCTGGTCACCATGGCCGCCGGGCTGTCCTGCGAGCACATCCGGGATATTCTGGACATGGACTGCCCCGTCATCCGCATGATGCCCAACACCCCCGCCGCCATTGGGGCGGGCGTGATCCAGTACTGCGGGCTGGGGGTGACCATGGAGGAGCTGGACAGCTTCGCCGCCCTGCTTCAACCCGCCGGGCTGGTGGACCCGGTGCCCGAGGGGCTGATCGACGCGGCCAGCGCCGTGTCCGGCTGCGGCCCCGCCTTCGCCTATCTGTTCATCGAGGCCCTGGCCGACGGCGGGGTGGCCTGCGGCCTGCCCCGGGACAAGGCCCTGTCCTACGCCGCCCAGATGGCGGAGGGGGCCGCCCGCATGGTGCTGGAGAGCGGCAAGCACCCCGGCGAGCTGAAGGACGCCGTCTGTTCCCCCGGCGGCACCACCATCCAGGGGGTCCGCGTTCTGGAGGAGCGGGGCCTGCGCGCCGCCGCCATGGACGCGGTGATTGCCGCCTATGAAAAGACGCTGAAGCTGGCTAAAAAATAAAATGCGGAGCCCGCCCCCTGGCGGGTCCCACAAAGGAGCAAAACTGATGCGAATTGTTGTAAAAGTGGGCACCTCCACCCTGGCCCACGCCACCGGGCGGCTGAACATCCGCCATGTGGAGGAGCTGGTGAAGGTGCTGTCCGACCTGAAAAACGCGGGGCACGAGATGATTCTGGTGTCCTCCGGGGCCATCGGCATGGGGGTGGGCAAGCTGAACCTGCCCGGCAGGCCCTCCGACATGCCTACCAAACAGGCCGCCGCCGCCGTGGGTCAGTGCGAGCTGATGTACACCTACGACAAGCTGTTCTCCCAGTACAACCACACGGTGGCCCAGATTCTGCTGACCAGCGAGGACATCGACCACGACGACCGGCGGCAGAACTTTGAGAACACCATGGCCCGGCTGCTGGAGCTGGGCGCCCTGCCTGTCATCAACGAGAACGACACGGTGGCCACCGCCGAGATCAAGGTGGGGGACAACGACACCCTGGGGGCCATTGTGGCCCGCTCTGTGGGGGCGGACCTGCTGGTGCTGCTCAGCGATATCGAGGGGCTGTACACCGCCGACCCCCGGAAGGACCCGGCCGCCCGGCTCATCCCCGTGGTGGAGGAGGTCACGCCCGAGATCGAGGCCCTGGCCGGGGGAAAGGGCAGCGAGCTGGCCACCGGCGGCATGGAGACCAAGCTGCGGGCGGCCAGGATGGTCACGGCCATGGGCTGCGACATGGTCATCACCAACGGGGAGCGGCCCGAGCGGCTGTACGACATCGCCGAGGGCAAGGCGGCGGGCACCCGGTTCTTGGGCAGGCGGTAAGGGCTATTCCGCCCGCAGATATCCCGCGGAAGCTCAGCTCCGCGGGATATCCTTGTCCTCCTTTGACCGCTTGCAGTAGAGTTCGCTGGCTTGGTACAACAGACAGTCACACCATCTCAGCAGTCCTTCCAGTGTACACAGCTGCTCGTTGACTTTTCTTTGACACTCCGCTTCAAATTCCTCCATCTGTTCCCGCAGACTGCGGACCGCCATGGTAAGCTGCCAGATATCTTCATTTTGGTCGCCCGGATCATGGGGCAGCTTCGCTAATTCGCTGCTGTGCAGCGCACCCTGTTCCTTCATAATAATCACCTCACGAATATTTTAGACCAAAACAATCTAAAATGCAATAGAACATTTTGGTCTACAATATGCTGTCTCTGGTGATTAATATGTATCTGCGACTGCGGGATATGCGAGAAGACAGAGACCTTACACAGAAGGAATTGAGCGAGGCCATCAATATCACACAGCGCTCCTATTCTTATTATGAACGCGGGGATCACATGATTCCACCTGAAATTTTGTGCCGCTTGGCAGATTACTACAAAACCAGTGTGGACTATCTTCTGGGGCGCACCAATAATCCAACGCCATACCCTTTAAGATAAGCTTTTTCCAAAACGGAAGGTCGATGGTCGATATGCCAATCTCATTGATCCCCAGCTTTTTGCTCTACTGCTTTGTGGGGGACATCACCCCCGGACCCGCCAATCTCTGCTCTCTGGGGGCCGCTCTGCGCTGCGGCCGGGGGCCGGGCGCTGAAACAGTTGCCGGGGACTGTTCTGCTGCTTTTTTCTGGACAGCATGGGGCGGCGGCCCTCACCTGGCTGCTGGAGGCGGCGAGCTCGGTATATCCCATATCCCCACTAATTGAAACTGAGGTGCGATTGCTATGACGACACAGGAATTGCTGCAAAAGGCCAATGCCGCCAAGGGAGCCATGGCCCTGGCGGACACCGGGACCAAAAACCGGGCTCTGCTGGCTATGGCCAGCGCTCTGGAGGAGCACTGCGCGGACATTCTGGCGGCCAACGCTCTGGACATGGAGGCGGCCCGGGGGACGGTTTCCGAGGTGATGCTGGACCGGCTGGCCCTGAGCCCCGAGCGGGTCGCCGGCATGGCCGCCGGCCTGCGGGAGGTGGCCGCTCTGCCCGACCCGGCGGGGGCGGTTCTCAGCCGCACGGAGCGGCCCAACGGACTGGTCATCGAAAAGACGGCGGTGCCCATGGGGGTCATCGCCATTATCTACGAGAGCCGGCCCAACGTCACCTCCGACGCCGCCGCTCTGGCCCTGAAGGCGGGCTCCGCCTGCGTGCTGCGGGGAGGGAAGGAGGCCCACCGCTCCGCCGCCGCCATTGTGGCGGCGCTGAAGGAGGGAATGGCCGCCGCCGGCCTGCCACGGGACGCCCTCCAGCTGGTGGAGGACACCTCCCGGGCCTCGGCCAGCGAGCTGATGACCGCCCGGGGGCTGGTAGACCTGCTCATTCCCCGAGGCGGCGCGGGACTTATCCGGGCCTGCGTGGACAACGCCGCCGTCCCCGTGCTGGAGACGGGCACCGGCATCTGCCACGTCTATGTGGACCGCTGGGCAAACCTGGATATGGCGCTGGACATCACGGAGAACGCCAAGTGCTCCCGGCCCAGCGTGTGCAACGCCGCCGAGGTGTGTCTGGTCCACCGGGAGATTGCCGGGGAGTTTCTGCCCAAGCTGGGGGAGCGGCTGGAGCACAACCGGTACGGTCACCCGGTGGAGCTGCGGCTGGACCCAGAGGCGGCGGAATTTATCGACGGCGTTCCCGCAGGGGAAGCCGACTTTGACACCGAGTTTCTGGACTACATCCTGGCCGTGAAGGTGGTTGGCTCCGCAGAGGAGGCCATCGCCCACATCGCCGCCCACTCCACCGGCCACTCCGAGACCATCGTCACCGCCAGCGAGGGGACAGCCCGAGCCTTTCTGTCCCAGGTGGACAGCGCCGCCGTCTACTGGAACGCCTCCACCCGCTTTACGGACGGGGGGGAGTTTGGCCTGGGCTGCGAGATGGGCATCTCCACCCAAAAGCTGCACGCAAGGGGGCCTTTGGGTCTTGGGGAGCTGTGTGCTTACAAATTTGTAATAAAGGGCACGGGACAGGTCCGCTAAAATTGTAAAAATTTTTCAGATGACAACGCTCCCAAGATAGTGTATCATGTGGGCAGAACAATATAATGCCCCGAAGGGGGCGGGAAGGGATGATTCCGATGAGCTATGAAACGCGCAGGCTGCGGGAGCGGGAGTTTGTCAGCATGATGAAGGAGCTGCTGGACTCCGACCAGGTGCGGATGATGGGCCGGTGGAAGCACCACGGCCCGGTAACCACCCTGGATCACTCCCTGTTCGTGGCCTTCTCCACCTATCGGGTGGCCCGTCTGCTCCGGCTGGACGTGCGCTCCGCCGTCCGTGGGGCGCTGCTCCACGACCTGTACCTCTACGACTCCCGCGACAAGTCCGCCCATCCGGGCAGCCAGTGCTTCGACCACCCCCGCTTCGCCGCCCGGAACGCCGCCGCCCTCACTGCCCTGACCCCCAAGGAGAAGAACATCATTCTCTCCCACATGTGGCCCCTGGGCGGTCCTCTGCCCCGGTCGCTGGAGGCCTGGATGGTGGACCTGGTGGACACCGTCTGCGCCGGGCTGGAGGTATCACGCATCTGCCGTCCCTCCCGCCTGCGGAAGCGGCTGGGAGTGCGTCCGCTCATCCCCGCCTGCTGACAAAAGACATACCGCCGCCCTCTCTGAGAACAGGGGGGCGGTTTTTGTCGCTTTTGAATGGCTGCGATGCGAAAACAGCATCTGAAACTTTTTGAAAAAAATTTCCTGATAGTGGCAAAGGAACAAATTTTATGTTATAATAGGCAAAGAAGCAAATTGTTCAAAACAGGAGGACCGCTATGAACGATTATACCGCCCCGCTTCAGGCCAAGCGGGAACAGCTGCTGGCGGCGGGAGTCATTATGATGGACCCCGCGGCCGTCTATGTGGAGGACAACGTCACGGTGGGAGCCGGCACGCTGCTCCTTCCGGGCACCATTCTCCGGGGCAGGACTGTCATCGGAGAAAACTGCTGCATCGGACCCCAGACCATGATTTCCGACTCCACCGTGGAGGACGGATGCACCGTCAACGCCTCCCAGTGCGAGGAGAGTCTCATTGAGCGGAACTGCCAGATTGGCCCCTACACCCACATCCGGCCCCGCTGCGTGGTGGGGGAGGGATCCAAGATCGGCGCTTTCGTTCAGCTGAAGAACTGCAATCTGGGCCGGGGGACCAAGATGGCCCACCTCACCTATGTGGGGGACAGCGACGTAGGGGAGGAGTGCAACTTCGGCTGCGGCACCATCACCTGCAACTACGACGGCTTCAAAAAGCACCGCACCACCATCGGCAGCCACGTCTTTGTGGGCTGCAACACCAATTTCATCGCCCCGGTGTCCGTGGAGGACGGCGCCTTTATCGCCGCCGGGACCACGGTGTCGGAGGATGTCCCGGAGGACGCCCTGGTCATTGGCCGGACCCGCCAGGAGATTAAGGACGGCTGGGCCGGGGAAAACCGGAAACGGAAAGGAAAAAATTGAATACAGGTTCTGAGGAAGCGACCTCACACGGAAGGGATACGAGAGAAAAAACGGCCACGGGGCCGACAAAAAATGGGAGGATGTAGGAAATGATCGCACATGGGAAGGATATCAAAGTCATCACAGGCAACTCCAACCCCGCTCTGGCCAGAGATATCTGCAAGGAGCTGGGAATCCCTCTGGCCAATTCGGAGGTGGGCTGCTTCTCGGACGGGGAGAACTTCGTCTCCATCTATGAGACCGTCCGGGGCTCCGACGTGTTCGTGATACAGTCCACCTGTTCCTTCGTCAAGGACGGCAAGTTGAGCACCGTCAACGACTCGCTGATGGAGCTGCTTATCATCATCGACGCTCTGAAGCGGGCCTCCGCCGGCCGGATCACCGCCGTCATTCCCTACTTCGGCTACGCCCGGCAGGACCGCAAGACCAAGCCCCGGGACCCCATCTCCGCCAAGCTGGTGGCCAACCTCATCACCACCGCCGGCGCCGACCGGGTGCTCACCATGGACCTCCACGCCAACCAGATTCAGGGCTTCTTCGACATCCCCGTGGACAACATGCTGGGTTCCCCCATTTTTGTGGACTACTTCAACCGCAAGTTCAAGGACGACCACGAGGACACCATGGTGGTCTCCCCCGACGTGGGCTCGGTGGCCCGGGCCCGGGCCTTCGCCCAGAAGCTGAATATGCCCCTGGCCATCGTGGACAAGCGGCGGCAGAAGGCCAACTCCTCCGAGGTCATGAACATCATCGGCGATGTGCGGGGCAAGCGGGTCATTCTGCTGGACGACATGGTGGACACCGGCGGCTCCCTGTGCCACGCCGCCAAGGCCCTGGTGGACATCGGCGGCGCCAAGGATGTCACCGCCTGCGCCACCCACGGCATCCTGTCCGGCCCCGCCATCCAGCGCATTCAGGACAGCGTACTGGACGAGGTGGTCTTCCTCAACACCATCCCCGCCAAGCCCGACGTGCAGTGCGGCAAGATCCGCTACATCTCTGTGGCCCACCTCTTCGCCGAGGCCATCAGCCACATCTACATGGAGACCTCCGTGTCTCCCCTGTTTGTGTAAAGGCTAGAAGCAATTATACAATATTTATGGAATCGGTGGTGAGTCCAATGGGCAATTTATAATAATACATTTTAATGAATTTTAACCGGACAGTATAAGGAAAATATTATGAATTATAAAGCAAGTAGAAATCTTTTAATACTTGGTTCTTTCGTTTCGGTATTTTTATTTTATCAGAAAAGCACTCTTTTGCTTTCGCTTGGAATTTTGATAATTACGGTTTCTTTGTTTCAAGCACATCTTTTTTATCGGTGCCCATATTGCCACCATGCTTTTGGTCCCCGTGATGCATTTTCTTCTTTCTGTAGCTACTGTGGGAAATCTTTGTCTTAATTTGGTGTTGTATACAAAGTCAGGTTTGCAATGAAGAATATGATTAGAAAATCTTGTGGGTTAATCTTAGTTTCAGTGATAATTTTGGGCTCTAATTTTAAAACTTTTGCGGTTAATACTTCAGACACTGATTACTTAAAAGATGGATATGAAAGGTTATAATCTTAAAGCGGGCAAGCTTCTCTTTAAAGCGAGGAAATACCATGTTTTTCAAAAAAGACGCCGGTGGCGTGGGCTGGCTGCTGGTCTGCCTGGGCAACCCCGGAGACCAGTATGAGAACACCCGGCACAATGTGGGCTTTATGGTGGCCGACGAGGTGGCCGAACGGCAGAAAAAGCCCATCCAGCGGCTGAAATTCAGGGCGCTGACCAATATCCTTACCATTTCCGGGGAAAAGGTGCTGGTGATGAAGCCCATCACCTATATGAACCTGTCCGGGGAGGCGGTGCGCCAGGCGGCGGACTTTTACAAGGTCCCTCCCGGCCACGTGCTGGTGGTGTCCGACGACGCCGCCCTGGCCGTGGGCCGGCTGCGCATCCGGACGAAGGGCTCCGCCGGAGGGCACAACGGGCTGAAAAGCATCATCCAGCACCTGGGCACCGACCAGTTCCCCCGTCTGCGGGTGGGAGTGGGGGAGAAGCCCCACCCCGATTACGATCTGGCCGACTGGGTGCTGGGCAAGTTCGCGGGGGAGGACAAAAAGGCCATCGACGCCGCCGTCAGGCGGGCCGCCGACGCCATTGAGTGCATTCTGGCCGAGGGCATCGACCGGGGAATGGGAAAGTTTAACGGGTAAAAATTGACAAAACAGCGCCTGTCTTCTATAATACGGACAGGCGCTGTTGTATTATGGCGGTTAGCCACTCCCTTGTGAAAGGGGGTGATGCGGATTGGGAAACGGACGTTGGACAAAGGTCCTGCGTTGTGTGATTTGTATCATCATCACTTTGCTGCTGATGATTTTTACATCCCCAGACGCGTGTTAGCCGCCCGGCTCGACCCCGGACGGCTAACATAGTTTAACCGATACTTGAGGGCTGACTGCTGTACAACAGCGCCCTTTATCTTATTATAGCATATAACAGCCCCTTGTCAATGGTATTTCGCCGTCAGACTTCCTATATGCTCCATGCTCCCGCGAACCAGCTCCTTAAGCTGACCCTTGATTACTTCTTCATTTGCTGTACAATTTTCTCTGACATGGTTTGCTGTCTCCTTCCAGAATGGTGTATCGCTGCTTCATTCTACCAGAGAGCTGCAAACCTTGTCTTTTTTATTTGCGCAACTTATTGTACCTTATCATTTTCAACAACAGACATAAACTCGTTTATTATATTATCTGTTGTGTTTGTCAACATTATTATCAATTTTGTTCCATCTATATATGCCCCAGCATATATATCTTCATTTAGTTCACCTGTTTTTAGTCTTTCAATTATAATATTGTATGCATCCAACGCATCTTTCTGCTCTGTTACATAGCTATTTGAGTCTAAATTATTTTTTAATTTAGGACTCTTCGCAGAACCTTGAGAAATAAATGAAATTTGTACGATAATAACTAAAATAAGGAAAATCGCAATTTTATGATGGGACTTTTTTTACTCATTTTTATTCCTCCTCGGTAATCAAGAACTCGCTAGAAAGTTTAAATTCATTGCTGTTTTCATCATATATAATAACTGTAAGCCTATATCTTCCTGGTACTAACATTTGATAAAGATCCGTATTGACGGACATTGTTGTTGTGCTTTTAGGTAATAAGTACAATTGCACAAGTGGTATGATTATATTGGCACTCTCTTCTTTGAACGGGACATTATACCATATTTCATCAATTTTTACTTCTAAATCAGTTATGTACTCTCTACTTTTCTCGTTGAACCTTAAATTTCTTTTCCAATACCATTTCCTAGCACTTTCGTTTTCCATCACAAATTCGAGTATCTTTGAATTATCCATAATTTTCCCATTAGTGATAGAAACACCAAAATTACGCACAGGATATCCGCTCTGATTCTCTGATACATATAAAAAATTTTTTGTTAGGTCTCCCTCCTGTTCGATTGCTCTATAGTTATACAATATCACCCCCATAAGCAAACATATACTCAGTCCTCCTCCAATCATAACTTTTTTCATCTTCATTTCCTCACTTTCACTTCCTCCTTCATAAAATTAGGCCCTGTTTGAAAAATTAGAGGAAAAATGAAAATTCATCCGGAAACGATCATCCCCGGCGTCTGCCGGTCCAGCAGATACAGCAGCAAGGCGTGTGCTTCGGCGCTGTCCAGCACGGCGGCCTCCTCCGCGCCGGCGCGCAGCGCGCGGACGCAGTCCTGTACGGCCCCCGTCAGGTTTTCCGGAATTCCGCCCGTCTCCAGCCGCTCCTCCGCCCGTTTCACATCCATGCGCTCCAGGCTGGTCAGTCCGGTGGGGGAGAGCAGCACCAGCAGCTCCGCCTTGTCCTCCAGAGCCGCCTCCAGCCCCCCGCCGCACTCGCAGACCCGTACCCGGACACCCAGCGCCCGCAAGGCGGACACATCCTGCCAAATATCCGCTCCGGCCACGGCCTGGCACTGGACCACCGCCCTTTTACCCGCGTACCGCTCCAGCACAGGGAGGGCGGACAGCAGTCCCCGGACCTGCTCCATGCCGTCCAGACCCCGGATCATGTCGTACTCCTGCAAAAAGCTGCGGACGTACTCCACGTCGGTGGGGGTGTCGATATACTCCCGGCCCCGTTTCTGCCGGGTTTCCTCCCCCTTTCCGGTAATCAGCAGGACGGAGGGCTCCCGGCAGCTCAAAACCGCCTGGCGGATGGCCTCGCCCCGGTTGGGTTCGATGCGGTATTTACAGCCCTGTTCCGCCACATGGGCGGCAATCTGCTCACAGATAGACAGGGTGTCCTCCTCTCCGCTGTCCTCCTCGGTGAGGACTACCAGGTCGGAATACTTCCCCGATATTTCCCCCAGGTCCCGCCGCCGGTCCAAAGCCTTCAGGCCGGGACAGCCGAACACCGTCACGACGCGCCGGCCGGGGTACTCCGTCCGGGTGGAGCGGAACAGCGCCTCGAAGCTCATGCGGTTGTGGGCGTAGTCCACGATGGCGGCAACCGTCCCGCCGGCGCTGGAAAAGACCTCCATCCGGCCGGGGACTCTGGCCCGCTCCAGCCCCGCGTAGATAAACCGGGGCGGAATGTCCAGCCCCTCGCATACGGCAATGGCGGCCAGGGCGTTTTCCACGTTGAACAGCCCCGGCATGGTGAGCCGGAACTCCCGCTCATACCGCCGGGTGCGCACCTGGAACAGGATGTCCTCCCCCCGCTTGCGCACCCGGCCGGCGCACACGTCCGCAGACGGGTCCTTTTGGGAGAAGGTAATCAGAGGCTTTCCCGTCTCCCGGGCGGCGGCCAGCACCCGTTCGGCGTGGTCGCAGTCCAGATTGACGCAGTTGACCGCCCCCTGTTGGAAGATGCGCAGCTTCGAGGAAAAATAGTCCTCGAAGTCGGTGTGCTCAATGGGGGAGATGTGGTCATAGCCGATGTTGAGGAAGCAGGCGGCGGCGAAGTCGGTGCACAGAGAGCGGTGGTATTTCAGGGCCTGGCTGGACACCTCCATGGTCAGGTACCCCAGCCCGGACTGACCCGCGTGGCAGAAGTGGCGCTGGAGGTCCAGGGCGTCGGGGGTGGTGATGTGGGACTCGAACCGCTCCACCCCGTCGTAGGTGTCGATAGAGGAGATGACGCCGCTCTCCGGCCCGCCCGTCTCCGCCATATATCCGTCCAGGATGGATTTCAGATAGTAGGCGGTGGAGGACTTGCCCTTGGTGCCCGTCAGGCCGATGACCTTCAGCTTCCCCGAGGGGTGGTCAAAGAACAGGTCGGCCAGGGGGGCGATGGTGCGGCGCATGTCGCTCACCCGGAGACAGGGCAGCGGAATCTCCGGGTAGGGGGTCTCGCTCACATAGGCAATCGCTCCCCTGTCCCGGGCCATTGCCAGAAACTCCGCCTTGAAGTGGGCTCCCTTGCAGAGGAACAGGGTATTGGGGACCACCTCCCGGGAGTCGTAGGACACCAGCTCCACCGGGGCGGACCTGTCCAGCCCCTCCGGGACCGGAGCGGCCAGCAGACCCCGCTCCTCCAGCAAAGCGATATAGTCGTTGAGGGCGTGCTTTGCCATAGGCCATTCCTCCCAGTATTATTTAACAAAAATATCACGTAAAGGCTTGCGGCAGGCCTGGACCGACCGCTCGGCCAGCACCGCCATGGCATCGGTGTAAAAGTGGGGCAGGTGGTGCTTGTCGGCAAAGACGGACAGCTCGGTGCAGGCCAGCACCCCGCAGTCGCAGCCCTGAGCCAGGAGGTCCTGGTGGACGGCGGCGAACTTCTGGGGGTCGCCGTCCCGGCCTGCCTTGATGTCGTCGTAGATCAGGGACATCACCAGCTCCTGCGCCGGCCGGGAGGGGGTCGCTGCCTCAATCCCGGCGGCAAAAAATTCCTTTTGGTATAATTCGGTGCGGATCGTCCCGTCCGTAGCCAAAATGCCGGGGCGCTTCAGTCCCCGGGAGGCCAGCAGACGGGCGGTCTCCCGGATCATGTGGATGATGGGAATGCCGATTTGCTCCTGGACCTGGTCCAAAAAGAAGTGGGAGGTGTTGCAGGGGACGGCGATACAGGTGCACCCCGCCCCCTCCAGCAGACGGGCGTCGGCCAGCAGACGGCGGTATACCGCCTGCCGCTCCGCCTCGCTGCCCAGAATGGCGGCGGTGCGGTCGGGCATCCCGCTGTCCGACAGGATCAGGGCGTCCACATGCTCCTGGTCCGTCCGGGCGTCGGTGCGGTCAATGACAAACTGATAAAAGGTATTGGTCGCCTGGGGGCCCATTCCCCCCAGAACGCCGAGACGGTATTGCATAAAGCTGCTCCTTGTTAGTTAAGTTTGTTGTCTAAGGGGATATTTCGCCGCTCCGGCGGCGAGTGACTTTGCCAACAGCGGCAAAGTCACCAAAACGCCGTTCAGGGGCTTCGCCCCTGAAGACCCCAGCCTGCGCCCCACGTTTTAAGCGCCGGATTTTGGCCCCCTACCCGGCCTCCGGCCTTTGTCGGAGGTGCTCAGTGTATTACTCCTCTGGAAGCTTGTTGTACTGGTCAAACCGCTTGATGTTGCCCAGGTGGTTCTTGCACACCCGCAGCCGCCGCCTGAGAGAGGCGTCCGCCGGGCAGACCAGGGAGTGGTGGTCCGCCCCGGCCCGGATGAGGGCGCGCATCTCCTGGTGGTACCGCTTGGGGGTAAATCTGAAAGCCACGCGCTTGGGCACCATCCGCCACAGGGAGCGGTTCTCTGTCATGGTGAAGGGCAGCTCCTTTTCCTCAATCCGGTCCTCCACCACCAGCCTGGCGATGTTGTGGCCCGCGCCGGTGACATAGTAGTTGCTCCGGCCCTGACGGCAGTTGATCTCGAAGGCCTTGTATCTGCCGTCCCGGCTGTCATACTTGATGTCGAAGTTGGAAAAGCCCACGAAATGGAGCGCCTCCAGCAGGCCCTTGATCTTCAGCTCCAGCACCTCGTCCCGCTCGGTGAGAATGACGGCGTGGTTGCCGATACCGTGGGGGGAGTGCTCCTCCAGCAGGACGTGGCCCAGGCACATGGTGGTCACCCGGCCATTGCGGTCAGAGTAGCTGGTGAGCACCCGCATGTAGCTGTCGTCTCCGGGGATGAACTCCTGAAGCACCATGTGGTCCCGGTAGCCGGCGGCGTAGACATGGTCCAGGCTCTCCAGCAATTCTTCCCAGCTTTGGCAGATATAGACCTTGGCCAGGGAATGGTCGCCGCAGGCCCAGTAGGCCACGCTGTCAGCCGGCTTGGCGATGTAAGGCGGGCCCCAGGGGAGGGTGAAGCTGCGGCCCATAGACCTGTCATAAATAAAGGTGGCCGGGTGGTCGATGCCGTGCTCGTCGCACAGCCGGTAAAATTGCTCCTTGTTGATGAGGGTGTCCAGCAGCGCCCCGTCGATGTAGGGGGCGATTATGTTGGCGGGCAGTGATTCCTTACAGCGGGCGGCCAGCTGGACATAGCTGTCCCCGCATCCCAGCAGGATGACCTTTTTGTCCGGGAACTCCTCCGCCACGGCCCGGACGTTGCGGAGGAATATCCCCTCGTCCTCGTTGTCCGGACACACCCGGTAGTCGAGGATGGCGCTTCCGTGACAGGGGAAGGAGGGGTACTTGCCGTAGGCCACGGACCGCACCCCGTAGGCCTCGTAAAAGGCCCGGGCCACGCTGTATACATTGATGTCGCCGCCGAAGAGCAGCGGCTGAAAGGGGAGGGCGTTGGGCATGAGAAAAAACCTCGCTTTTTATCGATATTCCCGCACGAACCCCTTGGCAAAAATGGGGTCGATGTCGAAGGTGGCCAGGTCGCCGGCGGAACACTTCATATTGGTGACGTTGAGCAAAGTCTCGGTGGCGCCGATGGGCCCCATCACCCGGGCCTTCTGGTCGCCGATGCGGACGGTACGGTTCCGCGCCTGCCGCCACCGGGCACACAGGGCTAAAAATCCGGTCTCCCGGGGCCTGAACACCCCGAAGCCGTTCTGGTAGCCCACGGGGAGCACCGCGATCCGGGTGGGCTTTTTCAGCACAATGGGCCGGTCCGTGCCCAGGGAGTGGCCCTTGGGCAGCCAGCGGGCCTCGGCCAGGGGAGCCTCCCCATAGCCCACCGTCTTGAGCCGGTCGTCCCGGGTGCGGCGGCACCGGCCCAGAATGGCCGAGCCCGCCCGGACCCCGTCCAGCCGGGCGCCGTCGTTGTGGAGCAGGGCGAAGGAGCCGGCGGCGTGGACCATCCCCGTCTCGTAGCCGGCCTGGTGGATGGTATCCAGCACCCGGTGGAACTGTTCCAGCTGGCGCTCCGCCTCCGGGTCGTTGGGGCGCATGCCGTGCAGCTGGGTGTAGATGCCCTCCAGGGCCACGTTGGGCAAGGAGCGGTAGGCCAGCAGAATCTTCTCCGGCTCGCTGACCAGAAAGCCGCCGAAGCCCATCCCCGTGTCCACCTGAATGTGGGCGCAGGCCACGGTGGAGCGGTTCTCCGCCAGGGCGTTGAGGGCCAGTCCCGTGTCCACCGAGGAGACGGTGCACACCACGTTCAGGTCCACCAGCCGCTCCAGCTCCTCCCGGTCGGTGGTGGAGCGGAGCATGAGAATCTCCTCGTCCTCAAAGCCGGCCTGGCGCAGCTTTTCCGCGTCCTTCACCTCACACACGGCAAAGCGGCCGATGCCCTCCGCTCGGAGCAGCCTGGCCATGGGCGCCACCCCCGCGCCGCCGCCGTCGCCGGTGAGCACGCCGTAGATGACCGCCCCCGCCGCCCTCTCCTTGATGACGGACAGATTGTGCTTGACCGCAGCCTTTTCAATGACCAGCTTGCGCATAAGGATAGCCCCCTTTTCTCTCTGGCGGGAACACCTGTTCAGTCTGCCCATACCAGTGGACGTGTCATACCAATTCATGTTATTTTACCACTCCTCGGGAAAAATAGCAATGTTGCAATCCGGGAATATTTGGTGTAAAATACAAGTACGATATTTTAGAATAGGAGGAGTATGCTTATGGACGAAAAGGTAAAGGCCTTGCTGGAGCGGGTGAAGGGGACGGCCAGCTTCGCCGCCGACGCCGCCGCCGATTCCGCCCGGGTGGCCGGCAAAAAGGCGGGCCAGATGGTGGACGTGGCCAAGCTGAACGTGCAGCTCTTTGACCTCAACGGGGAGTATAACGACGTTCTGCGCCAGTTGGGCCAGGTGATGGTGGACACCCACCGGGGTCATGCCCCCGAGGGGGCGCTGGTCACCTCTCTGCTGAACCAGGCAGACGAGAAGAGCAGAAAGATCGCCGAGCTGAAGGGCCGCGTCGCCGACCTGAAGCAGGCCCAGACCTGCCCGAGCTGCGGGGAGCCTTGCGGCAAGAACGACAAGTTCTGCCGCTCCTGCGGCGGCAGGCTGTAAGGAGGGCCCTATGGACTATACAATGGATCAATACCGCTCCAGCGCTCAGGCCATCCGGGAGCGGCTGGGGGGCTTTGTCCCCAAGGTGGCCATGGTGCTGGGCTCCGGCCTGGGCTATCTGGGGGACGAGGTGGAGAACCCCATCGCCATCGACTACCGGGACATCCCCCACTTTAAGGCCTCCACCGCCCCCGGCCACAAGGGCCGGCTGGTTTTCGGCGCCCTGGAGGGCCAGAAAGTGGCCGTGATGCAGGGAAGAATGCACCACTACGAGGGCTACTCCTACGAGGCTGTGTCCTACGCCGTGCGGGTGCTGCGCCTGCTGGGCTGCGACACCCTCATTGTCACCAACGCCGCCGGCTGCGTCAACACCCAGTGGAAGGCCGGCGACCTGATGCTCATCACCGACCAGATCAAGATGTTTTCCGAATCCCCCCTCCGGGGGGAGAACCTGCCCGATTTCGGCGTCCGCTTCCCCGACGCCTCCCACCTGTACACCCCCCGGCTCCAGGCGCTGGCCCGTGAGACGGCCGGGGAACAGGGCATCCCCCTGCGGGAGGGAGTCTATTTCTACTGCTACGGCCCCCAGTATGAGACCCCGGCGGAGATCAGGGCTGTCCGTCTGCTGGGCGGGGACGCCGTGGGCATGTCCACCGCCCCCGAGGTCATCGCGGCCGGCCACTGCGGCATGGAGGTGCTGGGGCTCACGCTGCTTTCCAACATGGCCGCCGGCATTCTGGACCAGCCCCTGTCCGAGCAGGAGGTTCTGGACGCCGCCGCCGCCGCCCGTGAGAAGTTCTCCGGACTGGTGCGGGCCTGCCTGAGGAAAATGTAAGGAGAAGCTAAACATGTCAATTCTGTTTACGAACGCCGCCGTTGTGACGATGGACCCGGCGAATCCGGTACTGAAGGACGCCTTTGTGGCGGTGGAGGGCGCCAAAATCGCCTCGGTGGGGTCGGAGCGCCCCCAGGGAACCTTTGACCGGATAGTTGACTGCGCCGGCAAAGTGCTCATGCCCGGTCTGGTCAACGCCCACACCCACGTCCCCATGGCTCTCATGCGGGGCTACGGCGGAGGCTGCGACCTGCAGCACTGGCTCAACGACTACATCTTCCCCGCCGAGGCCAGACTGGACGACCGCTGTGTGGCCGCCGGGACCGCCCTGGGACTGGCCGAGATGATTGCCTCGGGCACCACCTGCATCGCCGACATGTATATGAACACCGAGACCATCGCCCAGACCGTGCTGGATGCGGGCATCTCCGCCAACCTGTCCTGCGGGGCGGTGTATTTCGGCGACCCGGCGGATTTTTCCCCGGAAAAGTGCGGCGACTGCGCCAACCACGTCCGACTCTATGAGAACTGGCACAACGCCGGGGACGGGCAGATTCTGGTGGACGCCTCCATCCACGCGGAGTACACCTCCTGCCCCCCGGCCTGGGAGTGGGTGGCCGGTTTTGCCCAAAAGCACGGCCTGGGGATGCACGTCCACATCTCCGAAACCCGGTCGGAGCATGAGAAGTGTCTGGAGAAGTACGGCCGGACCCCCATCTCTCTGCTGGATCAGTACGGCGTATGGGAAAACGGCGGCCACGCCGCCCACTGCGTCTGGGTGAGCGGCAAAGATATGGAGCTCATGGCCCGGAAGAACATCACCGCCGTCCACAACCCGGTGTCCAACCTCAAACTGGCCTCCGGGGTGGCCCGGGTTCCAGAGCTTCTCAAAGCCGGGGTAAACGTGGCTCTGGGCACCGACGGGGTGGCCTCCAACAACAGCCACGACCTCTTTGAGGAGATCAAGCTGGCCGCCATCCTCCACAAGGGGACCACCGGCGACCCCACGGCCGTCTCCGCCTTCCAGGCCCTGTCCATGGCCACCGTCAACGGCGCCAGGACCCTGGGCCGGGACGCCGGGGTCATCGCCCCCGGCAAGGTCGCCGACCTGATCCTGGTGGACTTCACCTCGAAAAATCTCTTTCCCTGTCACGATGTACTGGAAAATCTGGTCTACTCGGCCAACGGCTCCAATGTGGTGATGAATATGGCCCGTGGAAACATCATATATGAAAAGGGAGAATTCCTTACCCTGGACCTGGAGAAAATCCGCGACCAGGTGAAGAACTACGCCCTGCCCCATATCTTTGGTTAATCAGGAGGCGGCCTATGGCCCGATATGACGCGCCCTCTCGCCGAAGCGGCGGACAAAAACAAAATACCTTCTTCGGCGGGGCGGCCATTCTGGCGGCAGGCGCCATGGTGGTCAAGCTGATCGGCATGTTCTACAAGATCCCCCTGAACAACATCATCGGGGCCCAGGGCAACGCCGACTTCAACAACGCCTACAACATCTACGCCGTTCTGCTCACCATCTCCACCGCCGGCCTGCCCGTGGCTGTCTCCAAGCTGGTGAGCGAGGCCAACGCTCAGGGCCGGCGCAATCAGGTGCGGCGCACCTTCCAGCTGGCTCTGGGGATGTTCCTGATTTTGGGCACGCTGTCCTTCCTGGTCATGTACTTCAAGGCGGACGCCCTGGCCGGCCTGATGAACGACACCAAGGCCGCCCCCGGCATCCGGGCCCTGGCCCCGGCGGTGGTATGCGTGGGCTGTCTGGCCGCCCTGCGGGGCTACAGCCAGGGGCACCTTAATATGACTCCCACCTCCGTCTCCCAGATCATCGAGGCCCTGTGCAAGCTGTTCATCGGCCTGTCTCTGGCCTACGCCCTCATCAAAATGGGCCAGCCCCCGGAGATGGCCGCCGCCGGCGCCATTACCGGCGTGACGGTGGGCACGGTGGTCGCCCTGGTCTATATGGTCATCAGCTTCTTCCTGGCCCGTCTCCGGGAACCTGGCCGCAGCCGGGACGTGCCCGACGCTTCCGGCGACATTATCCGGGACATTCTGCGCATCGCCATCCCCATCACCCTCAGCTCCTCTATGGTGGGCATTGTGACGGTGATCGACTCCTCCCTGGTCCAGGGGCAGGTCCAGAAGGCCTTGCTGGAGAACCCCGCCTGCTGGGAGCTGTACCAAAGCTTTGTGGACTTCGCCCCCCTGGAGAGCGCCATCTCCGCCTGGAAGGGGCTTCTCACAGAGGGAACGGCCGCCACAATGGCAGTCCTCAGCGCCCAGGCAGAGGCGGCCCAGGCCGCTCTGGCGGCGGGGACCGCCCTCACCGCTCCGCAGGAAGGGGCCCTGGCCCTGCACACCACCCTGGAGAGCATTAGCCGCACCCTCTACGGCAACTACAGCAGCGCCCTGACCATCTACAACCTGCCCACCGCCCTGATGACGGCCATCACCATCTCGGTGATCCCCACCGTCTCCGGGGCGCTGGCCCGGCGGGACCGCCGGGGGGCCTCCCGGGTGGCAGCCTCCGCTTTGCGGATTACCGCTCTGCTGGCCTTCCCCATGGGTGTGGGACTGTTCGTGCTGGGCACCCCCATCGTCCAGCTTCTCTTTCCCAAAATGGAGAGCTCCCTGGCCGGTCCTCTGCTGTCTACCCTGGGTCTGGCCACGGTATTTGTGTGCCTGATGCTGGTGTGTAACTCCATACTCCAGGCCTATGGCTTTGTCAACCTGCCCATCCTGGTGATGGTACTGGGGGGCGGATTGAAGATTTTTACCAACTACAACGTGGTGGCTATGCCCCAAATGGGCATCTATGGCGCGCCGGCGGGCAACATCCTGTGCTTCGGGCTGTGCCTGCTGCTGGACCTGCTTCTCATCAGCCGCGTGGTCCCCCGCCGGCCCCGGTATCTGCCCGTCTTTCTCAAGCCCTTTACCTCCTCCGCCATTATGGGCGCAGCCGCCTGGGCGGTGTACGGGCTGGGGTCCAAGCTCCTCAGCTCCGCCCCGGAGGGGGGAGGGCCGGCCGTCCTCAGCACCACCGGCAACGCCATCTGCGTCCTGGGGGCTATTGGGGTGGCCATGGTCGTCTATCTGGTCCTGGTCGCCGCCCTGCGGGCGATCTCTCGGGACGACCTGGCCCTGATGCCAAAAGGCGACAAGCTGGCTCGCCTGCTCCGGCTATAGGGGTTTATTTGGGATTTTCTGGAAAATTCAGTAAATATTTTTTCACATTTTCCTAAAAGCAAGGAAAAAAGACTTGATTAGGGAGCGAAATTGTGGTAGATTTTAAAATAGCGGAAAATTACGGCATGGACGATTTGCTCAAAATCATGGAGCTGCTTCGGGCCCCCGGGGGCTGTCCCTGGGATCGGACCCAGACCCATCAGTCCATCCGGGACAACATGCTGGAGGAGGCCTATGAGGCCGCCGATGCCATTGACCGCATGGACATGGAAAATCTCAGGGAGGAGCTGGGCGACGTACTGCTCCAGGTGGTGTTCCACGCATCCATGGCTCAGGAGGCGGGGCAGTTCACCTTTGGCGGCGTAGTGGACGGCATCTGCAAAAAGCTGGTCTACCGCCACCCCCACGTCTTCGGAACGGTGGAGGCCCGGGACCCCGATGGGGCCCTGTCCGCCTGGGACGCCCAGAAGCGGGAGGAGAAGGGCCAGCGGACCGCCGCCGACACCTTGGACAGCGTGGCCCGGGCGCTGCCCGCTTTGACCCGCGCCGCCAAGCTCCAGAGCAAGGCCGCCAAGGCGGGCTTCGACTGGAGGGACGCCGCCCCCGCTATGGACAAGCTGTCCGAGGAGCTGGAGGAGTTCCGGACCGCCGTGCGGGAGGGCTCCAATATAGAGGAGGAGCTGGGCGACCTGCTCTTCGCCGCCGTCAAGGCCGGCCGGTTTGCCGGCGTGGACGGCGAGACCGCCTTGCAGAAGGCCTGCGAGAAGTTCATCCGCCGCTTCCGGCGGGTGGAGCAGCTTGCCGCCGCTCCGCTGGACAAGCTGAATGTCCCCGCCCTGGAGGAGCTCTGGGCCAGGGCAAAAGAGGAAGAGGCTTAACACCCGGAAGGATCTGTATTGACAGCCAGGAAATTACGCGCCGGAGAATTCCCGTCCGGGCCGGAGGTTTACGGCTGTGAATGTAGACCAGAAGGGTTTTAAGTATATATTCAGGCAGCCGGTTGAAAGCTGTCAAACAATTGCACAGGAGGAGAAAATATGAATAAAACCGAACTGATTGCGGCAGTGGCTGAGAAGTCCGAGCTGTCCAAGAAGGACGCTGAGGTCGCCATTTCCGCCGCCATCGACGTGATCACCGACGCTCTGCGCAGCGGTGAGAAGGTTCAGCTGGTAGGCTTTGGCTCTTTTGAGGTAAAGACCCGCGCTGAGCGCATGGGCCGCAACCCTCAGACCAAGGAGCCCATTCCCATTCCCGCCTCCAAGGCCCCCGTGTTCAAAGCCGGCAAGGCCCTGAAGGACGCGGTTGCCCGCTGAACGGGACTGTTTCATCAGGAGACGCCGCCGCAAGGCGGCGCCTCTTTCTTTTGGAGGACACTATGCGACTGGATAAATGGTTAAAGGTATCCCGGCTCATTAAGCGCCGCACCGTGGCCAACGAGGCCTGCGACAACGAGCGGGTTTCCGTCAACGGCCGGCCCGTCCGGGCCAGCTACGACGTGAAGGTGGGCGACCGGGTGGAGCTGAAATTCGGACAGAACACCGTGAAGGTAGAGGTGCTGGTGGTGGCCGACAACGTGGGCAAGGCGGACGCCGCCGCCATGTACAAGGAGATATTATGAGAAAACGGCTGCTGTGCGCCCTACTGGCCGCGGCACTGGTTATGTCCGCCGGTTGCTCCCGTTATACGGCGTCTAGGGAGTTCAGCCTGTTCGCCATGGATACGCTGGTCAATGTCACCCTCTATACGGGGGAGCAGGAGGCGGCGAGCAAGGAACAGGCGATCATGAGCGGCGCTGTCAGCAGCATAGAGAAGGCGCTGTCAGTGACCCGAGAGGACAGCGACATCTCCCGCGTCAACCGGAAATCCGGCCAACAGGGAACCACGGTGGACAGTGGGACCATCGAGGTGCTGTCCCGTGCCCTGGAGCTGTGTCAGGTCACGGATGGAGCCCTGGACATCACCGCCTACCCCGCCGTGAAAGCCTGGGGCTTCACCCAGGAGGAGCACCGGGTGCCCTCTCCCACCGAGTTGGAAGCATTAGCGGCAAAGATCGACTACTCCGCCGTCAAGCTGGAGGAGGATACTGTCACCCTTCCGGAGGGAATGGAGATCGACCTGGGGGCGGTGGCCAAGGGCTACGCCGGGGACTGGCTGGCCAGGGATGCCCGAGGGAATGGCATTACCTCCGCCCTGCTGGACCTGGGCCAGAGCACCATTGTCGCCGTGGGGAGCAAGCCGGGGGGCAGCCCCTGGCGCATCGGGGTGGTGGACCCCGCCCGGCCGGAGAACTACTTCGCCGTGGTGGAGCTGGAGGACATGGCCATGGGCACCTCCGGGGGCTACCAGCGGTACTTTGAGCAGGACGGCGTCACCTACTGGCACATTCTGGACCCGGACACCGCCGCCCCCGCCCGGTCCGGGCTCAGTTCGGTGACGGTGGTCTCCCCCTCGGCCTTTCTCTGCGACGGCCTGTCCACCGCCCTGTTCGTCATGGGCCTGGAGAAGGGAACCGCCTTCTGGCGGGACCACCCCGAGCTGGAGTTCGAGGCCATCTTTGTCACCGAGGACGGGGAAATCTACCGCACCGCCGGGCTGGAGGGCCGGTTTTCTCTGGCGGAGGGGTATACGGACCGGGAGGTGACCGTACTGGAATGAAAACCAAAGTGATCTTGTTCCTGCTGCTGGCCGCCGCCGCCGTCTCCGCCGCCGTTCTCCTGCTCCGGGGCGGGGGAGAGGACAGCCCCGTGGCCCGGATCACCCGGGACGGCGTCCTGCTGGAGGAGATTGACCTGAACGAGGTGGACCGGCCCTACACCCTCACCTTTGCGGACGAGAGCGGCTCCAACACCGTTTCCGTGGAACGGGGCCGCATCCGGGTATCGGAGGCCGACTGCCCCGACCGGGTCTGCGTCAATCAGGGCTGGATCTCGGACGGCGCCGTGCCTGTCGTCTGCCTGCCCCACAGGCTGATGGTGGAGATCAGGGGAGGCGGAGGTGAGCTGGATGGCGGGGCCGGTTAAAAGGGTAAGGCGAATCACGCTTCTGGCCCTGCTCACCGCCATCGCTCTGACCATTTTCATGGCGGAGGCTCAACTCCCGATGATTCCCGTCCCGGGGGTCAAGCTGGGGCTGGCCAACATCGTCACGGTGTACGCTATGTTCGCCCTGGGTCCAGGGGACGCCCTGCTGGTGCTGTCCGCCCGGATATTCCTGGGGGCGGTGTTCTCCGGCCAACCCATGACCCTCATCTACAGCGCCGCCGGGGGGTTCTTGAGCTGGTGCGCCCTGTACCTGCTGCGCAAGGCCCTCACTCAGGAACACATCTGGCTGGCCAGCCCCGTGGCCGCCATTTTCCACAATCTCGGGCAGCTCCTCGCCGCCGCCGCCGTCCTGCGCTCCTGGGCCGTGATGGCCTACCTGCCCTACCTCATCATCGCCGCCGTGCTGGCCGGACTGTTCACCGGCATCGCCGCCCAGGCGCTGATCCGCCGGCTGGACGGAATCAAACTATGACAGAAGCGAAAAGCCCCGGATACCTGCTCCAAGGTATCCGGGGTTTCCCGTTGAAAAAGAGGATTAAAATGAAACGAACTGTCTCTTGCGAATCTTATCTTATCGAAAAGATATTAACAAATCCAACGTCAGATGTTACAAAAGAATTAAATCGTCTATAAATTCAAAGGGCCGGCGGATTTTTTTGGCGCTTTTCGCCAGAACACCCAGCTAAAAAGGGGGAAAGGCCAACGGAGCGACCCGTCAGCCTTTCAAAAAATGGAGGATAGAATGAAAAGATGTTCTTGCCTTGCGAGTATGAGTATAGCCAAAAGATTTTACAAAAGTTCTCTCCAGTTGTTACAAAAGATTTAAATATTGCGTAGATTCAAAAAAAATTTTTGCAGGACCTCCCCGCACTCCCGCTCCAGCGGCCCCCGGTATATCCTGGGGCGGTGGTTAAACCGCTCCTCAAACAGGTTGAGCACCGACCCGCAGCACCCGGCCTTCTCGTCCCGGACGCCGTAGCGGACCTCCTCAATCCGGGCGTTGACAATGGCCCCGGCGCACATGGGACAAGGCTCCAGGGTGACGTACAGGGCACAGCGGTGCAGCCGCCAGCTCCCCAGCCGGCCGCAGGCGTCCCGGATGGCCTCCACCTCGGCGTGGGCGGTGGCGTCGCCTCTGGCCTCCCGGCGGTTGCGCCCCCGGCCCACAATCTCCCCGTTCCGGACGATTACACAGCCCACCGGCACGTCCCCATCTGCCGCCGCATCTCGCGCCAGGGCCAGGGCCTGGCCCATAAAGTACTCGTGGTCCATTTTGCCCCTCTTTTCTGAAAAAGCCCCTCGCGGCTTAAGGCCGGAGGGGCTTGGTTCTTATGACGAAAAAATCAGATCAGGCTCAGAACCAGGGTAATGACAATCCACAGAATGGCCACCCACTTGGTCATCTTGGCCAGCTTGGCGTCCAGGCTCTTGGCCTTGTTCTTGGACAGGAAGGTGTC
>ERZ779622.282-NODE-282-length-33246-cov-8.510500_pt1 | contig 33246 bp, 46 predicted proteins | sample MGYA00514188_ERZ779622 | MGnify/ENA primary metagenome ERZ779622 (study PRJEB29562, sample SAMEA4376702) | mouse gut metagenome | isolation source: Cecum | study: EMG produced TPA metagenomics assembly of the A DSS colitis mouse model was used to assess the... | reverse complement strand
TTATCATCTTTACATGAAAAAGTCTGCCAAGAGGCAGACTTTTTCGACAGGCTGACGGGCCCTCCCTATAGGGAGGGCCCGCTGGCGCGTCGGTGAGACCGCCTTACAGATTGAAGTAGCGCTCAAACTCGGCGGGGTGGGGGATAGCGGACAGCTGGCTGCATTCCTTGCGCTTGGCCGCCGCCAGATTGGACAGCAGCCCTTCGGGGAACACCCCTCCGGCGGTGAGGTAGTCGTGGTCGGCTTCCAGGGCGTCCAGGGCGGCCTCCAGGGAGGTGGGCAGGTGCTCCAGCTTGGCCTTTTCCTCATCGGACAGGGTGTAGAGGTTGCAGTCGTAGGGACCCCAGCCGCTGGCATGGGGATCAATGCGGTTCTTGACGCCGTCCAGTCCGGCCATGAGCAAGGCCGCGTAGCAGAAGTAGGGGTTGCAGGTGGCGTCCGGGTTGCGAATTTCAAAGCGGCGCAGGCTGGGGGTCTTGGCGTAGGCGGGGATGCGGATGACCGCGCTGCGGTTGGAGGTGGCGTAGCCCACGGTGACGGGGGCCTCGAACCCGGGCACCAGCCGCTTGAAGGAGTTGGTGCTGGGGTTGGTAATGGCGCACAGGGAGTTGATGTGCTTGAGCAGGCCGCCCATGAAAAAGTGGGCCGTCTGGCTGAGGTGGGAGTAGCCGTTGTCGTCAGAGAAAACGGGCTGGCCGTCTTTCATCAGCAGCATGTGGACATGCATCCCGCTGCCCGCCTCGCCGTACACCGGCTTGGGCATCAGGGTGGCGCACTTGCCGTACTTCAGGGCGGTGTTGTGGATGATGTATTTAATCATCATGGTGGCGTCGGCCATTTTGGACATCTGGCCCAGCTGGGGCTCGATCTCGAACTGGCCGGCGGCCCCCACCTCGGGGTGGTGGTACTTGATGGGAATGCCGGCGGCCTCCATGTGCATGCACATCTCACTGCGGCACTCGTAGGTGCGGTCGAAGGGCTTAGCCACATGGTAGTTGGCCTGGCGGGGGACAACAACTCCCTTGCCGTTGACAGCGCTGTTCCAGTGGGCCTGCTCGGCGTCCACCTCCATACCGATGGCGCTGGGGGTGACCTGCCAGGAGGCGCTGTCGAAAAGATAGAACTCAAACTCAGGAAGAATCAGCATGGTATCGGCAATGCCGGTGTCCCGCATGTACCGCTCGGCGGCCAGAACAATGTTCCGGGGATACTGATCCAGAGGGCGGTTTTCCGGGTAGCCGATCACCATGGCGTTGCCTGTCATGGACAGGGTGGGAACGTCGCAGAAAGGATCAATCACCGCCGTGTCCGGGTCGGGAATAAAGACCATGTCGCTCTTCTCTACCACGGCGTAACCGTAGTTTGAGGCGTCAAAGCCGATGCCGTTTGCCATGGTTTCCTCTGAGAAATGCTGTGCGGGAATGGTCACATGGCGGAACTGGCCGTTGATATCCACCATTTTGAAGTCCACCATCTGAATTCCTCGGTTCTGAATCATATTCATGATATCCTGCGCAGTTTTTTGCATGACAGCTTCCTCCTTATGTGTTTATAATGTCCGGCTGGTCCAATCAGTTGTTTCTTTTGGGTATTATAACATGATCCTGCTTGTAAATCCAGGCTGATTTTGAAATATTTACCGATTTTCAGCCGCCGGGGCGGCCCAGCTCCTCCGGCGGAACCCCCAGCAGCAAAAGGGCCCCGGCGGCGGCCAGGGAGGGAAGCTCCCCCGCCCCAGGCTCCAGGCGGAGGGGGAATTCCTGCCGCTCCACCACTTGGCCGTCCACCGTCACCAGCTCCCGCTGGAGGGCGGCCCACAGGGTATCCCCCTCACGGCTGGAGAGGGTCAGGCTGTCCCGGGGGGAGGCGCCGTAACTGACGGCGCTGGCCGCGCGGAGAGGCAGTCCGCCCGTTCCTCCGGGCAGCAGGACGGTGCGGCACTGTCTGGGCAGCGGCACTCCCACTGCGGCCGCCCGGGGGGACACCACCACCAGGGCAGGATGGTTTCCCCGGGCACACCGGCCCCCCAGGCCGCCCCGGGCGGCCAGTCCGCGTAAAATTGCCTGCTCGATGCCCTCTTCGGCTTCCAATACCTGAAAACATTCCATTTCTCTCTCCCCTTTCCCGTCAGTTTGGGCGTATTTTCGGATTTTATGCAAAAAATATGGAGAAAGCTCTTGACAAGCCTCCTATCTGCTGGTAAAATACTCAAGCCGCTTCAAGCAGGTATTCAAGTGAGACCACTCCGCCTGCAAGAGCGAGCCCGTAATAAAGGAGTTGAAAATTATGCAGGCAATTATCGTGACTGGCGGCAAGCAGTACAAGGTGGCCCAGGGCGACACCCTGTTCATCGAGAAGCTGGAGGCCGAGGCCGGTCAGGCTGTCACCTTCGACAAGGTGCTGGCGATTCTGGACGGGGACAAGGCCGTCTTCGGCGCGCCCACCGTGGAGGGCGCTTCCGTGGCCGCCACCGTGGTCAAGAACGGCAAGGGCAAGAAGATCCGCATCTTCAAGTATACCCCCAAGAAGGGCTATCGTAAGCGCCAGGGCCACCGTCAGCCCTACACCAAGGTGGAGATCGGTGCCATCAAGGCCTGATGACTACCGTCACGTTTTGTTCCGAGGGCAGCCGCATCGCCGGCTTTGAGATGCAGGGCCACAGCGGCTACGCCCCCCAGGGGGAGGACATTGTGTGCGCCGCCCTCACCAGCGCCGTCCGGCTCACCGAGTGCGCCGTCAACGATGTGCTGGGGCTGGAGGCCCCGGTGAAGGCGCGGGACAAGGACGCCTACCTTTCCCTGAAGCTCCCCAAGGCACTGAATCCGGACAGTGAGCGCGTCTGCCAGACCCTTCTGGCCGCCTTGCTGGTCCACTGTGTTCAGCTGGCTGAGGAGTACCCTGAAAATATATCCGTCATGGAGGTGTAAGAGATGCTGAATATCGGTTTACAGTTTTTCGCCCATAAAAAGGGCGTGGGCTCCACCCGCAACGGCCGGGACTCCGAGTCCAAGCGCCTGGGCGTGAAGCGGGGCGACGGTCAGTTCGTGCTGGCCGGCAACATTCTGGTCCGCCAGCGGGGCACCCACATTCACCCCGGCGTCAACGTGGGCAAGGGCAGCGACGATACCCTGTACGCCATGAAGTCTGGCCGGGTGAAGTTCCATCGCCTGGGCAAGGACCGCAAGCAGGTCTCCATCGTGGAGGAGACCCCAGCGGAGTAACATCGGTTAAAAAGCCGCAAACGAGTACCGTTTGCGGCTTTTTCTTAATGAAAGCAGGAGGGATTTCGTGGAATACAGAAAATTTTCTCAGGGCTGCGTCCTGCGCCTGGACCCGGGCGAGGAGGTGGTGGACTGCCTGACCCGTCTGGTGGAGCAAGAGAATGTTCAGCTTGGGACGGTCTCTGCTCTGGGAGCGGCCAACGATGTCACCATGGGTATTTTTGATACGCAGGAGAAAAAATACTACTCCCGGCGCTGCCAGGGACAGTATGAGATCTCTGCCCTGGTGGGGAATGTGACCCGGCAGGAGGGGAAACCCTATCTCCATCTGCACATCACGATTGGAAACCCGTCAACCGGAGAGGTTTACGCCGGCCATCTGTCCGCCTGTACCATCAGCGCCACTCTGGAGCTGTTTTTACAGGTCTGGGACGGGCAGATCGGCCGGAAGTTCAGCGATACCGTGGGACTGAACCTGCTGGACTTCTGAATTAACTCAGAAGGAGAATTGTCTATGGAACAGTGGCTGTATGTGATGTTCATTGAGAAGACCAAGACTTACAATAAGCTGACCAAGGCCGCCGTGGAGCGGCATGTGGCCAATCTGAGACAACTGGACGAAGAGGGACACATTGAGCTGGCCGGGGTGTTCAAGGGCTACCCCGGCGTGGCGGGCATGTATATCCTCCGGGCGGAGAGCCTCGAGGCGGCAGAGGAACTGTGCAGACGGGAGCCTCTGGTGGCGGAGGGGTTCGCCACCTACAAGCTAAAAGCTTTCCAGCCCGCAAATCAGGGTAATAACTATCTGCTCTAACAGGAAAAGTTCTTTTTCTTCCAAGAAGAAGGAATAAAAGAAAGGAGGCGCCCGATATGGCAGCGCCCTTTGTGGATACGGCAAAGATTAGCGTCCGCTCCGGGAACGGGGGGAACGGCGTGGTGTCCTTTCACCGGGAGAAGTACGTGGCCAACGGCGGCCCCGACGGGGGCGACGGCGGCCGGGGCGGGGACATTGTGCTAGAGGTCAACGACCACATGTCCACCCTGATGGACTTGCGCTACAAGCGCAAATATGTGGCGGACAGCGGGGCCGATGGCGCGGGCAAGCGGTGTACCGGCAAGGACGGGGAGGACCTCATCATCCGGGTGCCCCGGGGCACCGTCATCCGGGACGCCGAGACCGGAGAGATCATCCAGGACATGTCCCAGACCGACCGCTTTGTGCTGTGCCGGGGCGGCCGGGGCGGCTGGGGCAATCAGCACTTCGCCACCCCCACCCGGCAGGTGCCCCGGTTCGCCAAGGCAGGCCTGCCCGGCCAGAGCCGGGATGTGGTGCTGGAGCTGAAGCTGCTGGCCGATGTGGGGCTGGTGGGCTTCCCCAACGTGGGCAAGTCCACCTTGCTGTCGGTGGTCAGCCGGGCTCAGCCCAAGATCGCCAACTACCACTTCACCACCCTATTCCCCAACCTGGGGGTGGTCTATGTGGAGGAGGGGGTATCCTTTGTCATGGCGGATATCCCCGGCATCATCGAGGGGGCAGCAGAGGGGGCCGGCCTGGGCCACGACTTCCTGCGCCACATCGACCGCTGCCGGCTGCTGGTCCATGTGGTGGATGTGTCCGGCTCCGAGGGCCGGGACCCGGTGGCCGACTTTGAGGCCATCAACGAGGAGCTGCGGCAGTATTCCCCCGAGCTGGCCTCCCGGAGGATGATCGTGGCGGCAAACAAGGCGGACATTATGACCGACCCGGCTTTGCTGGACAAGCTTCGAACCCATGTGGAGAGCCTGGGACTGGAGCTGTACGCCATCTCCGCCGCCACCCACAAGGGCACCCGGGAGCTGGTGCTGCGTACCGCCCGGCTCCTCCAGGAGCTGCCCCCCGTGGCGGTGTATGAGCCCACCTATGTGGAGCGCCCCCCGGAGGTGGACACCGACGGGGCGGTGGAAATTCAGGAGTTCGACGGCACCTGGGTGGTGGACGCCCCCTGGCTGCAGCGGCTCATCGCCAACGTCAACTTCGGCGACTACGAGTCCAGGAACTGGTTCGACCAGAAGCTGCGCCAGTCTGGACTGTTCGGCAGGCTGGAGGAAATGGGCATCAAGGACGGGGACATCGTGTCCATGTACGACCTGGAGTTTGAATATCAGCGGTAATATATTGTATTTCCCCGCCATCCGGGCGGGGAAATATATGTTTATCGGCATAAAGACAAAAGCAGACGCTTCGGCGCCTGCTTTTTGGCAGCTGTGTCTGTACCGGGTGTTTCATCCGTTTAGTGCCGCCGCCTGCTCCTCCAGCCAGACGGCGGTCTGAGTCAGGCCGTCCTCTGTGACAGGAAAGACGGCTGTGGCAATAATCTCACTCAGCTCCATGGTCAAGGGCCCCTTCCACAGCCGGACAGAGAGCTGCTTTTCTCCCGCCGCATCGGAGACCTCCGGCCGAATGAAGAACCGGGCGCTGCCCAGACTGCCGTACCAAGTGTTGCCGTTCTCCCAGAAGAGAAGAGTGGGGATTTCAATGGTGTTCAATGGGGACGCCTCCTTTTTCCTCATTATAAAGGAAACCGGCCGGTCTGTAAAGCCTCGCACCAAAGAACGGGGCGGTCATAGTATGGTATGTGGCATAGCCACATTGATTACTTGAAGGTGAAGGAGCGCGTTATGAGACGATACTATGCTTCTGATTGGGAGCAGAGCAGTCGGGACGGCGTTGTTGCCCATTTGACCGGCTGCGGATGCAATACCAGCTGCGGATGCAATACCAGCTGCGGATGCAATACCGGCTGCGGATGCGATACTGGCTGCGGCTGTAATACCGGCTGCGGGTGCCCCAGTCCTCTGCCCCCGGTGCCCCCCTGTCCGGGACCCTTTCCGCCTGGCCCGGGAGTAGGGCCAACAGGGCCGACCGGACCTACAGGAGCATATAAAATAGTACAACTAATTGCGAAAAATAACGTGGGGTTTGTTCTCCGCATCAAGGCGGATATCCTGAATAACGCCTCGCCAAAGGCTGCGACGCTGCTCAGGACTCAATGTGGGATAAAGTATGGGCAAATCGTTTCGCAATAGTTTGTGTAACCCCTGAAAATCTGGTGTCTGGGGTGTCTCCGTCTCCTGCGCCTCCTGGAGCTGGACGGAATATTTGGTCCAATCTTCGCGGTACTGGTCCATGGTAATAAGCTCATTGACGTACAGGTCCTTCAGCCGATCCATTTTTCGCTGAATGGAGGCCCGGTCAGTTTTTGGCCTTTTTTCCTGGGTAGTGATTATATCCCATTCAGCCTCCCAACGGGCTAATTCCGCTGAGATATTGAGCAAGAGCCACTGCTCCAGCTTTGTTTCATTCACCTGATGCCGGTGCGTGCATCGGTGGTATAGTGTGGCATTTCGGCAGCGGTAAAATCTACGTTCTATTTTTTTGTCTGTGCTGTGAGTTCCGGTCATCCGCTGGCCGCAATCCTCACAGATCAGCAAGCCGGAGAAAATGTAAACCCGTCCGCTCTCGTTCTGACGGACAGACCGGCTCTCCAGCAGTTTCTGGATAGCATCAAAATCTTCGGGCGGGATTAAGGGCTCACAGTAATTTGGATTATCGCGATACATGCCCTTATACAGGGGGTTGTGCAGCATCTTTCTGGCAGTAGGGTCCCATAAGATGATCCCGTAGGTCTCCCGGAGGTAAGCCATGGCGCCGTAAATACTTCCATGGGCCTTATAGTACGCGAAAAACTCTCGGACAATATCCGCAGTCTCCGGGTCATGTACCACCCGCTTGTCCCGGATCATCAGCCCCATGGGCAAGGACCCGCTGATTACCTCGCCCCGAGCCACCTTGCTGTCGAAAACAAACTTGATACGGTCGCTGTCCCGGTCGCTCTCGTCCTGGGCAACAGAAAGACGGATGTTGATGTACAGCCGGCCGTTGGTGGTCTCGGTATCGTAATGCTCCTGGGTGGTTTTCCAGGCCACGTTATGGGCGTCCAGAATCTCCTGGATTTTATAGTAGTCGGCCACGCTGCGAAACCAGCGGTCCAGCTTGATAAATAATATCACGTCGATCTTGCCGGCCTTCACGTCCTCCAGCATCCGCATGAACTCTTTCCGTTTTGTGTATTTCTTCCGGGCGCTTTTGCCCTCGTCGATGTAATACCCGGCGATGGCATAGCCGTTTTTGTGGGCGTAGTCCTCCAGGTCCTCTTTCTGAGCGGGGAGGGAGTAGCCCTTCCTGGCCTGCTCTTCGGTGGAGACCCGGATATACAACGCCGCCCGGCGGGGGGCTAATGATTCACTTTTTTGCTTTGGCATGAAAATTCCCCCTTTACACCGCAAGAATATGCGGTATAATAAAGGGGCAGTAGCATCCGCCAAGATTTACTGCCCCGTAGCCGCTCCTGGTGCTCCAACACCGGGGGCGGTTTTTCTTGCATTTTGTCAAAAGCTGTGCTATGCTGGGCACAGGAAAGATTATCTTTCAGCGCTGCCGAACAGCAGCGGTCAGCCCTCGACGGAGGGCAGCTCCTTGCCCTCTGATCTTCGGAAAGGGGGGCTGCCTAATGAGTACATCCGAAGTGTTACAGCTTTGTTTGGTCATCATTGGTATTTGCGGCCTGTTCATCCAGGGCAAAAAGAAGTGACCGCCGGCTCCCTGACAAGAACGGCGATCACTTTCGCTAATCTTTAAGGGCTGACCGTGTTTCGGCAGCGCCCTTTCTATGTTCAGTATAACCGCCTGATATTGATTTGTCAAGTACCGCCCCGCCGCCGGGGACGGTTTTTTTACGGTGTCCAGGTTGGACACACCCTAGAATCCTGTTGCATTCTGTCGGTCGATGTGCTATGCTGGGCGCAGGAAAGAACTATCTTTCAGCGCTGCCAGCAACGGCAGGCGGTTGGCCCTCTGACAGGGGGCAGCTTCTTGCCCTCTGATCTTCGGAAAGGGGGGCTGCCCAAATGGTCACATATGGTGAACTGTTCCAGTACACACTTGTTATCATCGGCATTATTGCCCTGTTCATTCAGGCCAATAAAAAGAAGTAACCGCCCAGCCTCCAAGCAAGCGGTTACTTCTGTAATCTAAGCTAGGGGCCAACCGTCCGCCGGCAGCGCCCTTTCTATGTTCAGTATAACCGCCTGATATTGATTTGTCAAGTACCGCCCCGCCGCCGGGGGCGGTTTTTATTTCCCGGTATCCGATCTGGACACCGGGGATTGTTTATTCCATTGTGTACAAATATTCGCCTTTTTTTATACTCCGCTTTTTGCAGACAGAGCATTTGTAACTTTCAAATTTACTGCCTATTTGTGCAGATTTTCCGCAATAAGGGCAATTTATCGATTGTGTGCCTGTAAATCCAGTCCATCCAATGGAGATAGCAGCAGCCGAACCGATCATAACAAAGGGAAAAAATGGACCGAACAAAAGAGAAATGGGAAGTCCGATAATCCCTAAAGCCATATACAATACACCTGTAAAAGGCTTTGTTTTGATATCTCCAATTTTTGTTGGAGCTGGAGTATTTTCAGCTTTATCAATTGACAGTTGGTAGCCGCAATGTGGACAAGCTGGTGTTGTCTCCGATATCTGTTTGCCGCACTCAGGACATACAATTAACGCCATATTTTTCTCTCCTCTCTATTTCTCCGCCCCTGGCGGTTGGTCACAGTAAAGAACTCATAAAAGCCGCAGCTAGCCCCACAACCTCAAAATATTCCGGTTCAAGCTGATGTCCCCGTAAAATGATAGCTTTATGAACTGGATTCTCTGGTCTAAGCTCCACATAATCCTCATGGAAATAGACCCTCTTTAAAGTGTATTCATCATCGACCCGCACCATGGCGATTTGTCCGTTTTCCACCTCTGGTTGCAACCGGACAAACACAGCGTCTCCGTCGAAAATACGGGCGTTTATCATGCTGTCGCCCACGCAACGGAAAACCACATCGGCCTTGATATCATCCGGGGCTATAACTGTTTCGTCCAGAAGTTCCCGATAGAGGGGCTTTCCGCAGGCAGTAGCGCCCAGAACTTTCCATTCACGCATTTTTGGGAGGGGGATGACATTGGAGGGGAGCGAAGATCCGGAGGGGGTCCATCCCATCAAATAGGCTGGGGTCGTTTGCAGAGCTTGTGCAATGGGTTGGAGCAAGTCCCCAGGGACTTTTTCAATATCTCCCTTTTCATATCTGTATACGGTGGCAGGAGAAATTCCAAGAATCTCTGCAACGCGCTCGGCAGATAAACCGATTTCTTTTCTGCGCATCTTCATTCGTTGGCCGGTTGTCATGGATATCACCTCTAAACCACACTATACACCATGACTTGCGAATTTGCAAGAGGGAAGAATAAAAAACTTGCAAAATTGCAAAGTTTCCCTTGACATAGAGAAACACGAGTGTTATTATCAAGGTGTACTCGCAATAATGCAAGTATCGCAAGGGGGTGAGAAACTTGAGCACAAACATGGATGTGTTGCGGGGAAAGATGGAAAAATGCAAAATCACAAACGATGAAATGGCAAAACAGCTCGGCATTGATCCGAGTACATTTTATCGGAAGCTAAAAGCGGACGGTACAAGTTTCACGGTTGGGCAGATGCACAAAATCGTTGAGGTGCTGGGGCTTGAACCAGAGGAGGCGACAGCTATTTTTTTGTGGTAATACTCGCATTATTGCGAGAAAAAGGAGGTGAGAGGGTATGGCAGAACGAACGGTAACAACCAAAATGGTTATTGAGGGAGCGGAAGAGTATATTTCCACAATGGAAAAGATAACTGCCGCACTTAGAGCAGCCAGCCAAGCAAAAAAAGAGTTTGATGCTTTGTTTAACAAAGCATCAAACTCCACGGACAATTATACGTCTTCAAGTTGTGCGTTACAGTGAGGGCAAGTCACTGTTGGTTGAAGCAACTGTTCTTGGGAGAGGCAAGAAGTGAGGGGGTGAGGGGGATGGATGAAAAAGTGGCTTTGTTTCTTATTGGAATTGCAGTCGGCATTGCCTTACATAGGCTGATTATGGCCATGGTTCTGGAAAAGTGTCCAGATACAAGGTGTGCCTACTGTGAGTGGTGTTACAGAAAAAAGAGCCGCCATGATCAATGACGGCTCAAAGGTAAAATGCTATTTCTTCGGTGGCTTAGGAGGCGGTGTTGGGATACGGTATGTTGGCCCTCCAGATATATCCCCTCGAATATGAGTTCCGCCTTGCGCTGGCTTGCGAGACCTGATTGGCTGCTGGGATGGCTGTTTTGGTGGCATTTAATATTCCTCCTCTATGCGTACTCCGCAATGATACCAAAAAAACTGAGCGTTTTCCTCTTTTGCCTTGACTTTTAGACGTTCTTTCCGAGGGAAATCTAAGTCTGCGGCAAAGCGTTCTACACAGTTGCGATAGCGCCGTTTAATATCCAGTATTTTGGCGCCTATTTTCTCATCATCTTCCAAAGGAGGATCATAAGTGCCGACAGTATCCCAGTATAAACATAATTCATCAAAGAGTACATTAGCATCTTGAATCATATATATCAGAGCTTGGCGCTGTTTTGATGACTGCATCAAAGGCTTTAATGTTTGCAAAATTTGGGCGGCGACGGTGATAAGGGCCCAAATAACAGGATACTGATTCCAATAAGACAGGGAGACGATTCCTCCGGCAGACACCAACATTAAGAAACCAGAGTAGAAATTACTGATACGGCGCACTGAAATTGAGTAATTCCGCAAATAACAAAGTTCGTCCCCAAATTCGACGAAATATCGAAAGAGTTGGTCTCGCATTTATGCTGTCACCTCATACAGCATTCTACTATATACGACAGCAAGAAGCAAGGCATGAAAACAATAATTTTTGGCATGAAGGACTCCCGCTACCGCCGGCATTACAGCACCGGTGGCGGGAGGGAGCAAGGAAGGGCGAGGGAACATACCGGACAGGCCTTTCTCAATAAGCTGATAGAAAGGAGGCGGTCACCATGGACGGCGTATTTGAAAACAGCTTGAATGTGCAGCTGCTGCACGAAACGTTAGCCCAGATTCTCGGCGAGCAGTACGGCGCAAAAATCACGGTGACCGTCAGGCCGAAGGCTCCGTCGAAAGGAACAGGAGATGATATCTCGGCATGATCGCCACAACCAAAAAAGCGCCCCCGCCGGTGGTCACGACACCGGCGGGAGCAGGTGAAGACCTGAACAGACCAGGCCAGTACCGGAGATAGTATACCACATCCTCCGGCTGGCTGCAACCAGAAGATTGTAGTCAAGCTCCCTGGCGGGGGATGGATTAAGTACGAGAAAAAGCCCATGAGCGCGGAGACCAGAGAGGACCTTTTTGGAAGTTTGTGCTTTCTGGGCTATATGGGTTTTATGTTGCTTGTATTTTGGATATTGCGATAGGAGGGGAAATGTTTGTGGGACAAGCTTAGACGGAATCACCCGCGAATTAGTGAGGCCATCGAGTGGGGCTGCGTAATCCTTTCGGTAGCGGCGTTTCTGCTGGCGCTGGCGGTATATTTGAGATAGGAGGCTCAATTATGTGTCAACAGACGACTGAGCGCAAGGTCCGGGCGCGACTTCGGGAGTGGTTCGGTCGGGGGAGGGTGGACTGGGTGGAGCCGGTGGAGTCTGACGTTTTCAGGGCTCGCCTGGTAGACGGCGGCGTGGCCTATGCCACTGTGGAGGACGACGGCTCTATTACCATCAAGGAACAGGAGGCGGTGTGCTGATGGCAATTATGACAGCAATTGAGTTTAAGTCCGCCCTGGAGGAGCTGGCTGCAGTTGCGGATATGCTCCCTGACGAGATAAAGATTATTTCCAGCCGGATTGAGGCGCCTTTTTTCGGGATCCAGTCCATTCATATCATGAACGGACTGGATCAGATAGCGGCTGCGGTGCATTTACCTATTGTGATCGAGGCAGGAACTGAAGGCTGGACTCATAAGCGCGTTGACCTGGGATCAGTGACTTTGAAACAGGCAGAAAAAGGATAGCCCCGCACGGTTGGCAGACCGTACGGGGCTGGGGATATGCGGATTTTCAGAACATACTTATTATAGCATATCCTCCCAGCAAAGACAAGGGGGTAATACAATTTGAGTGAGAGCACATTCAAATCCGGCCGGAAAAAGGGCTTTATCGTCTTATATCGGGAGGCGGCCCAGGATGACCGCTTGACCCTGGAGGCCCGGGGGCTGTTTGCCCTGATGGTCAGCCTGCCGGAGAATTGGGAGTATACCGTCTCCGGTCTGGCTGTCAAGGCGGGCTGTGGGAAGGACAAGGTTCGTCGCCTACTGCGGGAGCTGCAGACGGCGGGCTACCTGGTCCGGGGACAATCCCACGACCAGGGCGGAAAGTTTTCCGGAAATATCTATGTGTTGCAAGATGAGGCCCCACCGTCGTCTAAAAACACCGACAACGGTGAATCCCGTCAACGGCCAGAACCGTCAACGGGAAAACCGTTGACGGGTTTTACGACACAAAAGAATAAAGAAGGAAAGAATAAAGACCTAAAAGACCCCCCTAAAGCCCCCCAGGGGGCGGCGGAGCGAAAAAGCAGGTACGCCTTGCAGGAGGAGGCTAAGCCTCTGCTTCGGGCCTACTGCGGCCAGGACCAGGAGCTGGCCCGCGCTCTGGCGGAGTTTATCCAGCTCCGGGAGCAGCTGCGGGCCATCAACTCGGCTGCCGGAATTCGGGCGCTGCTGGGCAAGCTGGACAAGCTGTCCGGGGGTAATCGAAATTTGAAGCTCCAGCTCATCAGCGAGGCTATGGCCAACAGCTGGAAATCTGTTTTCCCGCTAAAGGGCCAGGGAGCGCCGCCGCCGGCGCCAAGAGAGGAGGACGGTGCCTGTGGCTGGAGATGACCGGCTCAGTCCATGGGCGGAGCAGAGCGTGATCGGTTCCATGCTCATCGACCCCAAGGTGGTGGGTATGGTGGTGTCCAAAATGACCGAGGCTGACTTCACTATGGAGGCTAACCGGCTGCTGTTTACCGGGTTTCGGGACCTGTTTAACCGGGGACAGGTGGCAGACCCGGTGTTGGTCCTCTCAGCTGTCGCGCCGGATGACGGCGGGCTCCGGATGTATGTGCTCCAGCTGATGGACACGACGCCCACGGCGGCCAACGTGGAGAAGTACATGGAAGAGGCCCGGCGGTTCTCGCGGCTGTCCAGGCTGCGGGATATCGGTCAGGACCTCCAGGCAGTGACCACCGAGGAGGACGGAGTGCAGCTGCTCAGCCGGGGCCAGGAAATATTTTCTGTCCAGAACCGGGATGACGAGGCTGATATGGACAAGGCTGCCCTGGAGTCCGTGGAATATCTCAATACATCGCCCGATGGTCTGCCCTGGGGATTCCCGGAGCTGGACCGGAGCCTGACCATATCGGGGGGTAAGCTGGTGGTGCTGGGGGGCCGGCCCTCCGACGGCAAGACAGCTCTGGCCCTCCATATGGCCTACGCCCAGTCCAGAACCAGGAAGGTGGGCTTTTTCACATTGGAGGACGACCGGACCACTTTGTATCTCCGGCTCAAATCCGCCATTTCCGGGGTGCCGCTGGAGAATATGCTGACTCGGAAGCTCAGCGACCAGGATTATATGCTTCTGGCGACAGCAGACGACGAGATCAGGAGCCACAGACTGGTGATGATTGAGAGTTCCGGGTGGACAGTGGCGGAAATAATCGCCCGGGCCCAGTATCACCGATTCGACGTCATTTACATCGACTACATCCAGATGGTGCGCTCCGACGCCAAGGGACGGCCCACCCGGTATGAGGAGGTTTCCGATATCTCCCGGAAGCTGGCCACTGAGGCCCGGCGCAGCGGAATCACGGTGGTGGCCCTGGCTCAGCTCTCCCGGCCGCCTCAGAAGGGAGACCGGACGTCACCCTACATGTCGGAATTGAAGGAGAGCGGTCAGATCGAGCAGGACGCTAACGTGATCCTGTTTGTCTGGCGCCGGGATGAGACCAGCAGCCGGACCAAGCGGTACCTGACCATAGCCAAAAACAAGCTGGGTATGCTGGCCCAGTGGAAGATCGTGTTTAACGGAAAAATCCAGCGTTTTGCTCCGGAGTTGATCATGGAGACGAAGCAGGAATATTTGGAGTCCCTGGAAGATATCCAGGAAATCGACCGGGTGGCCGATTATCAGCAGACCTTTTATGCGCTTCCGGAAAACACAAAAACGCCGTGGACTGGAACAGTTAAGGAGGAAAAGCATGAAACAGGCAGATAAACAGGCGGTTATGGACAGGCTGTCCGGCACTGGCATGGTCTCGCCCACCCTGGCTGAAGGCCGGGATGAACTGATAGATACAGGCCGGGATATCCCAGAGTTGGTGGAGTACATTGGTCAGCAGCTCAGAGTTGGCGGCGAGGCAATAATCAATGCCGGACAAGGTCTAATCGAAGCAAAACAAAAGCTCCAGCATGGCGAGTGGGGCACTTGGCTGGCCGAGCATTTTGGGCTTTCTGCGCGGCAGGCTCAGAGGCTTATGGTCATCGCAAGGAATTATGGTTCAAATCCGACGTTGGCGTCGCATTTGGGGCAGACCAAAGCCTTGGCGCTGTTGGCTTTGCCAGAATCTGAGCGGGAGAACTTTCTCTCGGAGATCCACCAGGTGAACGGAGAGGAAAAGGCAGTCATTGACATGACCTCCCGGGAGCTGGAAAAGGCCATCAAGGAGCGTGATGAGGCCCGGAAGGCCGCGGAGCGGGCCCAGACGGATACCAGGGCCGCCGAGGAGGCCCGGCAGTCTATGGAACAGAGATTGGAATCAGCCAACGAACTGCTGGATTCCGCCAAGCTGGACCTGGATCAGGTAAGAGTTCGGGAGAGCGCGTTGCTGGAGCAGCTAAAGAAGCTGCGCGACACCCCTGTGGACGTGGCGGTGATGAAGGTGGACCAGACTAAGCTGGACGCCGCCCGGGCCGAGGGCGAAGCCGCCAAAGCGGAGGAGATTGCCCAGCTCCAGGCTCAGCTGGACAAAGCTAAGGATGCAAAGAAGAAGGCGGAGGAGAAACGTAAGACGGCCGAGGCCGCCCTGGCCGACGCTCAGGCTAAGCTGGAGGCGGCTGCCAAGGAGGATAAAAAGGCCGCCGTCTCGGCCGACCCGGATGTGGCTAAGTTCGAGGTTTATTTCAATCAAGCCCAGGAGGTGGCCAACAAGCTCCAGGGGCTGCTGATCAAGGCCCGGGGCCGGGAGGACCAGACCGCTGCCGAGAAGCTGAGCCGGGCTATGAATGCCCTCGGGGACAAAATCAAGGAGGCGGCGAAATGAACAGTTGGTATGAACAGGCGAAGGATAAGCTGGAACAGGGCGCCAAGGAAGTCAAGGGCCAGAAAGAGGGCACCATGAAGGGGGCCGTCAAAAACACCCTTTTGGACTTCTGCCGGCAGAACGTGGAGTTTGCCCAGGCGGTGGCCCAGGGCGGCAGCTTCGCCGACTGCATGAGCGCGGTGGCCAAAGGTGTGGGGAGCAGCATCTCCGATCTGGAGGCCTATAAGCGGGCGGTGGAGTTTTATTTCCCCGGAGCCAGGATCAATATGCAGATGCTGATCCAGATGGAGCCCGATGCGGAGCCGCCGGCGGTCCCTGACAGCGGCGGGATCCTGCTGGATTTCTCCGATTTCTGGTAAGGGGGCGGCGATATGGGATTGAAGTGCATGCCCAAAGAGCGGGCCATTCTGGACGCCTGGCCGGTTGTCACGGCGGAGGACATCCAGCAGATGAACGACCTGTTCCCTCACTACATCTTCTTCCGCCCGGACAAGGAGGGCGTCATCTTTCGGACCAGCTGCTGCGGACGGACCGAGCGGCTGAACTATCTGCGGAAGACGGAGCTTCCTTGGGAAACGCAGCTCTTGTCCAGCGTTGTCCACAACCGGGAATATTCCTGCCCCTGGTGTAGCCAGGTGGTCATGTTGAAGGACCTTCGGAAGGCCGGGAAGCGGAAGCAGCTGGAGCGGTATGAGTTCGCTTTACTGCTTCACGCTCGGGAGGACGCCCTGTATGCCGATGCGGTGGTGCTCAACAAGGACTACAGCACCGAGGGCGGTCTAACGGCCAAGCCGGCCTACCGGCTGAGCAGTATGTACCATTTTGCCCCAGGCGATGTGATGCAGGTGGACTATCAGGTCTATGGTGATGGGCACATCTCACATGAGCAAAAAAAGCTGGATGCAAAGGTGAAATGGGTAAAGGAACCTTTCAAAAAGGGTGGTTTCTCCTGTTTCAGTTATGAATACTACGCTATCCTGAACCGGAACGCGGTAAAGGAATGCCCCATTACCCGATACTCCGGATACTTTGAGTATTGGCGCAAGGGCAATACTCAAAAGCATTTTCATGATTTTAGCTCCTACATGACCGCTTACTGCATCTATCCCCGACAGATTGAGATGCTGGTGAAGGCTGGCCTGCGCGAGCCGGTCCGGGCGCTGATCTACGACCGGAAGAAATTTGCCGATGTCATTGACTGGTCGGAGCCGGATATCCGGAAGGCGATGCGCCTGACCGGTCCGGAGCTGCGGGATGTCATCGCAATGAAGCCGCCCATGGAGGCGCTGGAACTACGGAATCTTGCCCGGCGGTGGTTCGGGAAAAAATGGAGTATCCAGGAAGCCGTGGATTTTGCCCGGCAATGGAGCTGTGAAGTTCCGGGGCGATATGTGCTGAGCTTCTGCCGCCGGTACAAACTAGACCCGGACCGGCTGGTCCGCTACCTGGAGTACCATCAGGTCATCGACCCGGATCTTCCTTGGGCGGATATCACAGAGGTATTCCAGATGTACCGGGACTACATCGAAATGGCCTGGCAGCTTGGTATGTGCATGGAGCACGGAAAGGTGCTCTGGCCGGATGATCTCCACGCCGCCCACGACCAGGCGTCTGCTCAGCTGGTGGCCCGGCAGGATGCGGAGGTCGCGAAGCTGTCTATGAAGAAGGGCACCGTCAGCGGTGCGGTCAGAAAGAAAAAATATGAATTTGAGCTTGACGGGCTGAGAATCAGCTTCCCCCTGACCGCCGCGGCCATTCGATATGAGGGCAAGGTGCTCAGCCACTGTGTGGGCGGCTATGCGGACCGGCACATAAAAGGGGTGCTCACTATCTTGTTCCTGCGCCGGGTCAGTCAGCCCAACAGGCCTTATGTCACCATTGAGATGGACGGAAACCGGATCGTGCAGGTCCACGGGTACCGGAACGACTTGGGCAGCCAAAGCCCCAAGGCGACCCACAAGGAATTTTTCGACACCTGGCTGGCCTGGTTGAAGGCCGGAAGCAGGCGAGATAAGGACGGCAAGCCTATTCTGCCCAAGAAGCGGAAGACAGAGGCGGCCTGATGCTGACTATCGTATGCCAGGTGGACCGCCCCACCGGTCAGGCCATCGGCGTGAAGGAGCAGGTGGCCATGGCGCTGGAGCAGATAGGCGACGTCCGGGTGGTATCGGTAACGGAGACCTGCCCGGAGCAGATAAGGATTGGAGGAACAACATGAGAATATTAAAACCTGGAGAGACCTGTCCCTACTGTGGGCAGCCTATCCCAGGCAGTACACCAAAGGCAAAGCTGCTGCTTCTCAGCTACATAGCAGAGGGAGTGTCGCTGATGGATGTGATAGAGGCTATGTCCGAGATGCTGGAACTGCCACCGCAGGATAAAACGGAGCCAGAGGCGGAAAAGGCTGAACCGCCTGTGCCGGTGTCAGATGCGGGCACAGAAAAGCGGGCGATTCTCCAGTGGCTGAAGGACTACCGGACGGCACACGGCCCCGGCTGTCTGGCCGCCGTTTCCGCCAAAACGGCGCACCGGAAAGATCGGCGCATTTCTGATGATGTCCTGCGGGATATTTGCGCAGGTGGCGCACCCAAGCTGCCAATTGAAGACTGGCGGAGCATCGCCCAGGCGCTGGACCTGTTGGCTGGGAAGGAGACGGCAGATGGCAACAGCAATTAAGCGTATAACCGCAGGCCCGTTTCATGTCCGTGTCCTGGGACAGGTTCCCGAGGAAACCATTTCGCCCAAACGCCGGGCGGCGCGGGTAAATCCCACGCCGCCGGCCCAGGCCTTTTACAATGACAAGCGGTCATGGATGGAGCTGCGGCTTTGGATCGCCGCCAACTTTGGTACGAAATCATATGTCATAACCGCTACGTACACGGACGAATTTCTTCCATTGGACAAAAAGAGCGCGGAGCGGGGTCTGCTGGCAAAGTTCAACCGGCGGATGCGAAGGGCGCGAAAGCGCAGACATCAGGAATGGAAGTACATCTATACCACGGAGGGATTCCATGGGATATCCTCCAGCAGTTTTCTGGAAACGGACGGATATCTGGAGGACAGGCGAATCCATCACCACATGATTGTAAATGGGATCGGGCCGGAAGACTTCGACGAAATACGAAGTTTATGGCCGGGCGGCGGGTATGTGAGAATAGAGCCCTTTGATATCCGATACTGCACGGCGTTGGCCAAATACATGACCAAGGAGGCGAGAGAGTTCGGCCGAGCAAAACCGGGTGACCGCACATGGAAGCGGTCTATGAATTTAGCGGAATATCAGGTGGAGTATATTGATATCCCAATGAGCGGTGTGGCCTTGACCCCTCCGCCGGGTGCGGTGGACTATGAGACATTCCACGACAGGAATCCATATGGGTTTGCGGACTGCATTGGAGATCAATATCTTTTGTTTGAGGAGCTTATCAAACCAAATTATTCTTATAGCAGAGAGCCTCAAAAAAAGAAACCGCCCTATATTTAATTTAGCTTGAAAGCAGTCTTAATAACTGGACCACCTATGGAAAAAGGAGTGAAATGTATTGCAAGGAACTGCGAAGTGTGATAAACTTGTTGTGAAGGACGGATGGGTAACCTGTCCAGACTGCAAGCGGAACCACCGCCTGATCCGGATCGAGCCCGAGACGGAGGCGAAAGGGTTGCCGGTATACTGCCGGACATGCCGCAGAGAGATTGTTTTGAATATCGACAGAGGCCAGAGCGTTAAGCGCCAGAGCCCATGAGACCAACCAAGTGTTGGGTCGTGGGTTCTGGCGCTTTTTGTTTTGCCCGATGCCCGTGGAGGTGATAGCCCATGGCGAGCAAACCGCTCAGGCCTTGCCGGCACCCAGGCTGCGCGGCTCTGACCCGGGACGGCTGGTGTACAGCCCACAAGCCCAAACCGGCGGCCCGCCGGGAGAGCGCGGCCTGGCACAACTGGTACAACCTGCCTGTCTGGAAGGATAAACTTCGGCCAGCCCAGCTCCTGCGGGAGCCCTTCTGCCGGGAGTGTGCCCGTCGGGGCCTGCGGGTCCGGGCCACCGACGTGGACCACGTCCAGGACCACAAGGGCAACTGGGCGCTGTTCATCGACGAGAGCAACCTGGAGAGCCTGTGCCACTCCTGCCACAGCCGGAAAACCATGCGGGAGCAGTGGCAGGAACTCAGAAAAAGCAGCAGAAATAAACACACTCTTTGACCACGAGGCTACGCCCGCCCGCCTGCGGGGGCGTGTGTCTGCCCCTATGCCCCTGCGACTCTTCACGGCTGGAGCGCCGGTCCCTACGGGACTGCCCCCCGCCCCAAGAAAGTTTCGGGGACAGGTGTGCAAGACCGCGGGCCTCCTCGTGTGGGAGAAAAAGTCCCCGATGGAGATTTTGGGAGGTGAGAAATATGCCGACGCCGCCGAAAGCGGTGGACAATATGACCAAAAACCTGACCGCGGAGGAGCGGCAGCTCCGGGAACAGGCCGAGAAGGGCGTGATTCCAGACCGGGGGCGGGAGGTGCGGCTGGAGAAGCCGGCCATCATGACCAAAAACGCCGCCGCCGGCCGGTACTGGAGGAAGGTGCTGGAGCGGATGCGGGGGCTGGTCATCCTGGACGACCTGGACAGCGACGCCCTGGGCGTCTACTGCGTGATGATGGCCCGGTATGAGACGCAGTCCAAGCTGCTCTCCCAGGTCTCCAAGCAGCTGAAGGAGGCTGCGGACGACCCGGAGGCCGTGGCCGAGGCGGTGTCCAAGCTGGACGCCGTCAACGGGAAGATGCAGTCCCTGGAGCGGAACATCCTCCAGTATGCGGAGAAGCTGGGCCTTACTCCCTCCGGCCGCATCCGTCTGGCCCAGAAGCGGGCGGAGCAGGCCGCCGTAAAGGACCCGGACGGTGATCTGTTTGGGGACTAGAGGGCAGAGCGGCCTGCACCACCCCGTCAGCGTCTACGCCAAGCAGGTGACACAGGGGCGGCTGCGGGAGCAGTGCTGCAGGTACGAGATTCTGGCCTGCCAGCACTATGTATATGAGTTTGAGGCGGTGGAGGCAGACAATGGCTAAATTGAGTGTAAACGGGATAGACGGCCTGATGCTGTCCTTGGAGGAGATAGCGGACATTCCGGACGATGTGGCCGCCGCCATGCTGGACGCGGAGGCGCAGGTGGTGGAAGAGGCCCAGATGGCTTCGGCCGTCACCATGGGCGTCTACGATACCGGCCAGACCGCTGCCTCTATCCGCCGGGGCAAGATGAAGCGGGCCAGGGACGGCAGCCGGGTGGTGTACGTCACCCCTCAGGGCAAGAATGATAAGGGGGAGCGGAACGCCACGGTGGGCTTTGTCAACGAGTACGGCGTGCCCAGCCGAAAGATTCCGCCCCGGCCCTTTATCGCAACGGCCAACGAACAAGCCGCCACTCCGGCGGTGGAGGAGGCGGCCAAGATTTACAATAAATTTTTACAGGACCATGGATTATAAGGAGGAAATTATATGATTTACGGATGTGAGCATCTGATGTGGGCGCCCTTTGCTGCAGAGACGCCTGAGCAGCCGGGCAAGCTGCCCGCTTACGGAACGCCGGTAGAGTTGGGGGCGTTGAACAAGATCACCGAGACCCCGGCCATGAACGAGGCCAAAGGCTACGGCAACAATGGCCTGCAGGAGTACGTGAATAAATTCAAGGAGTGCGTGCTGGCCACCGAAGTGACCAGCCTGGCCCGGGCGGACGCCTCCGCCATCTACGGGGCCAAGATTGAGTCGGAAACCAAGAAAAACCTGCGCTTCCGGTCCAGCGATTCGCCCCCCTATGGAGGCGCGGGATTTGTCAACAACCAGGTTATTGGTGGAAAAGACTGCGCCGTTGGTGTGTTCTATCCCAAGGTAAAAGCCATGCTCCAGGGGGTGGAGTACAACACCAGCGGCGAGAACATCACCCTGGCCAATACCGCCCTACAGTTTACCGCCTCCGCTTCCCTGAGCACCGACTGGAAGATCGAATCCCCCCTGTTTGAGGACGGGGAGGCCGGAACCGGGGCGGAGCAGGCCTTGGCCTGGCTGAAAGGCATGTTTGACGGCACCAGTACCGACATCGGAAAGGACCAGACGGAGCCAGCCAGCGCCCCGGCCAAGCTGTCCGGTAAGGCGGGCACCGTATGAAGCTGATCCCCTTTGAGCTGGACAAGCAGGAGTATCATCTGCTGTTCAACGGCGCGGCCCTTTTCGACGTCTACGACCAGTTTGGGGATGAGGGGTCCGTGCTGGACCATATCAATGGCAACAGCCGGGATGCTTTTGACGCTGTCTGCTGGTATCTGAAAGAGCTGGCAGCTCAGGGAGAACTGTACCGGCGGTACCTGGGCTATGACAAGCTGGCCATTCCCACAACGGAGCTGTTCGCCGTGTTTCTCTCCCCCCTGGATGTGACCCGGGCCCGAATGGCTATTCAGGCGGCCATTTCCGCCGGGTTCGGTAGGGAGGAAGCCCCGGAGGAGCCGGAGCGGGTGGACAAGAGCCTGGCGGAGTTTGAAAAAAAAACGGGCGCAGGCTTACCCGCGCCCAGTATCTGAACATGGCTTCTAAATTCCTGGGCCTGTCGGCAAAGGAGGCACTGTTGTTACCGGTGGGCCTGGTGCTGGATATGGTGGAGGTGGAGATCAGGCGGCGGAGTCCGGAGATGAAAAAAAGGGCCGGGGCGTAAGCCCTGGCCCGGGATGAGATTGGTCACTGAGATTTTTTTCTTGCTCCGCAGTATCTGCCCGACTTGACCCGCTTGTCCGCCGGGGGAGTGGCATCGGCGGGAATCACCCACTGACTGCCTATCTTTTGGGCGGGGATGCGGCCTTGCTGGATCAGGCGGCGGACATTGCCGGGGTCTTTCTCGTGGAGGACGCAGAACTCGCTGACAGACAGAAAATCCGCCATATCATTTCCGCCTCTCTTCTCTTCTTTTCTGAAAAAGAGCCATGGCCAGCTTTGCCAGGCCGAAAGCAATGAGCAATATCCCAAGAGAACACAGGAAATATTTCATTTTTACCTCCTTGACACGGTTCGGTGGAATTGTTAGTATGGGAGGGGCGGGTTTCCCCGCCCCCCGGCGCTAATCCAGAATCTTTGCTATCAGGAGAAGCGCTGTGCCAACGATTAAGTCCACCAGAGCTCCGACTAAGGTTTGCCGCCAGTCGATGGAGTTTTTGGTGGGCTTTTTCGCTGCCCGTTTTCGTTTGGCCATCTGCATTCCCCCTTTCTGATATCTGATATTATAATAACACGTAATCGTGTAAAAGTCAAGGGGTTTTGAAAAAGTTTTTTTGATTTTTTTGCTGAAAGACGCCTGCGGGCGGGACGAAATGCACCTTGACAACTCAATATCGAGACAGCAAAAAGAAACCGGGGATTTCTCCCCGGCGCTCTGGAAATTATTCCGCCTTTTCCTTTTTAGCCATCTCCCGGACTTCCTTGATGGCTTGCTTCACTTCTTCCATATTCTTGCAGCCGTCAAACTTGTCGGCGACAAGATTCATGATAACCTCCAACTGCTTGTCTGTCATCCTTGTTCACCTCCTTCACTATCCCGTTCCATCTCGTGGTCAATCGCCCGGTTGATAAAGCCGTTCACGCTCTCCCCCTGGGCCTCGGCGTGGGATTGGATAATGGCTTTTCGCTTTTTGCTGACCCTTACTTTAATTTCTCCTTGCTTATCAATATATTTTTGATTAGCACGTTTCCTTGCTTCGCTAAGGGGCATGTATCGAACCTCCTTCCTGCCTATAGTATACCACACCGATATGAATGGGCACATACATATTTTTCACAAATGTATGGGTACATGTTTGTACAGTTTACCTATTGAAATGTATGGGTACATGTATTATACTAACATTGTCAGCGGGGGAAGCCCCGAGAGAATTTGAAGGAGGTCTGCTATAATGGAGCAAAAAATTTTTAAAAAACCTCTTGACTTTCTGTGTGTACCGTAATATAATAAATGTACACACAGAAAGAAGGTGATGAACTTGTCCCCCCGCACAGGGCGGCCTCCAGCTGAAAACCCAATGAGCGAGCGTTTGCACATTCGGGTGACACCTGATGAAAAAGCAGAAATACAAAAGTTCTGCAAAGAATTTCAAGTAACTATGCTCGATTTAATCAGGCGAGGCATTGAGGCCATGAAAAAATAAGAGTTCCGGCCCTCCCAGCAAGAAGCGTCCGAAACTCTTGAATCACCACCCGAAGGAGGCTAAATCTATTATAGCCGAACCTCCGGGGAAAATCAAGGAGGTAAATAAATATGGGATACTTTAAGGACATGATGATTGAGGCGCTGGAAAACATCTGCAATGCGACGGGCTGTGAGTGGGAGCACCTGGAAGCCCTCCAGGAGGAAACAGGGTATGAGCAGATCGAGATTGCGGCTTTGTTCGACCAGTTCCGAGCCAAGTGCGACGCCGGAGAGGAGGAGATGGATTACATCGAGTTCTACGACTTCGCGGTGAACTCCGCCTTTGAGTGGAACCCCGACCACTCTGTAGCCACCGACCAGTACGGGCAGATCAAGGTGGCATCCAAGCGGCCGGAGTTGACCTTCGGGCTTCTGCCAAGGCTGCTGGGGCTGGCGTGAGGAGGTGCGGGTATGAGCTAGGACCGGTAACGCTATCGGAATCTTATTCTAGGGCTGATGAGGCTGGCTAGCATCCAAGAGCTGAGAGGACTGTATCAGTTTGCAAGCGCCTACCTTGGAGTGCGTGAGGAGGTGCGGGAATGAGAGAAGAGCGGCTTATGGCGCTGAAAGGACGCCTGGATGAGCGGGAGCGACTGCTGGAGGAGATACAGCGCCTGCTGGAGCGTGCCGGAAACCGGGAGCTGGACCTCACATGGCGATTTCTGAAAGGGATGGTGAGTGCAGCATGACCGACCTGCAAATCTTCAACAATCCCGACTTCGGGGACATTCGCATTGTGGAGCGGGACGGTGAACCCTGGTTCGTGGGCAAGGACATTGCCCAGGCGTTGGGGTACAGCAATCCCAGGGACGCATTATCCAAGCATGTTGACAAGGAGGATAAGGATACCGTCGCGTTTCGCGACGGAACCTCCGGAAACCCCAATACGATCATCATCAACGAGAGCGGCGTGTACAGCCTGATCTTCTCCAGCAAACTGGAAAAGGCCCAGCAGTTCAAGCGCTGGGTCACGGCGGAGGTGCTGCCCGCCATCCGAAAGACCGGCGGCTACCTGACCCCGGCGGCAGAGAGCCGCCTGCTGGCAGAGTTCCAGAAGCTGGCCGACCGGGTGACGGCCCTGGAGGACGCGGTAACGGACCCCTTTGCATTCCAAATTCCCGCCCTCCCGGCCCCGCCGCCGAAAAACGCTGAGCCGGATCACCGGCCCCCAGGCCGGGACTACTTGAAGCGCTGGATGCGCACAGCCTCGGAAAAGCTGAACCTGATGGGCAGCCGGTACAACATGAGCAACAACGCGATCCTGCACCGGCTGTATGGATTTCTGGAAGAGGAGTTCGGCGTGGTGCTGGCGGATGAGCGCATCCGGATCATGGAGGAGTACGAACTGGACGACTGCTCCACCCTGAAAGCTATTTTCTACGATGAGGACTTCCGGGACTACCTGGAGGAGACCATCGACCACAATCTGGCCCCCGAGAACCGGGGGTGGTGAGGGGAGTGTCCCCGCTGTCTCGATATTGAGGCGGCGGGGATTTTTTGTATAAGGAGGAGATAGGATGCCCGTTAGACAGATAACCACCAGGCTGGCTTTGGATGGAGAACGCCAATTTAAAAATGCCGTGGCCGGCGTAAATTCTTCGTTGCGGGAGCCCCGGGCAGGATCAGAGATTCAGCAGCTGTTTTTTCTTGGCGTCGAATTCCTCCTGGGTAAGTGCCCCGCAATCCAGGAGATCCTTGTACTTGCGTATTTCGTCAACAGGAGAAACCGCTGGAGCGGGAGAGGAGAGGGGAGAAGAATCTATGGCGCTGGATCTTGTATTCTCAAAAAGCTGGAATATCCGCTGCGCTAGATCCCTTTTGTAGGTAACCAGGATGGAATAGGACTTTGTAATGGTATGGACGCTGATCTGACTGCCTGTCATTCCATTGCCGCTGCAATCGGCAGAGCGTATTTCATTGAACGGTATGCTTTCTGTTGAAAAAGAGGAGAGCGCTTTGAAAGAAAATAGGAGGCGCTTGTCCGTTAAAAATACGATGCCAGGCAGAAAATCGTGCTTTCGTGTGTTGACGTGGGTGATGTTGATGTTGGTCGGAGTGACAAACAGGACTTTTTCATCTGGCTTTAGTAGTTTTTCCGCTCTTTCAAGATTTTTTTGATTGCCGAATGTCTTGATTTGGTATTCTGAGAGGGCACGCCGAACATCTTCACGCATGTTGTCAACCTCCATTCATTTTTATCAGCATATCACAGAGAAGACCTGAGCGCAAGAGATTGTATTAAAGGGGGTGGCCAGATGGCCGTTAGAACGATAACCACCAGGCTGGCTCTGGATGGAGAACGCCAATTTAAAAATGCCATGGCCGGCGTAAATTCTTCGCTGCGGGAGATGGAAAGCGAGCTGATTCTTTCCGAGGCGCAGTTCAGGGGCCAGGCCAACACCATCGAGGCGCTGACTGCCAAGGATAAACTGCTTCGGCAGGAAATCGAGCAGCAGACGGTGAAGGTCAAGGCCCTGGAGCAGGCTTTGAAGGACGCCGCCCAGGTGTATGGGGAAAACAGTACCCAGGCGGACAAATATAGACAGAATCTGAATCGGGCTAAGGTAGAGCTTATCAATATGAACAGGGCCCTACAGGAGAATACCAAGTATCTGAATGAGGCAAGAGACAGCGCAAAAGGTACAGCCAGCTCCATAGACGAATTTGGTATTTCCACAAAAAGGTCCAGCGACAGTATATCTACCATGGCAGCGGCTCTCCGCGCGGTAGGGGTAGCCTATTCCTTCAAAGAGATCGCCGATGCCATCCACGCCTGCGTGGACGCCTCCATGGACTTTGAGACAGCCATGGCCAACGTGAACAAGGTGGCCAAGCTCAGCGAAACGGAGCTGGCCGGCATGGCGGACGCCATCAAAGAGCTGTCCACCGAGATGCCGGCCACCACCGGCGAGATCGCTCAGGTAGTGGAGGCTTCCGCCCGGCTGGGCATCGCCAAGGGGGACCTGATCGAGTTCTCCAAGGTCATGCTGGATTTGGGCAATGTCTCGGACTTGACCTCTGACCAGGCTGCCACCGCTCTGGCCCGGTTCGCCAACATCACCGGGACGGCGGCGGAGGACTATGAGCGGCTGGGCAGCACCATCGTGGCCCTGGGCAACAACTTCGCGACCAGCGAGAGCGAGATCACCAACATGGCCAGCCGTCTGGCCGCCGCCGGAGAGCTGGCCAACCTGAGCGAGGCGGATATTATGGGTCTGGCCGCCGCCATGTCCTCGGTGGGCATCGAGGCGGAGGCGGGCGGCACCGCCATGACCCAGACCCTGACCGCCATGGAAAAGGCGGTCACCTCCGGCGGAGAAAAGCTGGATCAGTTTGCTCAGATCGCCGGCATGTCCTGCCAGGAGTTTTCCAGGGCCTGGAGCGAGGAGCCCATCACCGCCATTCAGGCCTTTATCTCAGGCCTGGGCGGGCTGGATGAGAAGGGGGAAAGCGCCACCGCCGTGCTGGAGGAGCTGGGGCTGTCCGGCATCCGGCAGAGCAACATGCTCAAGTCCCTGGCTCTGGCCAGCGAGACGCTGGCCTCCGCGGTGGATACGGCTAGCCAGGCGTGGATCAGCAATACCGAACTGGCGGAGACGGCGGCAGCCAAGTACGACACCACCGAGGCCAAGATGCAGATGGCGGCCAATGCGGCCAACAATCTAAAGATTGCAGTAGGAGACCAGCTGACGCCGGCGCTGGGGACTTTGGCCGACGCCGGAACCGGCGCGTTTTCCTGGGCGGCGGATTTTGTTGCGGAGCAGCCTATCTTGGTGAGCGCTATTACCGGGGTTGCGGCGGCGGGCGGCGTTCTGGCGACCGGGCTTACGGTTTACGCGGCAAAGGCCGCGCTGGCTACTATAGCCACAACAGGGTTTGGCGCCGCCTTAATGGCTACGCCAATAGGCCCGATCGCCGCTGGGATTGGACTGCTGGTGGGCGCGTTTACAGCGGTTACGGCTGCAATAGACGACACAAAAAGCGAAGCCGAAGCATTTTTGGTTAGCCTGGAGGAGGCAAAAAACAGGCTGGCGGACAATGCCAAAGCCGCGGAAGGAAGTGCGGAGGGCCTTCGGGCCCAGGCAGACGCCCTGTTGCTGCTGGCTGAGGCAGGAGACCTAAACGCGGCCCAGCAGCAGGCTTTGCTGGATATGACACAGGAGCTGAACTCAGCCGTTCCAGGGCTCAATCTGGCCTATGACGAGCAGACCGGAAAGCTGAATATGACCGCCGATGCGGTGCGAAATCTGATTGAGGCGGAAGCGCAGAGGATGGTGGCCGATGAGGGCGCCAAGGCTTACAGTGAGCTGCTGGTGCAGCAGATGGAAATTGCCCGGCAGCTGAAGGATGCGGAAGCGGAACTGGAGCAGGTCCGGGCCGAATCTGCGGCGGCAATGGAAAAGGAGTCGGCAACCGGACAGGTTGCTATTGGTGTCAGAAGCGAGCTTGAGCAAAAAGAAAGAGATTTAATCCAAACTGTAGAAGAATTACAGGAAGCATACGATGAATACCAGAATGGTCTGGATGAGGTTTTGGATAAATATGGGGATGTCGCTTCCGCATCTGACAATACAGCTGACGCTGTAGAAGGTATGTCCGACAGTCTCCAGCAAACCGGGGATACCGCTCAGGAAGCTGCTGCCAGCCTGGCGGAGCTGGAAGAGGCTACTCTGTACCTGGCCGGGGCGTCCGAAAGTCTGTCCAAAGCCCTGAAGGAGCAGAGCGAGGAGGGCAGTCTCAGCTACAAGACCACCCAGGACCTGATCGAGGCGGGCTACGGGGCGGCCCTGGCCATTGATGAGGAGAGCGGAGCGCTTACTCTAAGCCGGGAACTGTACATCCAGATCACCCAGGCTAAGATCGACGCCCAGATTGCTACCTTGGAGGCCGCAAAGGCGGCCGCTCAGGCAAAAGCGGCGGCTCAGGACGAGGCGCTGGCCGTGTATCGCGGCGCGGAAGCATACTATGCGGCGGCGGAAGCCAAAGCTGGCTATGAAGGAGAGGTCGTCAGCTACTCGGCGCAGATCGCGGCGCTGAACCGACTAAAAAACTCCATCGGGTCGGTTACCGGGGAGGCTACACGGGCCACCAGAGCGTCCAGGAGCGCCAGCAAACAGGCGAAAACCCAGGCTCAGCAGGATTTGGAGACCTACAAGCAGCTGAAGGCCGAGTTGGACCACCAGAAGAATACCGACCTGGCGGATGAGGCCGAGTATTATCGGAAGCTGTCGGAGTACCGGGACGCTTACCTCACCGACGACGCCAATGTCAGCGAGTACCGGAAGGTTACCGAGCAGATTTACAAGTACGACAAGAGCCTGGCCGACCGGGAGGCCCAGCTGTGGGCCAATCAAACGGAGGGGCTGGTGGACCAGCTGGAGGAGCGGGTAAAGGCCGTTACCGACCAGCAGGACAAGATGGAGAACCGGCTCAGCAGCTACGGCGACCTGTTTGACACCGAGGACGACCGCCTTACCCTCAACTCCCTCCAAGATCAGATATCCGCCATTGAGGCCTACGGCGACGCTCTGGACCAGCTCCGGGACCGGGGGGTATCCGGCGGTCTGATGGACGAGATTCTGGGCATGGACGTGGACAGCGCCACTCAGTATGCCAATCAGCTGCTGACTATGACGGATAAGCAGTGGGAGGAATATAACGCCCTGTGGGAGGAAAAACAGGAGACTGCCGCCCGGATCGCCGAAGAGTTTTTTAAAGAGCAGGTGTCCGCGCTGGAAAGCGAGTACAACGCCAAGCTGGGGGACGCTCTGGACAATTTGACCGACACCTCCTTCGCGGCCGGGGTAAATACAGGGCAGGAGCTCATCGATGGGCTGGCATCTATGGAGAGCGCCCTATATGCGCAGGCCCAGACTATGGCGGACCGGGTATCCAGCATTCTGGCCGGAGCGGGACGCGTTCCCTCCAATTCCGAGCTGGCCGCCAGCTTTTCCACCGACCGCATCCGGGAGCGGTTCTACGGCGTTACCCCCCAGCAGATGCAGGACGTGGGCGTTGGGATGGTGAACGCTATGAGTATCAGCGTCGGTGCGCCCCAGAGCGTGACCCTGAAGGTCAACCTGAACAGCCGCACCATCGCAGAGGAGACCATTGACGATATTCGCACCGTGGGCCGGGAGCGGCCGGAGACGCTGGATGACAAATAAGGGGGAGTTATGAATCCATTACTTGTGATTGACAGCTGGCCGCTGCCCCACCAGGATGGGGACCGCTACCGCTGCTGGGAGGACGACGGTGTTGTAAGGGTAGAAATGATAAGCAGACGTGTTGCTCAGGAGGTAAGAGGGGGCAAGCTGTGGCGGGTGGCATACGCCTGCGACTGCTTGCCGGACACCGAGCTGCGGCCCGTGCTGGCCGCGCTGCGCTCTGGAGCGCCCTTCTTGGCCACCGTTCTGCCGGACAACAGCGATAAGACGGTGACCTCCTCCTTTGTTGTGGATTCCCTTACCGAGCCCAAGGTGCTGGCATTTGACGGCGCCCAGCCTATCTGGCACGGACTGGCATTTACCCTCCGGGAGGAGCGGCCGCACAGATGAAGAAAGGAGAGAATCCGCTATGATCCAGACCAGCCAGGCCTACCGGGAGGCCATTGTGGGCAGCCCTCGGGAAATTGAGCTGTTTGCCGTGGTGGACATCTCCGACCCGGACAAAAAATATCTCCCCACCACCTGCTCCCCGGAGGTCCCCTGGAGCAAAAAGGAGGAGCTGCACAACTATGATCTGACCTCTCCGCCCCGGTACATGACGGGGGAGCGGGGCCGCACGCTGTTAAACGGCACATTTGATCTGTTTCCAGACGATTACAGCGTTCCCGACGAGGTAGGCTATGCCGGAAAAGCTCTGAGCGATTCCATCGGGACGTTTTCAGCGCCGTTTCCCTTTGCTCAGATCAATATTTCCGGCGTGCGCATCCTCCAGGGCTACTCCTTTTTCTTCAGCGGCGACCCGGTTGACGGGGTACCCTGTGACTTTACTGTGGAGGTCATCCAGGGGCAGACCGCCTATTTTACCCAGGAGGTCACCGGCAACTATCAGTCGGAGGTCTCTTTTCGAGGGTTTGTGGTGTACAGCCCGGACGCCGTGCGGCTTACGGTAAAGCGGTGGACCATTCCCCACCGGCTGGTACGGCTGGTGGAAGTGGTGACCGGTCTGTTTGAGCGGTGGACCGGGGACGACCTGGCCTCTTTCAGCGCCACTCTCCAAGGCCAGTTCTCCTGCCTTTCCTTGCCGTACGGCTCTGTCAATCTGGCAATGGACAACGGCGACCGGCGGTTTGAGCCCCGAAAGAAGGACAGCTTTTTTCAGAGCATCGAGGAGCGTCAGGGGGTGGAGCTGTACATCGGCTGCAAAACTGCCGACAGGATGGAGCGCATTAAGCTGGGGGTGTTTTACCAAAGCGGCGACGGCTGGAAAACCTCCTCCAATGAGATGACCATGCAGTGGTATCTGGTGGATATTATCGGATTGGTGAGCAACCGGACCTTTATTCCGCCGGACGTTCTGCCCACCACGCTGGGGGGCTGGCTGAAGGCCGTGGTGAGCCAGCTGGGGGACGCCTTTGTCAACCGATGGCACGCCGACCCGGCCTATGAGAACAAGCCGGTGATTGCCAACAGCGCAGGCGACGTGACCGGGAAAAAATGCGGTGACATTATCCGATGGGCCTGCCAGGCCGCAGGCGTCTGGCCCAGGGCCAGACAGGAGGACGGAGTTCTTGCTGCCGAACCCCTTTGGAACCAGGGGAACAAGTACGATCTGGATAACCTGGTGAGCTACCCCGCCATGAAGGCCAACCAGAGTCTGGCCGCGCTGATCTTCCAGCTGGCAGACGAGAACAAAACGCAGTATGTGGTGTCGGGCAACTCTACCAGCTCAGAGCAGACAGTAACCATCATCAATCCGTTTCTCCATACCGCCGATCAAGCCCTGGCCGCCGCCCGGCTGATCCTGGCCCAGTACGGCGGCAACCTGCTGGAGCTCACCGGCCGGGGCGACCCGTCCAGCGAGGTCGGCGACGTGGACACAGTCTGGCTGGATGAATCCAGCGCCACCACTGCCCGGCGCATGTCTCAGACCTTCCAGTTTCAGGACGGCGTAATGCAGAACTGCCGGTCTACCTTACTGCAGGCGGACGGGAGCTATCTGTGGACGGAGTTTGCCGTCATCCAGGAAAGCGGTAGATGGAAAGCGCCGCCGGGCGTCTATCAGCTGCGCGTTGTCATCGGCCAGGGCGGCCAGGGCGGCGGCTTTGGCCAGGATGGATTTGTGCATGCGACGGGAAATATTCCCGGCATGGGTGTGGCCTCCGGGCCGGGAAACGACGGCGTGAACGGTCAAGGGGGCAAAATCTGGTACGGAGTAATCGACATTAACGAGGAACAGGAGTTTGATGTCCACCTTGGAGCCGGAGGCGCTCCCGGAATCGTCTGCGGTCAGGCCGGGTCTCTGGGGGAGCACACCACCTTTGGAATGTACAGTTCTGAGAGTGGGCAGCTCTATCCAAACGGATATACCGACATTGCAAACGGCCAGTCCTTTGCCCGCACCGGTGTGCCCGCCCCCATGTCCGGCACCGGCGACGGCGGCAAAGGCGGCGAGGGGGGCAGCCCCGGAGCGGCTTATTGGAAGCAGCTTTATTATCCCGATGGACGGCCAAGAGGTTGGGACCTTGTGGTCGTTGAGTCGCCGGGAAAAGGAAATCCGGGCGTCGCCGGGGCAACGGGGTTTGTGATGGTGACTTGGGATAAGCCTAAAACATGATAGGAGGGCCCGCCATGGAGACAACCTATGTACCTGTTATTATCTCCGCGTTTCTTACGCCCAATCCGGCGACGGCGGGGCAGAGGGTGCTGCTCAGCGTGGCGGCGGCGGATATCGCCTGTGTGCCCAGTGTGCAGATTATCACTGCGGGAGAGCTCACGGCGGGGGAGGTGTGACTTATGGCCCTGACACATGTTCGGGCTAAGATTGGGGAGCAGTGGGTAACGCTTACCTACAATGGGGCCACCGGCCGGTATGAGGCCGAGCTGACCGCCCCGGGGACTTCTCACAACCAGCCGGGGGACTACCATCCGGTCACAGTGGAGATTACCAGCAGCAGCGGGGAAACTGCCACAGCCACAGCAGAAATCATGCCCGCCTTACGGCTGGAGGTCAACGAGGCCACCGCCCCTGTTCTGACTTTGGTCTCCCCGGCTCCGGGCTACCTTCAGACCGGGACGCCCGCCATTGTATTTGAGGCGGTGGACGAACCGGGGGGCTCCGGCGTGAATCCGGACAGCCTCTCCCTTGCTGGGGCCGCGGCAGCGGCTATCCCAAACGGATACCGCTTCACCTGGACGCCTCCGGGCGGCTGGGCGGACGGGCCCCACACGGTTACCGCCTCGGTGCGGGATTTCGATGGCAACAGCGCGGCCGTCTCTAGGGCGTACATCGTAGACACCGTACCCCCGGCGCTGTACCTTCAAAAGCCTTTCCAGCGCCACGTGGTGGACGATGAGGCGGTCACAGTGGCGGGTGAGGTATGGGA
>ERZ779622.281-NODE-281-length-33259-cov-6.856553_pt1 | contig 33259 bp, 27 predicted proteins | sample MGYA00514188_ERZ779622 | MGnify/ENA primary metagenome ERZ779622 (study PRJEB29562, sample SAMEA4376702) | mouse gut metagenome | isolation source: Cecum | study: EMG produced TPA metagenomics assembly of the A DSS colitis mouse model was used to assess the... | reverse complement strand
TACCGCTTGATGGACTCTATGTTGTTCCTGCCGGTGCTGCTGACAATGGTGGGCATGGGGTTGGCGGGGTTCCGGCAGCTGTAGGAAGAGCCGGACTGCGGGGACAGGCTAGCGCCGCCCAGGTACTGCAGTTTGTTTACATTGCCGAAGTAGAGGACGCTGCTGTTCTGGACAGTGTTGGAGTAGTCTATGGGTGTCGAGACAGCGGCGCCGGTCTCGGCATCCACTACTGTGATGCGCACGCCGTCATTGCCGGGGGTCCACTTGTTGGTGGAAGTGCCCTGCCCCATGCCGCCGCCCCCGCTGTCCATGTTGCCCTCGCCGGCTGCAAGGGCGGCGGACGGGAACAGGTAAAGCGCAAGCACAAGGCTGCAGAGGAGGGGAAGAAACCGTTTCATGATATATCACGCTCCTTTTTGGTTTTTTTGCATAATAAAACCGCCACAGCATGGTGACGGTCTTATCGGTATCGCGCGCCCGGCGGGCGCTGGTTCCATATTCAGTTGTAATGGCCCTGGCTTACATATCACCGACCATCTTATCGGGATCCCCGCTGCTGTCAGAGATGGTCTGCTCCACCTGGCTGGGCACCACCCATCCGAAAACGGGGTCATACACGGCGCCGTTTCCATTGGTTGAACCGGGAGCAGGCGTATTGCTGTTCTGCGCAGTGGGTGCGGTGGGCTCGGGTTCCGTTGCTTCCGGCGTATAGGTGGGAGGGGCAGACGGGTCTGTGGCATTTCCCTCAGCCGCAGGCGGTTCCGGTGTCTCCGGCTGGAGCGCCTCACCCTCCGGGGTAAAGTCAATGACGACACCTTCCCCGGATTCCTCCACTACCTTGGGATATTCCCCCATAGGGTCTTTTGTGGCAGCCGGTGCAGGCGTGCCTGCGGCAGGTACCCTTGTGGCAGCGGCAGGCGGGGAAGTTGCCGGTGTTTCCGATGTATCTGTGTTTGCGGAAACTTCCTCCGGCTGAAAATCACTTTTCTGCTCCCTGTTTACGAAGAGGCAGGTCACTAAAATACCGACACAGGCAACCGCCAGTACGGAAAAAAGGAATCCACTGGATCTGATAAATTTCTTCATGGCTTGATTCTCCTTTCTTGCTGTATATCTTTCCTTTACGGTCTGAAAAGAAAGTTTTTCAACAGATTTTCAAAATTTCGTGTTGTGGTATCCCGTCAGCTCAATGTGCTGGGTAATGGTGGGATATCTGTGGCCAAACATGAAGATGTAAAATTCAGCGTCGCAGGAAAAGACATATTCCACCCGGTCCCCCGCCACATGGAAGGCAAGGCTGATGTTCTTTACCTGGTAATCATCCGTGGAAAGGGGAACCTTGTTCGCAAGGCCGTCTGCCACGGTCTCCTCCAGCATGGCAGTATAGCTGCTGCTGGAGTACAGGGTATTTAAGTACTCGCTGAAATTGGTCTCCCTCTGGGAACGGTAGGTGTCAGCATAGATGCTGGCGCTTAAATTGTTCAGTTCCATTTTCGCACCGTTGCGTATGTTTATGCAGGTTATTTTTACAGAAGCATACAGCAGCAGGAAAGAGACCAGTATCACGATGCCCATCACGAAGAAACAGGTGAAGACGGACATATCGCCCCGGTCGTTTGCCAGGCGCTTTTTGACATGGAGATAAATTTTCCTCATAAGCACCTCACTTCCAGTAATGCTCACTGACGCCTGCCGCCCTGGAGACCACCGTGATGTGGACCAGGTCGAAGTTCCAGAAACCGCCCAGCCTGGCCTCGCCCGTGACCGTGACATAGAACGGGCTGCCCAGCTGGATGGCCCTGTTCATTCCGGACGGGGTCGGCGTTTTATAGGAGGCGTCAATGGAGTAGGAGATGTTTTGTGCGCCCCCGATATCCGAACAGAGGAAGTTGAAGAGCTGGTCCGTCTCCGCATTGACGCCGCCTGACAGCTGGATCTGCTTTACCATTTGATCGGCACAGAGGTCCAGCTCCTGTTTTGTTGAAATGATGCTGAACAGATCAATGATAAAAGCCAACAGTAACACCGCAATGAAAATGAAGACCATTGTGCTGAAGTAATTTGCCTCGGCGCGCTCGCTCCGCAGAATCCTGCGGGTCTTTCTGATAAGTATGATAACCACCACCTTTACAGCAAAACGGCCACTCCGCTGTGGGAAAGTGGCCGTCTGCAAAATTTTTGACTGTACCAAGTATAACAGATATGGATTTGCGGGGAAAGAGCAGAACCATGCCAATGTTGTGCCAAATGTGTGCTGATTGGTGGGTATAGATGTAAAATGTTGGTTTTGGCATCAATATGTGTATGATTCAGGTAAGAATAGATAAGTGGCGATTACTTAAGTACATCCAATTTACTTCCAATTCTTTCTTGAGTTATACACATTGTTTACAGCCTCGATATAGCATATGAAAGAGGGATGGTTATGATCATTCTGCTGTAGATATCTGTTTTTAAGATCCAAATACTGCGTCCTGACAAGCTGCCATTTGCCTTTTTTCTTAATATATTTAGCCTTTTTCTGTATTCCCGCAGAATGGGGGGCTTCATTCCAATAGTATCTGTCCCAATAGGTGAATCCTGTCTTTTCATGTATCAATCGGTGAAAATGTCCTTTTGTATCCCTGCAAACAATGCAGACATCCATCGAAAACTCGGTGGGATTTCCTTTGACGAAATGCCTTTTCTCCGTGGTCAGAGAAGATGTTGAATCATCACAGTCTCCCCAACCATGCTTTTGCAACGCCTTATTGAAGGATTTCCTTGCGCATTCATTCAAGGTCCTGCAATCCTCATAATCATCACATCTCACAATTTCAAGGTTGTAATCTAAATCTATCGGCAGGGAAGCATTTTGGACAATGAGGTTTCGTGCGCCACTCCCTACAAGATAGAATATGGCGCCAATATCATAGTCCTCTTTCAGGTAGTGGCAGAAATCCTGCATTATCCCACTACATAGATTTCGCATACGGCTTAGAAATTCCTTATCGTTTACATAATCAAACATAAAATCTCCTTTCCTCCCCAAGCCAGCCATTTAAGCTTTAGAACCTAAATCATTACATTGTACCCACAGGGTAATTGAATGTCAAGTGTTTTTTATAGTGGGAGTAGAGATAGAGTGCATTGCAAAATTTTTTACTGGAAAGTGAAGAAAATTTAGAAGCCCGTTCCTATTTATTTTATGTATGGACAGGTCAAGGAGTTTGGAAAGTCCATATGTCGGCACCTTGAAAATTTCATAGCCTTCCAGACAGTTATACAGGAACTGTGGATAGTATGCGATGACAAGAGCATGCCCACAGATGAAACACCGCACAGCGGCGGCCTGAAAATACGTGGCGGAACTCCGGCGCAAGAAATGAGTCTGGGGAAAAGGCAGATTTCTGTAATAATGGACAAACAGGAAGATATAAAATGTATGGACAGGGAGGAGGCGTTTTATTATATGGAAGAAATCAAAAACATTGAAGATATTAAAGTAAATGCCGAACTGCCCAAGGAAGCCCGAATTAAGCAGTTTGTTGATGAAATCAAGAATCCATACCGCTTTATGGTGGATGATGTGATTGTAAATGTTGTGTTTACGGAAGACAGAAGTACACTTCAAGATAGACTGCAGCAATATCTCCAACTTGTTATGACATGAAGTTTCATGCATATCATTTCAGAAAAATTTAATGGGAGAAAATGAAAGGATGGCTTGTAAAAGGAAAAAAGGTTTGGTAGAATACAGGCAAGGACAAATCTAAATCTTAATTTGCAGGCTATTCTTAACAGGTTTTATTGTTAGGAGGTAGCCATGCGCGTTTCAAATCAGAAATACTATGCAGGTGCGTATAAGCGGTTGTCCAGAGAGGACGAGATAGCTGCTTTGGGCGCAAAGAATGAGAGCAACAGTATTTCAAATCAAAGAGACCTTATTCAGAAATTTACAGAATCCCATCCCGAAATTGAAATTGTAAAGGAATATGCTGATGACGGATTTTCCGGCGTAGATTTTCAAAGACCGGATTTTCTCCAAATGTTAGAGGACATTAAAGCAGGGGTCATAAACTGTGTTATTGTTAAGGACTTATCCCGATTCGGGAGAAATTATATTGAAGTAGGGAAATACCTTGAAGAAATTTTCCCGATTTATGGTGTGCGATTTATTTCAATCAGCGAAAATTATGACAGTGCCTATACGAATGGCGGAAATGAACAGTTGGTAATTCCTTTTATGAATCTGGTAAATGATGCATATTGCCGGGATATTTCCATTAAGACACGTACAAGCCTTGAAATGAAGCAGCAAAAAGGGGAATATGTAGGTCCCTTTGCGCCCTATGGATACAGAAAGGCGCCGGACGACAATCATCGCTTTCTGGTGGATGAGGAAGCAGCAGCTGTGGTAAAGCGTATTTTTGAATTGACTATTGGCGGAATGAGCAATGGCAATGTGGCAAACCTGCTGAATCAGGAGGGAATACCGTCCCCGACAGAATATAAGCGGCTGCATGGAGAAAATTTCATATGTCATTTCCAAAAGAACAGGAAAGCTATGTGGTCGGCACTTGTGATTCGGCGCATATTGGAAAACAGGGTTTATCTGGGTGTAATGGAGCAGGGCAAGACATACAGTATTAATTATAAGGTAAAAGCCCGCAGAAAACGGGAGCCGAGCCAGTGGTATTGTGTGGAAAACAGGCATGAGCCTATTGTGGAAAAGGATACTTTTGGACTTGTGCAGAAAATATTGGCTAATGATCTGAGAACCAGTCCGGGTGAGGAAAATGTTTATATGTTTTCCGGCATTGTTGTCTGTGGCAGATGCGGTGAAAAACTGCTCAGATGTAAGAAGAAAATAAAGGGAAATGAGTATATTTACTATGGCTGTTATGATAAAAAGAAAACTCTGAGGTGCAAAGGTGTCTGTATCCGGGAAAGCAAGCTGGAACAGGCAGTTACACAGACAGTCAGACAGCATATTGCGTCAGTTATCAAGATGGCGGAGCTGCTTGATAAAATGAAATCCATTCCCTTGAAAGAGCAGGAACTGAAAAGTATTGACATGCTTGTGGAAGAACAGGAAAAAGAAATTCAGAGAATCAGTAAGTTGAAACTGAAACTCTATGAAGATTACCACGATCAGTTTATCAGTCGGCAGGAATATAGGGACTTTGAAACAATTTACCGACAGAGAGAAAAGGATGCCGAGCAAAAGAAGGAAGAACTGCAAAAAAAGAAAGAGCAGTTTTTACAGGGTAATACAGTGCTGCAGAAGTGGCTGGGGGAATTTTCCTTACATGGAAACATAGAACACCTGAACCGTTCCTTATTGGTTACTTTGGTGGAACAGGTTAAGGTATTTTCTGCAAACGAAATAGAAGTGCAGTTCCGGTATAAAGATGAATTTGACATTGCCAGGGCGGTGATAGAGGAACGCTGTGGTGATATGGCAGCTTCCCGTGATGAACGAAAGCAGAGGTGAGAGGATGCCAAGGATTTCCCGCAAAAGCATGAATAAGCAGAAACGTTCTCCCATAACTGTGCAATATATTTTTGATACCGCATTGTATGTACGCTTATCGCTGGAGGAACAGGAAGAGGATTCCACAGAGAAAATAAAGAATCAGAGGGAACTTCTGCTGCAATATATCGCTGAAAGACCGGAGCATCAACTGGTGGATATCTATTGTGACAACGGATGTACGGGTACTAATTTTGACAGACCTGAGTGGCAAAGGCTGATGGAAGATGCAAAGGCCGGAAAAATAAACTGCATTATCGTAAAGGACTTGTCGAGACTGGGCAGGAATTATATAGAAGCGGGCAATTATCTGGAAAAAGTATTTCCTTTTATGGGCATTCGGTTTATTGCCATCAGCGATGGATATGATAGTGAAAACCTGAAACCGGAAGACACAGGGCTGTTGCTGCCGCTCAAAAACATAATCAATGCTTCCTACGCAAAGGACCTTTACAAGAAGGTCAGCAGTGCAAGGCATGTTCAACGGGGCAGGGGGGAGTTTACCGGTTCTGTAGTGCCTTTTGGGTACAAAAGGGATAAGCAGAGAAAGGGAAGATTCGTGGTAGATGCCAAGGAGGCAGAAGTAGTAAGGAAAATATTTAAGATGTTTGGCGAGGGGGAATCTTATACAGGAGTAGCAAAGGAACTAAACCGCTTACAGGTTCCCTCCCCCCAGGGAAAAATATGGAGGTATCAGACCATCCGTGGAATCATTGCAAACGAGGTGTATCTGGGGAAGATGGTGCAGGGGAAGCGCTGCAGTTTGGATACGGATATTGTAACCGTGGACAATACTCATGATGCAATCATCACGGAGGAATTGTTTGAGAAAGCAATGATCCAAAGGCAGAAAATCAGCTTTCACAGGGACAGAGCTATGGAGACAAGGCAGGTATCTGATGAAGAATACCTTTTCAGAGGGATGCTTAAGGCGGCAAACAGCGGCCTTACCCTATGCAAGACCAGCTACCGGAAACAGGCGGGGCAGGTTTTGGTGAAAGCATATCGTTCCCCCAAAGCCTTTGATAAAGAGGGCAATCCCTATAAGTTGATCATGATACGGGAAGAAGTGCTGTTGTCCACTGTAAAAAAGATATTATTGCAATATCTTTCTGTATTAGAGGATACACGGTTAATCTTAAGTCAGGATGCGATACAGAAAAGTCACCAGCGTAAGATGAAATGCATGGAGAAGGAACTGCAAAGTTTACATAAAGAAATTATGCGGAAAAAGGAATTGCTTTCTGACAGCTACCAGGATCTGGTGGATGGTATTTTGGAACCTTTGGACTATAAAAAAATACAAAAACAATATAAAGAAGACATTGCCTGCATGGAACAGGAAGTAAGGGAGAGTGAAAAGAACCTTATAGAATATGAGCAGCTTGTAAAGATGGAGAATCCTTACATTTCTGTACTGCAGGAATTTGGGAAATCACAGAAAATCACAAGGGATTTATTATCATTGCTTGTTTCGGAAATTACCGTGATTGACAGCAGGGAAATTCAGATTGTTTTCTCGTTTGAGGATGAGTTCCGTAATCTATGTGCTTTGGTAGAGGAGGAAAAGCATGAACACTAAAAAAATTATTGCCTTATATCTGCGTCTGTCCAAACATGATGAGGATATAGAGGAAGATGTAGAGAGCAACAGCATTGGCAACCAAAGAGGAATTTTAGAAGAGTATGTAAAGAACCACCTTGATACGGTGGGATATGAAGTAAGGGAATTTGTGGATGATGGATTCTCCGGCACATCTATGGAACGTCCTGCCATGCAGGCATTGCTTAAAATGGTGGAGGAGGGAGCAGTCTATGCCATTCTGGTAAAGGATCTGTCCAGATTTGCAAGAAACTACTTGAAGTCTGCGTATTACATGGAGAATGTATTTCCTGCTTTTGGAGTTCGGTTTATTTGTGTCAATGACAATTATGACAGTAACAATATCGCCTGGCAGCTGCCGGGGATGGATATGGCTTTCAAAGGTATTATCCATGATTATTACTGCAAGGAGTTGTCAAAAAAACTGAAAGTTGCCCGCAGGCAGCAGGTGGAAAAGGGGAAATGTATCTTCGCAAAACCACCCTATGGTTACTGGAAATCAGATACGGAAAAAGGACTGTTGGTCATAGATGAAAATACAGCGCCAGTGGTAAAAGAAATATTTAATCAATATCTCCAGGGAACCTCTGCTTATGGGATTGCACAGGAATTAAACAGGAGAGAGATTCCGTCTCCCAATAGGCGTCTGCTGGAAGCAGGGCTGGTTACATTTCGGGATGAACAGTATGTGAAAGGGATGTGCTGGAGTAACAGTTCGGTGCTCTCCATTCTCCGCAGTCAGATTTACATAGGGGATATGGTGGGAGGGAAGGAAGAAAGAGTCAAAATGTGTGACAAGAACTGCAGAAAGAAGGATAAAGAGGAATGGATCATTGTTCAGGGCACACATGAGCCTATTATTGACAAAGAGATTTTCTATCAGGTTCAGGATATTTTAGAGGGGAAAGCAAAAGTCAGAAAAAGGAAAGCAGGAAGCCGCACTGTATTTTCCGGGAAACTGGTCTGCGGCAGGTGCTACGGCAACCTGACAAAAAGCGGAGAGCATAAGGGAGTGGAATATTATGCATGCCCCAGATGCAGGACAATGGGAAGAAAAGGTATGACAGCCCATAGTGATTTCCTGGAAAAAAGTATTTTGGATGAAATTGCGGGTTATTGCATACCGGAGAACTTGGTGCAGCACACTTTAGTTTCTGTGTCCGGTCAGTCAGTGCTTTCAGCTCCTGATTTTGAATCTGCCGAAGCGGAGAATCGGAGTAAGTTTGGAAGTAAACTTCCCTATATTGAAACGAGTACCTGCCAGGGGCAGGCATGGGGGTGTAAAAAAGAAAAGAAAAAGGTGTCTGGTATAGCGGGGCAGATGCTGTTAGCTGACTATGAGATGTATGCGGAGGGACTTATCACAAGAGAAGAATATGAGGAAAGGAGAAGGGCACTGCACGAAAAAGCAATTCAGGGAGAGAAAGAGTCCACGCCAAAGAGGAATAATTCACAGAGTACACACCTGGAGAAAAAGAGGGAGGTGTTTGACGGCGACAGTAAACTCAGCTTTGAGATTGTGGACTATTATGTAGAGAAAATAACAGTGAATGGTCCGGAGGACATCAATATTGAATGGAGGGAGGGTAGGAGACAGCAGGCATGATATAGCAAATCTTTTTGGAATCATTTTTAGCTTTCAAAATGACACAGAATCTATTTTGTGGTAAAATACAAGGAGAAAAGAGAGATGGAAGGAATTGTTTACCAAAACAAAGACATTTTATTTAAGATTTTAGGCCAGACTTATAAAGAGAAAAGTTTTGCGGCCTATGGAATTGATCTTCCGCGCATTCGTGAGTTATTGCCGACAGATCTTCCCAAAATATCGGCAAATGAAAAGAGCATTGACAATCTGTTTCTTTTAGAGGACGGGACTTATGCGATTGTGGATTATGAGTCGGTCTATAAAAGGATAAGTAAAATCAAATACTTGAATTACATAGCGCGGGTCATGGAAAAATATTATAAGGAAGATGAGAATTTTAATCTGCGGTTAATTGTGATTTATACCGGCGATGTGGATTATGCAGAATCGGATCTGGAAACAGCCTGTTTTACGCTGCATACCGAGCAGGCGTTTCTGGTGCATATAGACGGCGAGACTGCGCTGCATGGGATTCAGGAGAAACTGCAATCAGGCTTATCTCTTGACAATGATGATTTGATGAAGCTGGTAATCCTGCCCTTGACAGTTCCGGGATCTGAGGGAAAGCAGAAGATGCTGGAAACGGTGGTAGAATTAGCGGAACAACTGCAGGATGAAGAACAACGGATATTTATTCTCTCCGGCGTTATTGTGGCAAGTGACAAGTTTATTGAGAAAGAATACATGGAGCAAGTAAGGAGGAAAATCAATATGACACAGATTGGTCAGATGTATGAAAAGGAAAAGATCGAATATGGAAATCAAAAGGTTAAAGATACGACAAGGGATATGGCAAGAGCCATGTTGGATGAAGGCATTGAGACCGTAAAAATTATGAAGATTACAGGTCTGACAGAAGAAGAACTGTTACGTCTTCAAGACGCCGCTGCAACAGTATGAGTGAATTTGAGGAAAACAAATATGACACAGATCGGTCAGATGTATGAGGAAGAAAAGATTGAATATGGAAATCGGAAGGCTTTAGAAGAAAAAATTAAGATTACCAAAATTCTGTTACAAGAGGGCGTAGATTCAGTGATGATTATGAAAGCTACGGGTTTTACTGAGGAAGAACTGTTGCGCCTTCAAGATGCAAATGCAGCAGAATGAGAGATTTTGAGGAGATTCAATATGACACACATCAGTCAGATGTATGAGGAAGAGAAAATTGAATATGCCAATCAAAAGGTCAGGGACATAGCAAGAGCCATGTTGGACGAGGGCATTGACATTGTTAAAGTCATGAAGATTACAGGTCTGACTGAAGAGGAATTGTTAAATCTTCAAAATGTAAATTCGGCTGTATGATTGTTTTTCAGGCATAAGGACTAAGCGGCATACGATTCAGAAAAGGTACTATCAGGCACAAAAGGGCATAGCATTATGTCCTTTTTAAGTTATACAGGAAAAAATCGGGACAAAAAAGTTTCCCCCTATTGACACAATACCGGAAACGGTGTTTTATACGATGTCCGTATATTATATGGCGGCCAAAGTCACGAAGACCAGATATACGCTTGCCGGTGCAGTACTGGCGACGTTTAGCGGTGTGGCCGCGAGCATTATCCTGGCGGGAATGATGTGAGTAAAGTCTGCCGGAAGATTCTTTTTTTACAGGTTAATTTATAGTTTTTTTATACACAAACTGTTTTAGAACCAAAATACATATGTTAAAATAGGTAAGTAACGATGATCATACCGGAAGCAGATAGGCGATATGCATGACGTAAGGCGGACAGGCCGTCACGGGACGACACGAGAGGAGACAGAAAATCAATGGGTTCTTTTGTAGAATTTAAGGATGTCAGCAAGACATATCATATGGGCGAAGTGGATATTGAAGCGTTGAAAAATGTAAATTTTACAATCGAAAAAGGAGAATTCTGTGTGGTCGTGGGCGCATCCGGAGCCGGTAAGACGACGATCCTGAATATTTTAGGCGGGATGGATTCTCTCTCATCCGGACAAGTTCTGCTGGATGGAGATGAGATTTCGGCATATAACAAGAAGAAGCTGACTTCATACAGAAGATTTGATATCGGGTTTGTATTCCAGTTTTATAATCTGGTGCAGAACCTGACGGCTTTGGAGAATGTGGAACTGGCGGCACAGATCTGCAAGGATCCTCTTGATGCGATGTCCGTTCTGGAGATGGTAGGATTAAAGGACAGAGCGGGAAACTTTCCGGCGCAGTTATCAGGCGGGGAACAGCAGAGAGTGGCGATTGCAAGGGCGCTTGCGAAGAACCCGAAACTTCTGCTTTGCGACGAGCCGACAGGGGCGCTTGATTATAATACGGGAAAAGCGGTTCTGAAGCTGCTGCAGGATACGTGCAGGAAGACAGGTATGACGGTTGTGGTCATTACGCATAACCAGGCGCTGACCGCTATGGCGGACAGGGTTATTACGGTAAAGAGCGGAACGATACGAAAGATGGAGATGAATGAACAGATTATACCGGTAGAGGAAATTGAGTGGTAATTCGCCAAACATAGGGAGTTGAGTCAGTGAGCAGCGGAATGATAAAGACAACGATCAGGGAAATAAAGGGAAGTATCGGGCGGTTTGTGGCAATTTTAGCGATCGTTATGCTTGGCGTTGCTCTTTTTGCGGGATTAAAGGTAACGACGCCGGCAATGATCGTTACGGAAAATGATTATTTATCGCGGCAGAATTTTTTTGATTTTCAGCTGCTTTCCACGATAGGATTTGAAGAATCGGACGTCAGGAGATTTCAGGAGTCGGATGAGATCGCGGATGTAGAGGGAACGGTTTCGGTTGATGCTTTATGTGCAATAGAAGATGGAAATGAGTCTGTATATAAGATCCAGGCCGTGCCGGAGACCATTAACCGGGTGGTACTGACAGAGGGAAGAATGCCCGAGCGGGCGGATGAATGCGTGCTGGATGAGATATTGTATGGAGAGGCAGTACTGGGGTCTACGATAACCGTAACGGATAATAACAGCGAAGACACGCTGGACATGCTCCATCATACGTCTTATACGGTCGTGGGGTTTGTGCAGTCGCCCTGCTATATTAACATGGAGCGGGGAACGACGTCTGTCGGAGACGGTAAAATAACGGGATTTTTCTGTGTGCCGCGGGAGGCATTTAATTGTGATTATCTGACTGAAATATATCTGACAGTGAAACAGAAAAATGATGTCTATACGGATGCGTATAATGATCACATAGATTCTTTGGAAGACGAGATGGAAGAAACAACGGAACTGGCTGCGGCGGAAAGATATACGAAGCTGATTGCAGAAGCACAGGAGAAAATAGACGACGCACAGACCGAACTGGATGATAAGTCGAAAGAGGCTGAGGAAGAGATTGACGATGCATGGCAGCAGATTTCGGATGGGGAAACAGAGCTTGCCGATCATGAACAGGAGATTCAGGATGGCGAGCAGGAGATTGCCGACAACAGGAAAGAAATAGAGGATGGAAAGACGCAGATCAGGCAGGCCAGGGACACGCTGGATGCACAGGAGCAGGAGCTGACAGAGCAGGAAGCGCAGCTGAATGCAATGCAGGCGATGATGCCTGCGGAGCAGTATCAGGGCGCCATGCTGCAGATACAGCAGGGAAAGGCACAGATAGAAGCAGCAAGGACAGAGATCGCGGCGCAGGAGACGACGCTTCTTGATGGGGAAAAGGAACTGGAGGAAGCACAGGCAGAATTAGAAGACGGAAAAGCGGAAATTGCGGAGGCAAAAGAAGAACTGGAGGATGCCAAAACAGAATATGAGGATGCCAAAGCGGAATTTGAGGAAGAAGTTGCCAAGGCACAGCAGAAAATCGATGATGCACGGGCAGAGCTTGCGGATATTGAAGAACCTGATGTGTTTGTCCTGACCAGAAATACGAATGTAGGGTATGTCTGTTTCGAGAATGACTCTAATATTGTGGCTGCAATTGCGAATGTATTCCCGGCTTTCTTTTTCCTGGTTGCGGCGCTTGTCTGTATGACGACAATGAACAGGATGGTAGAGGAACAGCGGACGCAGATCGGCGTTCTGAAAGCGCTCGGTTACGGAAGTGCAGCCATTATGGGGAAATATCTGTTCTATGCGGGTTCTGCTGCTGCGATAGGCGCCATAGCCGGTTATATGGGCGGTATATGGTTATTTCCGCAGACAATCTGGAGAGGATACGGCATTATTTATAATATGGGAGAGATCCAGTATCTTTTTGACGGCCTGCTGGCATTTTTTTCCCTTGCGGCGGCGCTGCTTTGTTCTATGGGAGCGGCCTATTTTTCCTGCCGGTATGAGCTGCATAGCGTGCCGGCCAATCTGATCCGCCCCAAATCGCCTAAGAGCGGCAAGCGGATATGGCTGGAAAATGTAACGTTTATCTGGAGCCGGATGAAATTTCTGCATAAGGTTTCCATGCGTAATATCATCAGATATAAGAAGCGCTTTTTTATGATGATTCTCGGCATCAGCGGCTGTACGGCGCTGCTCGTAGCGGCCTTCGGTATCAGGAATTCCGTTGTAAATATAGCGGAAATGCAGTATGATGAAATACAGATGTTTGATATCGGCATTACTTTTTCAAACGGTGTCGGCAAAGAGGATATGAATGCTCTGCAGGAAGAGACAGGAACTCTGAAGGAAATTGCCTGTCGGTATGAAGAGACTGTCGATCTGGATTTTGGCGGCAGGACGAAATCGATCTATCTGGAAATACCGGAAAATGCGGAAGAGATGAGGACTTTTGTGAGTCTGCATACGGAGGAAGGCGAAGAGATCGCTTATCCCGCGATGGGAGAAGCCGTTTTAACGGCTAAACTGGCCGAAAATATGGGCATTAAGATCGGGGACAAAGTAACGCTCCGGGATAATGATATGAACACGCTCACGGTAACTGTTTCGGATCTTTGTGAGAATTTCGTCTATCATTATATTTATATCAGTAAAGAGACTTATCAGGAACAGCTCGGGGTAGAACCCGAGTATAAAAGCGCCTATGCAATCGTAAAAGAGGGGACGGATGTTCATGGAGCGGCTGCGGTTCTTTCTGACAGGAAAGATGTGCTTGCCGTTACGGTCATCATGGATATGCGTGAGCGGATCGGTAATATGATGAGGAGCATGGATTATATCGTGGCGCTTATCATCGTCTGTGCCGGAAGTCTTGCTTTTATCGTATTATATAATCTGACCAATATCAATATTACGGAACGGATCCGGGAGATCGCGACGATCAAGGTGCTTGGCTTTTACGCCAGAGAGACGGCGGACTATGTTTTCCGGGAGAACCTGATGTTAACGGGGATCGGAGCTCTTGTCGGCCTGTTTCTGGGGAAATGTCTGCACTGGTTTATTATGTACAATATCACTGTCGACATGGTCTCTTTCAAGGCAGTGATCACGCCGTTTAGTTATCTGCTCAGCCTGGCGGGTACTTTTGTTTTTGCAATGTTTGTAAATATGATCATGTTTTTTAAACTGGAGAAGATCAATATGGCAGAATCCCTGAAATCCATGGAGTAAAGGGAACGGAGCGATAAGATATGGATATCAATAACGCACTCAATGATGTGCTGGTTAAGCTGTTCCGCAATATTGAAGAAATTGAAGAACAGGCGATACGGACAGAAGAATATAAGGATATGACAACGAATGATGCACGTGTCATTGAAGCGATCGGGATGGACGGTCAGAAAAATATGACGACCGTTGCCAGGGCGCTGCATGTAACAACAGGAACTCTGACGATCTCCATCAATAGTCTTGTCAAAAAGAACTATGTAGAGCGTGTCAGAAGTGAAGAGGACAGGCGGGTCGTCCTAGTTTCTCTGACGCCGAAAGGAAAAAAGGCGTTCTTACATCATCAGTGTTTTCACGAAGAAATGATTGAGGCTGTCGTGGAACAGCTTTCGGAAGCAGAAAAAGAAGTGCTCCAGAAGGCTTTGGAGCGGCTTAACGGATTTTTCCTGTCGAAACGAGGAAAAGGATAAAGGTCAGGCGGCCGGGATTGACCACCGGGAGGCTTTCAGAAGCCTGCCCAGTGTCCTGTAATCGGCCGGACCGTTATTTAACAGGAATGTATGAAAACGGTATAACGAGAAATTATCACCCCAGGCGGTTTCTGCCTGGGTTTTTAATGCTTCGATTTCCAGATATCCCAGATAGTATTTCAGATAGTTGCAGGGCTGTGCAATAATATATTCATAAATGGAGCGCACACTTTCTTCCTGTGTAAAACCGAAGGCGGAGAGAATCTGATAGACTCTTTCAAAAGAAGCGCCTTCGTAATGAATAATAATATCCAGAAGAGAATAAAGGCACAGCTGAATCTGCCTGTTCAGCCTGCCTGCCTGATACAGCGCTTCTGTTTCCGGGCGTGCATCTTTGGTCAGGCGGCAGGCATAGTCATAGGAATTAAGTTCTACATACATGGCCCAGCCTTCTATGTAACCGCCGTAGTACAGCGTCCTGCGGAGCGGGGAGGCGCCGGAGGCCTGCAGATAATGTCCGCTGTATATGGTTTGGTAGAGATGACCCGGATAGCCTTCATGTGCGAGCGTCGTAAAAAGGGAAAGTCCTTCGGCCGTGTCAAGTCTGTTGATATAGATGGTATTTTCCCGCATATTATCAAGCGGAGGCGTCAGATAAAAGGCCGGAGCCGAATACGGAGCAAGACATTCGTCCACATATTTGACGCTGCATTGCGGTGTCTGATCTACACCAGCCGGAATGGCGGGATAGTCCTGAGAGATCATCGTCTGCAACAATGACAGCATATCCTCCGGCGTGAGGGCAGGAAAAGGAGAAGCTTCTGCAGAAAGAGAATCTGCCAGCGCCGGGTATTGACGCAGCAGTGCGACCAGTGCGGCATAGTTTTGCTCGAAATCCTTGGCGAGCAGGGATTTGATCTCCGGGACCGTGCGGTAGGAACCGGTCGTCTGACGCAGATAAGCCTGATAATAATCCCGGCCGTCGATATGATAGCAAAGGCCCTGATCGTTGCATCCGCTGCCTTTTAACAAGGTCAGTTCATCAGCCATTTTATCATAGGCAGGCGCTACGACTGTGGTAAGCAGGCGTTTATTTTCTTCCTGATAACTTCGGGACTGTTCCGCCGTGATAGTGTTTTGTTCCACCAGTTTGGACAGACGTTCGGCGAAGGTGATCTCTAAGAAATGAGAGCCGGCTTCCAGTTCATCTTTGTTCATGAGCAGCTCACATTGTTCAATCACTTTATCTACGGCCGTATCCGGCATAAAAAGGTCATATTCGATCTTTTCCCGTTCATATAGGAGAACTCCCTCCAGATAGGAAGGAATCTGGGAAAGGATAGAGAGATAATTCTGAATGTCTGTCGTAGAAGCAAGCCGGTAATCCGCCAGCAATACGGGCAGTTCGGACTGTATGCCGGAAACGGGAGAAAGCGGTTCTTCATAATAAGGATAAGCTGCGCAGGCTTTCCTGTTTTCCAGATAGGTAGTAAAAAGAATATAGGTATATTGGTTGGAAGAGGATAGTCTTTCGGGATGGAATTTTTTCAGGCGGGAAAGCGTTTCCTGTATACTGTCCCAGTTTTCGAGCGCCTGACCGGCATGGTATATCGGAAGGGTCATGGAACTTTCGTCGATGCCGTATACGGAGGGATCGGTCAATGTGTAATGCAGATTGATCGGATTGGAAGAGAGCTCGTATACAAAAAACTGCATTGCAAATTTTTCAAATCGGGAATCTTCGTGAAAATAACCGTAGAGAAAGAGAGTCAGTAAAATAAAAAGGAGCAATACCAGGATTGCTCCCGCCCATTGTTTAAAAGAAAGCTTTTTTTTCAAGAAAACAACCTGCTTTAGATGCTTTTAATTAAATATATGTAAGAAGAAAGAGACGCATTCGTTAAAAATCAGTAGACGATCTGATCCCTGCCGTTTTCTTTTCCCATATAGAGTTTTTCGTCCGCTTCCTTGATGACCGTGTCGATGTCGGAGCGGAAATCGTATTCGGCCAGGCCGAAAGTCATCGTGATGGAGAAAGGTTTTCCGTTCGCGTTAAACTGCAGGGCCTTGATATTGCTTTTGAGCTGCTCTAAATGAGGACAGGCATCATCTCCGTTACAGGAAGGGAAGATCAGCAGAAATTCTTCGCCGCCCCATCTGGAGACAATAAAATTCTTATCCAAAGTCGTAACCATAACGTCGGCAATATTCTGAAGCACCATATCACCGACATCATGTCCGTAGTTATCGTTGACTTTTTTGAAAAAATCAATATCGCAGATGCAGATACTGGTAAAGCTTTTATTCGAAGGCGTTAAAAGGCTTTCCAAACACTGCATGGCTTTTCTTCTGTTATACAGACCGGTCAGGGCATCCGTATTGGCCTGGTCTTCAAGAATATTATTGTATTCAACAAGCTTGCTTTCCAATGTCTGAGAATCCTTGCTGAAGACGTAGGCAATCATGGAAAGACAGGAAAAGATCATGATGGTGTTGATGATCTGCAAAACGTTGATCATAGTGTCGGGCAGAGACATAAGCGGCTCTTTGCTGCGGCATAGATGAAACAGCGCAATACGAAAAACACAAAGAACCATTGCGTAAAAGGTTTTTGCGCCGTATTGTGAGTAACTTGAAAAAAAGGAAAGCACGAGAAGTACAATAATAAAATGCTGTACCCCGGTATCCCAGCCAAAGTAAAAGATATTAACAATGATCCATGCCGCCATACAAAGATTCAATGTATAGACTACCGTAGTAGTCTTGTAGCGGTAAGTCATGCCGAAAAGCAATAAAAATATCAATAAGGAAATCAGGAAAATCACGATTCCGATATTGTTTAAAATACTGATATAGATTATACTATTTACTACAATATAAAAGAGCATGGACAGAAGCAGTATTCTGATGACAACAATCAGCTTCGGAGACTCGTTTGCTTCGCCGGTATCTTTCAAAATATATTGCGCCGCTTTACGCAGCAGGGGACTATTCATTTGATCTGCCATACCTTTCTTCTGTACAGAATTAATAAGATATACGATTATATTACACTGACTTGAGGGAAAGCGCAAGCAATATTATAACGATATACTATAAATATGAAGTGAAACAGGACACAGAAAAGAAAGCGATCGTTTATGAATAAATATTCTTTAAAAAATAAATTAATGATGCTGAATCTTGTGACCGTTCTGCCGTTTGTGGCAATTACGATCTATCTTATTTTTTCCCTTCGAAATTACAGCAATGCCTATGATGAGATCGTAAGCAATATGACCATTGCCAACAGTTACAATCTGAACTTTAAGGAAGAAATGGATGAAAGCCTGTATAAACTGGTCGTAGGCGCCGTAACATTTGCCAACATAAGCGAAGACGCTGCGTTGGAAGATCCCTATAAAGTAATAGGAGATCTGCGGGAAGATTTCGATGTCTTAATGCGCATCACGACGGATAAAGACAGTAAATCCTGGCTGCAGAGGCTGTTAAGGAATATCGATACGTTAGAGGATCGTGTAAACGATATCCAATATAATCTGGATGAAGGCGGGCATTATGATGAAAACATTGAAATGCTTGATAATAATATTTATATTCTGACGGAACTTATACAGGATGATATTCAGTATTATATCTACTATCAGACACAGAGCATCGAGAATTTAAAGGGGCAGTTGAATATACAGGTTGAGAAGTTTATCGTTTTATGGACCGTACTGCTTTTGTGCATTATTGTCGGTGTGTTTATTGTTTCTTCTTTTATCTCTAACGGGATAACGAGACCGATCAGGAAATTGTGTGATGTGACGAGGCAGATATCCGAAGGTGATTTCAGCGCCCGTGCGGGTGTTTGGACACAGGATGAAGTAGCGCAGCTGGCTGACAGTATCAATGAGATGTCACAGCATCTGGAGATCATGGTCAATCAGATCAAAGAGGACGAACGTAAGATGCGGTACGCGGAACTGCGTTTGCTGCAGGAACAGATCAACCCGCATTTTCTATATAATACACTGGATACGATCATCTGGCTGATTGAAGGCAATCTGACAGGACAGGCTGTGGATATGGTCGTGTCGCTTTCTGATTTTTTCCGGCTGGTACTGAGCCATGGGAAAGAATTCATCACGATCCGGGATGAGGAACGTCATATCCGCAGTTATCTGGAGATCCAGCAGGTGCGTTATCATGATATCCTCGATTATGAAATTGCCATCGACCCGCAGATATATCCGTACCGGATCTTAAAACTGACGCTGCAGCCGCTTGTAGAAAATGCCCTTTATCACGGCATTAAGTATAAAAGGGCAATGGGTAAGATCACGATAACCGGTTCCGTGGTGCAAACTGACGCAGAACCTGAAATCTGTCTGACCGTAAAGGATAACGGTGTGGGCATGGAGGCGGAAGAAGTTGAGCGTTTGCAGAAAGAAATTATCAGACCATGTAAAGAAACGGAATCGGGATTCGGCCTTGCCAATGTCAATGAACGGATCCGTATGAATTTCGGGGCAGCGTACGGGATGACGATCACGTCAAAGAAAGGAGAAGGGACGACCGTTCAGGTTGTGATCCCGGCTCAGATCATGGAGCATGCGCCGAAAGGAGGTATACATGAAGAGTCATAAAATGGTGTATAGGAAATGCAGGAGAAGTCTTTCTTTGATGCTGGCATGTCTGCTTATAGGCATATTGCTTGCGGGATGCGGATCTTTCTGGGATGTGATGCCGCAGGGAAATGAAGAGGATGCGCTTTCCGATGCGGAAGAAGATTTGATTGTGGTCGGGTTTTCACAGCTTGGCAGCGAATCAGTATGGAGAACCGCCAACTCGGAGTCCATACAGGGAACGTTGACGAGAGAAAACGGATTTTTTCTGGAATTTAACAATGCCAGGCAGAAACAGGATAATCAGATCAAGGCGATCAGGGGTTTTATTTCCCAGCGTGTGGATTATATTGTGTTTTCCCCGGTGACGGAAGAGGGGTGGGAGACGGTGCTGCAGGAAGCCAAAGACGCAGGCATTCCTGTAATCCTGGTGGACAGAAAGGCATCCGTCGATGAATCTTTATATACGACCTGGGTCGGTTCCGATATGCGAAAAGAGGGAGAGAACGCCGGTATCTGGTTGGAAGAGTATCTGCGGCAGACCGGGAGAAGCGATGAGGAGATCAACATCGTAGTATTGCAGGGAACGATAGGGTCTTCTTCCCAGATCGGGAGGACGGAAGGTTTTGATGCGATCGCCGGGGCGCATCCTAACTGGCATATTCTGCAGCAGGAGCCGGCGGATTTTACGACAGCCAAGGGCAAAGAGGTCATGGAACAGTTTCTTAGAAAGTATCCGAATATCGACGTAGTCGTTTCCCAGAATGACGATATGACGTTCGGGGTGCTGCAGGCTATGGATGAAAAAGGAATTACGACCGGTGTGAACGGAGATGTGATATTGATTTCTTTCGATGCGGTGCGGGAAGCGCTTGAGATGGTGGCGCAGGGCGTCATTAATGTGGATGTAGAGTGCAATCCCGTACAGGGAGAGTATATTGCGGATATTCTTTACAGACTGGAAAATAACGAAATGGTAGAAAAAGAAAACTGTGTGAAGGAGCAGATCTTTACGCCGGAAAATGTAGGTGAATATTTGGACACGAGGACTTATTAGAGGTAAGGAGTGACGGATCATGGCGTTGAAAATTTTTTTGGTAGAAGACGAAAGCGTAGTCAGGGAAGGCCTGAGAGACAATATTCCGTGGGAGCAGTTCGGGTACCAGTTTGTCGGGGAAGCGGGCGATGGAGAGATGGCGCTGCCGCTGATCCGTAAAACGAAACCGGATGTCCTGATCACGGATATCAAGATGCCGTTTATGGACGGACTGACGCTCAGCCATATTGTCGGACAGGAATTTCCGGAAATGAAGATCATTATTATCAGCGGATATGACGATTTTGAATATGCAAGACAGGCGATCAAGGTAGGCGTCGAACAATATCTGCTAAAACCGATCACGAGAAGGAATCTGCAGAAGGCGCTGACGGAAGTAAAGGAAAAGGTCGAATCCGAGCAGGAGCAGAAAAATTATATGAACAAATTTCGGGATGAAATGCATGATTATGAGCAGTTTGTCCTGCGTAATTTTTTTGAGAAGGTTTTTGCGGGACAGCTTTCCATTCAGGAAATTTATGAAGAGGCGCAGAAACATTCTCTGAATATGAATGCGCCCTGCTATAATCTGGTTTTGATCGATGTACAGGGAAAAGGCGAGAAACGTAAATCATGGGAGACCTGTCAGAAATGTTATGAAGAGCTGATGCGTTTCCTGATGCGTTTCCCAAATTACTATCTTGTGTTCCGATGGAATGTCAATGTATATGGCATTATGATCCAGGGAGAAGAAGAAACCATTGCAGAGCGGACGAATAAGTGTCTGGAAGGTATGGAGCAGATCTGCAGGCAGTATGAAGAAGAGATCGACTGGTATGCAGCGGCAGGCAGCGCCGTAGAACGATTCAGCCTGCTTTCGGACTGTTACCGGAAATTAAATCATGTTTTCGGTTATCGTTTCTTCGAGCCATCTAAACATATTATATCGGAAGAGGCGGCGGAAGGTAAGGCGCCGGAAAGCGGAGAAGGCACATTGGAAACGATCGATATGTCCAAGGTCAATCCTGAACTGATCAAAAGCTTTCTTGCAAAGGGACAGAAAGAGGAAGTGAAAGATTTTGTCAGTAATTTCCTAAACGGGATCGGGCAGGCGCTTCATTCCAAGATCTTCTGGGATTATCTGCTTTTAAACAGCTGGTTTACCGTACTTTCTTATATAGAGGGTCTTGGTGTGACCAAACAGGAGTTTCTGCAGACCATCCGGATCGATAATATTCAGAAAATGGAGATCAGCCTGGAGAATATGCAGCGTTATACGGAAGAACTGCTGACGCAGGCAGTCGCGCTGCGGGATAAGGAAAATGACAGTCAGGGCAGAAAAGCGTTAAAAAAAGCGCTTGCATATATCGAAGAGAATTATATGCAGGAAAGTCTGTCGCTGAATGAGATCGCGGCCATTATGGATGTGACGCCGAATTATTTCAGCGCGATGTTTTCTCAGGAAATGCAGATGACTTTCGTGGAGTATGTAACGGATAAGCGTATGGAGAAAGCCAAGCAGTTACTGCTGGAGACAGAGATGCGGGCCAGTGAAATTGCGCTTGCGGTCGGCTATAAAAACCCGCATTATTTCAGTTTTGTATTCAAAAAAACACAGGGCTGTACGCCCAGGGAATACCGGGCATAGAAAGTCAGTCTTTGCGGCGGACACAGCTCCCGCGTCCGACAAGATTCCATGAAAGCTCCATGGATTCCGCGCTGCGGCCCTGCATTTTCCGGCTCAGAAGAGATACGGCGGCTTCGGCCATTGCATGCGGCTCATGGGAAAGCGAAGTCAGGCCGGGAGAGGACAAATCGCTCAGGTAGCTGTTGTCAAAGCTGACGATACTGATGTCTTCCGGCACACGGATATTGCTGTATGATAATTCTTTGATCAGCCAGTAGGCGATCTCGTCATTGTGACAGATAACGGCGGAGCAGGACTGCAGGGTCTGGCCGATAAAATCGGACAGGAACCGGGTGTCCTGCTTTTTTTGCAGCCGTGTAAGCTGCTCTGTCGTAAACCAGGCAATCGTATCCTCATTGATCGGCAGGCCGGCCTCTAACATGGAACGCACGAACCCCAGATGGCGTTCCTGTCCCTGGATGGTATCTAACTGAAAGATTCCGGCGATCTGTTTATGATTCTGTTCCATTAAGAACTGTCCTAAAGCAAAACCGCCGTTGAAATTGTCGTCTTTTACATACAAAGAGGGCGGCAGGTTGGAATAATAGCCGTGAAAAAAGACGATGTTCGTTCCTGCGGCGGAAAGGCGTTCGTACAAGTCAAAGTTCGGCGTCGGAAGCGCCGAACGGGAAGGTTCGGCAATCAGGCCGCGCAGAGGTTCTTCGCTCAGCCTTTGTAAAATAATCCGTTCCGTATCGGTCCGGTTATCTGTAATAAAGACGGAGACGGAATAGCCTTCTTTGGACAAAAATGCTTTCAGGTCGCCCAAAAGTGCGGGGAAAATGTACTCCGTGTCGGAAGAAAGCAAAATGGCAACGTGATTCTGGCCTGCATCCGGAAGCAGACCTGTGGCATAAGAGCCGCTTCCCTGCCTGCGGGAGATCAGTCCTTCTTCTTCCAGAAGAAGGAGCGCCTGCCGGACGGTTTGCCGGCTGACCTGAAAATGCGCGCACAACTCCTGCTCCGTAGGAAGTTTGGAATGTTCGTACCGGATATAATCTGTCAGTTCTTTCTTCAATTGTTCCGCCAGTTGTCTGTATTTTGTACCCATGACTGCTCCCAATCAAATTCTCTATTATAAAAATATCATATTTTTTTAATTTAAATAAGATGCGGAGGCATATTTTTTCATAAAATATTTAACTTTTATCAAAAAGGAGTAAAAAAACTGGCTTTTTTCTATCCGGTATAGGAGAATTGACCATAAAAAAGCTGCCAATTTCTTGAAGGCATTTTAAGATATCAAAAAAAATCGGACGTAAAACGTTTTAAAATCGTAAAAAATTGTAAAAACAGAAAAATTTGTATCGAATCTGTATGTTTATCCGCACAATTTGTATTATAAAAACCGTTCAAATTAGCTATAACAACGAAAAATTACTTGTCGGAATTACAAACTTCTGTTAGACTTTAACCAGTAAGGACGGCAAAGACAAAACGGCCTTACAAAAAAGGAGGATGAAAGAATGAAAAAGAAGTTATTAACCATGGTACTTAGTGTAGCTATGGTAGCAGCGCTGGTAACCGGTTGTGGAAACGACGGCAGCACAGCTACAACAGCAGACACGGCAACAACAGATGATGCAGCAGCAGACACAGCAACAGATGATGCGGCAGCAGACACAGCAACAGATGATGCAGCAGCAGACACAGCAACGGATGATGCAGCAACAGATGACACAGCAGCAGATGACACAGCAGATACAGCTTCTTCAGGAGAACTGATCAAAGTTGGTATCATTAACAACAATCCGAATGAATCCGGATATCGTACAGCAAATGATAACGATCTGAAAGCAACCTTTACAGAAGAAAACGGATACGAAGCATCTTTCTCTTACAGCAATGTAAATGACGAGCAGATCGCATATGCACAGACATTTATCCAGAACGAAGTTGATTATCTTCTTCTTTCCGCAGCTGATACAGCAGGTTGGGATTCCGTATTGACAGATGCACAGAACGCAGGCATTAAGGTTATCCTGTTTGACCGTGTAATCGACGCTGACGAGAGCCTTTATGAAGCATCTATCGTTTCCGATATGGAAAAAGAAGGCCAGACAGCTGTTGACTGGTTAAAAGGACAGGGACTTGAGTCTTACAACATTATCCACCTTCAGGGCGTTATGGGAACAGCAGCACAGAAGGGCCGTTCCGCAGCAATGGATGCAGCAGCAGCTTCCGAAGGATGGAACATTGTTACACAGCAGACAGCAGAGTGGAATGCTGAAACAGCTCAGCAGATCGTACAGTCCGTAATCGATTCCGGACAGGAATTCAATGTTATCTATGCAGAGAATGACGATATGGCAAGAGGCGCTGTAGCAGCACTTGATGCGGCAAACATTTCTCACGGTGTTGGCAAAGACGTAATCATCATGGGATTTGACTGCAACAAGTGGGCACTTCAGGAATTACTTGACCAGAACTGGAACTACGACGGTCAGTGTAACCCGTTCCAGTCTTCTTATATCAACGATATCATCAAGACTCTTGAGAGCGGCGGAACAATCGACCAGAAGACCATCATCATGGATGAAAAAGGCTTTGACGCTACTGAGATCACAGCAGATGATGTTGAGAAGTATGGTATCTAAATTGAAAAGCTGATACGTAACTTATTGTTAAGGTAAGTAAGGGCGCGGCGCAGAATATTTTTAAAGCTCTGTACCGCGCCTTATTTATAGGAAAGTCCGTTGGGGAACGGATTTGGAATCAGAAGGTGTCAAAGACACTTTTTTAATGGAAAGACAAGGATGTTCTCGCGGAGCGTGGCATCCGTTATTTTCTTGAAAGGATTATGTAGGAGGTGAACTTAGGGGTGAAAGAAAGCGCTTTACTGGAAATGAGAAATATTCATAAAAGCTTTCCCGGCGTACGGGCCTTGCAGGGGGTAGACTTCACACTGCGAAAAGGTGAAGTACATGCATTGATGGGGGAGAATGGTGCCGGAAAATCAACATTGATTAAAGTTCTGACTGGGGTTTACGAAAAAGACGAGGGACAGATATCCCTTGAGGGCAGCGTAGCGACGATCCGTTCGCCGCAGGATGCTCAGAAAGTCGGTATCAGTACCGTATATCAGGAGATTACATTGTGTCCGAATCTTTCGGTCGCTGAAAATATATTTATTGGCCGTACGAAAAGCGTATATCAGAATTGGAAGAAGATGAACGCCGATACGGAGAAAATTTTACAGTCTTTGGATATTCCTGCGAAAGCAACACAGCAGCTTGAGAGCTGTTCTATTGCGGTTCAGCAGATGATCGCTATCGCGCGTGCGGTAGATATGGACTGTAAAGTACTTATTCTGGATGAACCCACCTCTTCGCTTGATGAGCAGGAGGTTGCTAAATTATTTAAACTTATGCGTGACCTGAAGGCCAAAGGGGTCGGTATTATTTTCGTTACACACTTCTTAGATCAGGTGTATGAGGTATGTGACACGATCACGGTTATGCGCGATGGTAAACTGGTAGGCGAATACCCGATCAAAGATCTGCCCCGTGTACAGCTTGTTTCCAAGATGCTTGGCAAAGAGCTGGACGATATGGCGGATATTCAGAGTGAGGCGCCTAAATTTGAGCGCAAAGAGGGTTCGGTACCTGTACTGGAGGCAGAAGGACTTGTAAGCGATGCCGGTATCAAACCGTTTGATTTCCATATCGATAAGGGAGAAGTAAACGGATTCACAGGACTGCTCGGTTCCGGCAGAAGCGAGTGTGTGCGTGCGATCTTCGGCGCGGACAGAGTACTCGGCGGTACCGTGAAAAAAGACGGCAAGGTGATCAAGATCAACAAGCCGCTCGACGCGATGAAGAACGGAATCGCATATCTGCCTGAAGACCGTAAGATCGATGGTATCGTTGGCGATCTTTCCGTCCGTGATAATCTGATTCTTGCGCAGCAGGTACTCAAAGGTTTCTTCAGACCGTTCTCGAAAGCGGAAGCAAATAAATTTGCGGATGAATACATAAAACTGTTAAGCATTAAGACCGCATCTGCGGATACGCCGATCAAATCGCTTTCCGGCGGTAACCAGCAGAAGGTTATTCTTGCCAGATGGCTCTTAACGCATCCGGAATATCTGATTCTGGATGAGCCGACGCGTGGTATTGATGTCGGTACAAAAGTGGATATACAGAAACTGGTACTGAAACTTGCATCGGAAGGCATGAGCGTTACCTTTATATCTTCCGAAATGGATGAAATGCTGCGTACCTGTTCCCGTCTGATCGTTATGAGAGACCGCAGGGTAGTAGGCGAGCTGACAGGTGATGATCTGAACCAGAACAAGGTTATGGGTACGATTGCGGGAGGTGACAAATAACGATGCATAAGGAAATGAAGAAATCAAATAATGGGAACTTTTTTTCAAGGATCGTCAGACAGCAGATGTTTATTCCGATATTTGCCCTGCTGATACTCGTGATATTTAATATTATCATGGATCCTTCTTTCCTGGAAATTACTCTGGGCACCAATAATTTAGGCAACCCGGTTTTGGGAGGTTATCTGATCAGAATTCTGGATAACGGTTCCGAAGTTGCGATCCTTGCGATCGGCATGACACTTGTTACGGCGGCTTCCGGCGGCCAGGATATCAGTGTCGGCGCGGCGGTAGCGATTGCCGGCAGCGTGCTTTTGCGGGTACTGTGCGGAGGCGATACGCGTGCGGAAACTCTGCAGTCTCCGGTTATCCTGGCATTCCTTGTAAGCTGTATCGTGGCAATGCTGTTTGGTGCATTCAACGGCGTGCTTGTTGCATATTTCAGAATACAGCCTATGGTCGCAACGCTGATCCTGTATACGGCGGGTCGTTCCATTGCCGCATGGGTCAACAATAATGAGCTGCCTATCGTCAGCGAACAGTCATTCAAATACTTCGGCGGTTATATTCCGGGAATTCCGATTCCGACGCCGTTCTTTATCATGCTTGCCTGTGTTATTATTATGTGTCTTGTACTGAAGTTTACCAACCTCAGGCTTTATACGCAGGCAGTTGGTATTAATGAAAATTCTTCTAAATTAAATGGTTTGAACCCTGCGCTGATTAAGGTACTTACTTTCGTGATCCTCGGTCTGTGCGTTGCGGTTGTCGGCCTGATCAAAGTAAGCCGTAATTCGACGATCAACTATTCGGTTATCGCCAAAGATATTGAAATGGACGCCATTTTGGCAGTAGCGCTCGGCGGAAACGCTCTGGGCGGCGGTAAATTCAACATGATAGCCTCTGTGCTTGGCGCTTATGTTATTCAGCTGCTTACAACGACATTATATAAATTCAATGTACAGTCCGATGCGCTTCCGGCATATAAGGCGGTGGTCGTTATCATTCTGGTTGTTATCAGCGCACCGACGGTACGTGCATGGTTTACGTCCATGATGAAGAAATTCCAGACGAAGGAGGTAGCATAGTATGTCATCGAATCAAAAAACATCTGCGCCGGGCGGTTTGCAGAATAAACTGAAAAATATGACAGACACTGGTCTGCTCCTTACGATTACGATCGTGGTTTTCTTTCTGATGTACATTGGCGCTATGATATTTTTAGGGGCAGGTTTCAGAAGACCACAGATGTTCTTTAAGATACTGAATGATAATGCGGGATTGATTATTCTTTCCTGCGGACTGAGTCTTGTTATGATCACACAGAGCATTGATATTTCCGTAGGCGGTGTTACGGCGTTAGTCAGCATGTGCTGTGCGGTCTATCTGGATTTCAAGGGCGGTAATGTATTTATGGCTGTCGTGATCGCATTGGCGATCGGTCTCGGATTCGGCCTTGTACAGGGATTTTTGATCGCTTATCTGGATATTCAGCCGTTCATTGTTACTCTGGCCGGAATGTTCTTTGCGCGCGGTATGACGACGATTGTTAACGTCAATCCCTTCAACGTGGCGAATGAGGCATTTGTTGCTTTGAAAAATGCGCGTGTCGTTATTCCGGGTCTGGGTTATATGACAAAAGCAGGAAAATATGTGGAAGCATATGTGGAGCTTGGCGTCGTAGTGGCGGTCATCGTTGTTATCGTACTGTTCTGCGTGCTGAAATGGACGAAATTGGGCCGTCAGTTCTATGCAGTCGGCGGAAACAGCCAGAGTGCACTGATGCTTGGTATCAATGTAAAGAGAACCAAATTCCTGGCGCATCTGCTGTGCGGATTGTTAGCGGGAATCGGTGGATTTGTTTATTTCCTGCACGTTGGATCCGGTGCCGTATCTAACGGAAGCGGTGCAGAAATGAACGCGATCGCTTCATCGATCATAGGCGGTACGATGCTGACCGGCGGTGTCGGAAACATCATAGGAACATTCTTCGGCGTAGTATCGCTCAATACGATCAAGAATATCGTTTCTTCTGCCGGATTACAGGATGCATGGTGGACAGGAATTACGATTGCGGTAATGTTGTGTCTGTTCCTGGTCATCCAGAGTGTGGTAATCGCACGTAAGAAAAAACGTTAAGAAAAACCTGCCGGAATAGATTTTGTCGGAATTAAATATTTCCAGAGTAAGGTTTCGTCAGGATAAATACGAGGCTGCCATGCCGGTAATTGCGATTGCCGATTTGGCAGCTTTTTGAGAAATTATTGAGTCGTTTAGATGAAATAACTGAGAAAATTATAATAAGCAGGCCGCAGAAGCGGCGGAAAGAGAGGGCCTATGCAGGCAAAAAATTATAAGTTCTGGTTTTGTACCGGATCACAGGATCTGTACGGAGACGAATGTTTGAGAAAAGTGGCGGATCATTCCGCTAAAATTGTGGAAGGACTGAATGCTTCCGGGAAGCTGCCTTTTGAGATCGTGTTGAAGCCTACGCTGATCAGCCAGGCATCTATCAGAAAAACTTTTAATGATGCAAATAATGATGCGGAGTGTGCAGGCGTCATTACATGGATGCACACGTTTTCACCGGCTAAAATGTGGATCCTCGGTTTAAAGGAATTTAAAAAACCGCTTTGTCATCTGCATACACAGTTTAACGAAGCGCTTCCATATGATACAATAGATATGGACTTTATGAATGAGAACCAGTCGGCCCATGGTGACAGAGAATATGGTCATATTGTAAGCCGTATGGGAATCGAAAGAAAGATCATTGTCGGCCACTGGGCGGCGCCTCACGTACAGGAACAGCTTGGAAGCTGGATGAGAACGGCGCTTGGCATCATCGAGTCTTCCCACATCAGAGTATGCCGTTTCGGTGACAACATGAACAACGTAGCCGTAACGGAAGGCGACAAAGTAGAAGCACAGATCAAATTCGGCTGGGAGATCGACCATTATTGTGTCAACGATTTAGTGGAATATGTCGATGCCGTACCGCAGGGTGATGTAGACGCTCTGGTCGAGGAATATTACAGTAAATATAAGATCCTTGACGAAGGCAGAGATTTGAATGAGTTTAAAGCGCATGTAGCGGTACAGGCCAGACAGGAGATCGGTATTGAGAAATTCCTGGTAGATAACGATTATCATGCAGTCGTTACACATTTCGGCATGTTAGGCGGCTTAAAGCAGCTTCCGGGTCTTTCCATTCAAAGACTTATGGAAAAAGGATATGGTTTCGGTGCGGAAGGCGACTGGAAGGTAGCGGCTATGGTGCGTATGATGAAACTGATGACCGCCGGTATGAAAGACGCCAAAGGTACGTCCATGATGGAAGATTATACGTATCATCTTGTTCCGGGTAAAGAAGGCATCCTGCAGGCACATATGCTGGAGGTGTGTCCTTCCGTGGCGGATGGCGAGATCGGCATCAAAGTCTGCCCGCTCTCCATGGGTAACAGGGAAGATCCCGCCCGTCTTGTATTTACGTCCAAGACAGGTCCTGCAGTAGCTTGCTCTCTGGTCGATCTCGGAACCAGATTCAGACTGCTGATCAATGCTGTGGATTGTAAGAAGGTTGAGAAACCGATGCCGAAGCTGCCGGTAGGTACTGCATTCTGGACACCGCAGCCCAACATGGAGATCGGAGCGACGGCATGGATCCTTGCGGGAGGCGCACATCATACGGCATTCTCTTATGACCTGACGGTAGACCAGATGGTTGACTGGGCGGCAGCAATGGGAATCGAAAGTGTTGTCATTGATAAAGATACCACGATCCGTAATTTCAAGAATGAATTAAGATGGAATGAGGCGGCATTCCGCTCATAATGAAGGAGGGTTATAACATGGGTTTTTCGGCAGAAGAAATCAGAAAACAGATCGATGATGGCAGAACCGTACTCGGTATCGAGTTTGGTTCGACCAGAATCAAAGCAATTTTAGTTGCGGAAGATAACGCACCTATTGCGTCCGGTGCGCATGACTGGGAGAACAGATTGGAAAACGGGATCTGGACATACAGCCTGGACGATATTTGGAACGGCCTTCAGGACTGCTATAAAAATCTGGCGGAAGATGTAAAAAAACAGTATGGCACGGAACTTGTAAAGATCGGTGCGATCGGGTTCAGCGCCATGATGCACGGCTATATGGCTTTTGATGAGAAAGGCGAACTTCTTGTGCCTTTCCGTACCTGGAGAAATACGATCACCGGACAGGCGTCCGATAAACTGACGGAAGTATTCAACTATCATATTCCGCAGAGGTGGAGCATCGCGCATCTTTATCAGGCAGTTTTAAATGCGGAAGAGCATGTTCCTTCAGTACGTTTCTTTACGACGCTGGCAGGATACATACATTGGAAGCTGACCGGGGAGCGTACGCTCGGTGTCGGTGAAGCGTCCGGTATGTTCCCGATCGATATTGCAACAGGTGATTTTAACGAAAAAATGATTGCACAGTTTGACGAACTGGTTGCGGATAAGAATTTCCCGTGGAAACTGCGTGATATCATGCCGAAAGTCCTGAAAGCGGGAGAGAATGCAGGAAGCCTGACGGCGGAAGGCGCAGCGCTTCTTGACCCGACAGGGAAATTACAGGCCGGCGTACCTTTCTGCCCGCCTGAGGGAGATGCCGGAACCGGTATGGCGGCGACCAATTCCGTGGCTAAGAGAACCGGTAACGTCTCCGCAGGTACGAGCGTATTTGCCATGATCGTACTGGAGAAAGAACTGCAGAAAGTATACGATGCAATCGATCTTGTAACGACGCCCGATGGTTCTTTGGTGGCTATGGTACACTGCAATAACTGTACCTCCGACTTAAATGCGTGGGTCAATATTTTTAAGGAGTTTGCGGAAAGCATGGGCATGAAAGTGGATATGAACGAACTGTTCGGCACCCTGTACCGTAAAGCTCTGGAGGGAGACAGTGACTGCGGCGGACTGCTGGCATATAATTATTTCTCCGGAGAACATATTACCGGATTTGAAGAGGGACGTCCTTTATTCGTCCGCACCCCTTCCGATAACTTTAACCTTGCCAACTTTATGAGAGTGCATCTTTTTACGGCGCTCGGCGCATTAAAAACAGGACTGGATATTCTGCTGAAAGAAGAAGGCGTACGTGTAGACGAGATGCTCGGACACGGCGGTCTGTTTAAGACCAAAGGCGTCGGACAGCGTATTATGGCAGCTGCGATCAATGCCTCCGTAAGCGTTATGGAGACTGCCGGCGAAGGCGGCGCATGGGGTATGGCATTGCTGGCTTCTTATATGCTGCATAAAGAAAACGGCGAAACTCTGGCGGATTTCTTGACCAAGAAAGTATTTGCCGGCCAGGCAGGCAGCAAAGAAGCGCCCGTAAAAGAGGATGTGGAAGGCTTTGACAAGTTCATGGAGCGTTATGCGAAGGGACTCGGGATTGAAAGAGCCGCAGTAGAATGTTTATAATAAATGATAAATGGAAATGACATTCATATTTTGATCATCTAAAAGAAAGGAACATACGACTATGTTGGAAGAATTAAAACAACGTGTTTATGAAGCCAATATGCTTCTGCCCAAATACGGTCTTGTCACCTTTACATGGGGCAATGTCAGTGAGATCGATGAGGAATCCGGCATCTTTGCCATCAAACCTTCGGGCGTGGACTATGAGAAACTGACGCCGGACGATATGGTGCTCATGGATTTGAACGGAAACAAAGTAGAGGGACGTTACAACCCTTCTTCCGATACGCCGACGCATCTGGAATTATATAAGGCTTATCCGGAGATCGGGGGTATCGTACATACCCATTCTTCCTACGCGACAAGCTGGGCACAGGCCGGAAGGGGCATTCCCTGTTACGGAACGACCCATGCGGATTATATATACGGGGAAGTGCCGTGTTTACGATGCCTGACGGAAGAAGAGATCGAAGAAGCGTATGAAAAGAATACAGGACTGCTGATCGTCAATGAGTTCAAAAGATTAAATAAGGACGTTATGGCCGTTCCCGCGGTTTTGTGCAAGAATCACGGACCTTTTGCATGGGGCAAAAACGCGCATGACGCAGTCCATAATGCAGTCGTTCTGGAAGAAGTATCCAAAATGGCATACAGGGCGGAAACGATTAATCCCCGTATCCAGCCTGCGCCGCAGGAACTGCAGGATAAACATTATTACAGAAAGCACGGAGCGAATGCTTATTACGGACAGGGAAATTGAAAGAGAACTTAAAAAGGCAGCAGCGTAATTTTTAAGTGGTGACACATTCCGTATTGTGATATGATAAAATGAAAGAATGAAAAAATATATGGAGGTTGGAAATGAACAAATTAGAGTTACAAAAAGCAGCTAATGAAGTTCGTAAGGGTATCGTTACGGCTGTACATAGTGCGAAAGCCGGACACCCGGGCGGATCTTTGTCGGCAGCAGATATTTTTACTTACCTTTATTTTGAAGAGATGAATATTGATCCCAAGGATCCGAAGAAAGCGGACAGAGACCGTTTTGTGCTCTCTAAAGGCCATACGGCGCCCGGACTTTATTCGGCGCTTGCAAACCGCGGTTATTTCCCGGTAGAAGATCTGAAGACACTCCGTCACCTGGGATCCTATCTGCAGGGACATCCCTGTATGCAGGAGACACCCGGAGTCGATATGTCTTCCGGTTCTCTCGGACAGGGTATTTCCGCAGCGGTAGGTATGGCTCTTGCAGGCAAAATGGACAAGAAAGACTACAGAGTTTACACACTGCTTGGAGACGGTGAAATCCAGGAGGGACAGGTCTGGGAGGCATCCATGTTTGCCGGACACAGAAAACTGGACAATCTGGTAGTTATCGTAGATAATAACGGGCTGCAGAT
>ERZ779622.280-NODE-280-length-33309-cov-12.648764_pt1 | contig 33309 bp, 24 predicted proteins | sample MGYA00514188_ERZ779622 | MGnify/ENA primary metagenome ERZ779622 (study PRJEB29562, sample SAMEA4376702) | mouse gut metagenome | isolation source: Cecum | study: EMG produced TPA metagenomics assembly of the A DSS colitis mouse model was used to assess the... | reverse complement strand
AATGCGGTAAAAGTCGGTAAAATCAAGTGTTTTAAACCTAATCAGCAGACACTAAATAATGCAAGCTATTTTTCATTCCCTCTTGACATTCTATGTCTACAGTTGTAAACTATAATTGTCTACAAGAGTAGTCATTATATACACTATCAATTTTTTTGAAAAAAGGAGTTACTTATATGAACCCAAACATGACCGTATCCGATTCCGAACTGGAAATACTTGAGGTGCTCTGGGCATCCGACTGCGCCCTGAACGCCGCAGAAATTCGTAATATTTTAAACGAACACAAAAACTGGGAGCGCACCACCATTCTGACGCTCATCAACCGTCTGGTCAAAAAGGGCGCCATCGCACAGGAAAAGCGCGAGGTATACTATTATACCCCCTGCATCCGGCGTGAGACATACGTCCGCGCAGAGACCAAAAGCTTTGTGGACAAATTTTTCAAGGGCAGAACGAAAAGTCTGGCTGCGGCGTTAGTGGACAGCGATGCTCTGACCAAAGAGGATATTGAGGAGCTGCGCGACTATTTTAAGAAACTGTGATTTATATGCGAGGAGGGATTTATCATGAAACTGTTTCTGCTTATTTTGTCTCTGTCCCTGTCGGGGACACTGATTGGATTGTTGATTCTGGCACTGCGCCCGCTGACCAGAAACTATTTTTCCGCCAAGTGGAATTACTATATCTGGCTGCTCGTCATTATACGGCTGCTGCTGCCATTTCACTTTGACACGAATTTTCATACAGACATTTATCTGACAGGACGGTCGCCAGCACACACAGCCGACACCGACCTCAATACGACAGGGCAGACACCTGCAGACACACACACGGCCAATGCAGACAGCGATCTCGTCAAAAACACGACTGCTGCCCTGATAAACAACAGCAGTCAAGACACCGCTTTAGCAAATACAGACACACGCTCAGCAAACACAGAAAACAGCCCCCATCAAGATATGCCGTCAGCAAATTCTCCGAATGTTGTCAGCAGCAATCCGAATCACACAGACACCGCCCCCGCGCAGAAACTGCTGACAATTGCCGCAGCTCTGTGGTTTATGATCGCAGTCCTTGCGCTGATGATCAAGCTGATACGCTATCAGCGTTTCAAAGCCGCTGTCACCAAAGGCTGTGTCCCCATCACTGACAGGCGCGTCATCGCTCTCAAAAACACCTTCTGTATCCGGCTGCATATACAGAACGCTCCTGCATTATATGAAAGCCCCGCCGTATCCGGTCCGATGACAATTGGCTTGTTTCATCCAATAATCCTCCTGCCGCAGTCCACTGCTGACGAGCGGATGCAGCCCCAGTTTGAGCTCACCCTCCACCATGAACTGATTCATGCAGCGAGAAACGATTTGATGTACAAGTGGGTTTACCAGCTCCTGCTCTGCCTCCACTGGTTCAATCCGCTCCTGCGGTACATCGGCAGGAAGATTGACTGCGACTGCGAGCTCTCCTGCGACGAGCAGATTCTCGCCCAACTGACAGAGACGGGAAAGAAACTGTATGGCAGCCTGCTGCTGGACACCGCAGAACGCGCTCTCACCTGCCGCCAAAATACGCTTGCCACCACTTTATATAGCAATAAAAACGACTTAAAAAAGCGTCTCTGCCACATCGTACACTACCAGAAAATCCCCCGCTTTCGGCTGATCTTCTCTGTCTGTACGCTGATAATCGCACTGATGTTTACTGCGTGCGGCACCGTCTGGATTTCGCAGGCGGAGAACACCGCTGACGAAGACACACAAGGTGAAACGGACGCTGACAATGACAATATCCTCTCACAGCTTCTGACTTCCATCGTTTCCAATGACGGCTTTCTGGAAAATGCTTCTGCCGCCAGCCAATCAGGAGACGCATGGAATGCCTTTGATGAGGATACCCTGCTCGCCGGAAAGGACAATCATGAACAGTGGGCTGCCCGCATGTACCGAGGGGGCGGCAGCAAAATCAAAGCGTCTGGTTTTGTGCTCTACGGTACAGACTCCTTCCTGATCGCCTATGCAAATCAGGAGACTGAAATCCGTGTGACAAGTTCCTTTGAGTGCATTGACGGCAGATTCAAAGTGATCTATGTCGCCCCGGACCAAAGCATCGTCACACTCAATGACACAGGAGCGGAAACCACGCAGACCATCACCCTACAGAAGGGCAGAAACGTTCTCAAAATGGTCGGTCAGGGCGCGAAGCTCAAAAATCTTACCATTGATTATTCTGATGTCCTCTCCGCTTTGGACCTTGGTAAATTCGAAAGCATTTTTTCAAGTGAAGAGGAGGAAAAAGCCGCCAGCATCAAAGAGGCTGTGCTGTCTGGAAATACCTGTCAGAAAGAGGAGGTCATCGATGTGCTGCACAGCATGGAGCCAGAGGACGTCAGCGAAGTTTTTCATGACATGCTGCGTAAGGGAACAGACTTTACCGCCGAGGAACTGCAAAAATTCCTGATTTATTCAGACGAAGATTTATCCAGCCAGTATTTAGCCGAGGCGCTTCATGAGGGCTGCATCAAGCCGCTCAGCGCAGACGCCATCAAAAAAATAATGCCCCATCTGGCGCAGGAATACTGTGGAGAGCTGTTGATCAATCTCCCGGTGGACGAATTTTACGATATATTTTCGGAAACAATTTATTATCTAAACGACGAACAGATTGAGCAGTGTCTGAATGACTATCTTGACAGGGGCGGCGTTCTAACCTACTCCATGTTCAAGAAAATTTCATACTACCTGAGCGACTCCATGATTGAAAAGCTCGACAGCCAGCTGCCTGAATAAAGCACCATGAAGGAACTGTAGAAAAAGAACTTGCACCCAGAATAAGTACACGATATAATATAGAAAAAAGGTGGTGGTTCAATGAATGCGGCAGCAGCAAAGCAATTAGATTCTTATACAATGGAAGACATTTATAATTTGCCGGACGGACAAAGGGCAGAACTAATTGATGGTGAATTGTATATGATGGCGACACCTAACAGAGTCCACCAAAAATTTGTTATGACATTATCCAATCGTATTTTTAATTATATTCACGGTAAAAACGGAAATTGTGAAGTCTATCCCGCACCATTTGCAGTATTTTTGAATGCGGACAATGATATTTACCTTGAGCCTGATATATCTGTAATCTGCGATCAGAACAAGCTGACAGATGACGGATGTAAGGGCGCGCCAGACTGGATTCTTGAGATTGTGTCCCCTTCCAGCCGTGCGATGGATTATAATAAGAAGTTACTAAAATATGGCACGGCAGGCGTCAGGGAATATTGGATTGTTGATCCGGTAAAACAGCGTACTATGGTTTACAATTTTGAACATGATACCGTTGAAGAATATTCCTTCTCGGACAAAGTAAAAGCCGGCATATATGAAGACTTTGAAATTGATTTTGCTGAGATAAGTATTGAATAGGCTGCTTCTATGATTCCTCCCTGTAATGATTCAACGCTTCATTGCAAGGAGGAATCGGCATGCAGCAGTCACGCGCCAAGCTTCTCCAGAAAAAGCGCTCCGCTCACAGGCTTGGAATAATAATATCCCTGAAAGAAATCACATCCCAGTTCTGTCAGCAGACGGATATGCTCCTCATTCTCCACGCCCTCTGCGACCAGCTCCATTCCCATCGCTTTCACCATCGCCATTGTATATTTGAGCGCATACATTGCCTTCTCATCCTCCATCGCCGACCACACCATCGACTTGTCGATCTTGACAATGCGAAATGGATATTTGATCACAAAAGTCGTGTTGGAAAATCCTGTGCCGTAATCATCTAATGAAAAGTTCACACCGCGCTCTATCAATTTGTTCATATTCCGCATCAAGGTCTCGTGCGACATCACCGCCGCCGTCTCCGTGATTTCCAGATTGATGCAGGGATACGGCAGGTGGTACTCATCCATGACATTTAACAAGTCCTGATACAATGATTCCTGCATACACTGAACCACCGACAGATTCACTTCTATGTACTCAATCCCCCTCGACAGCAGCTGCTCCTCCACGATGAACCTGCACACCTCGCGGAACACAAACTCACCAATCTCGAGAATCAACCCGTTTTTCTCCGCAAGCGGGATAAATTCCTCCGGGCTGATAAAGCCAAGCTCGTCATTCTGTAGACGCACCAGTGCCTCCGCGGACGTAAAACGCTGTTTTTCCACAGAAAAAATCGGCTGATAATACACTGCGAACTGATGCTCCGCAAGCGCCTGCTTCATAATCTGAATAATACGGCTCTCCCGCCTGTGCTTCTCCAACAGGTCAATATTCGCATAGACAACCTCCTCGTCAGACCGCATTCTCGCATCGTCGAGACAGATCTCCATCAATGCCTCGATATCCGCCAAGCGCAGTGCATCCTCTGGATAGTCTGTCACGCACATGGGCGCAGTCAGCGTAATTGCCACAGAATCCGAATAAAAAGGCTGTTCGCAGCGCACCCGTATGCTTTTGACCAGCTCTCTCCAGTCCTCTTTGCGGCTCTCAGAGACCACAGCAAAACGGTTTCCTGTCACATAGAAAACCCTTCTCCTGCCAGCCGCCCCAGTGATCGCCTCCGCAAACTGTTTTAAGATCGTGTTGGCGCTCTCCGTCCCCATCGTCTCACTGATATACTGCATGCCGTCAAGCTCAACCGTAAACACAGAGAAATGTTTCTCATTCTCAATATTTGCAGTCAGAATCTTCTCAAACGCCTGCCTGTTAAATGTCCCAAGCCCCTTCTCCGTATAATCCTGCGGATTTTCCAGCGACAGATAAATCAAAAGTACCGCAATCGCAACCGCAAACTGTGCGATCATCAGATTCGGGAAAATCATCTGGACAATCAAAACCACAAAGCTTGAGATCGTGTATGTGTAAACCACCACCTGCTGCCCCTTGGTGAAAATCGCCCGATAGACCACCGTGTACACCTGAGATGCCAGCACGTACAGCATCGCATTAAAATACAAGATAAAAAACAGCGGCCCATGCACATACTCATTCGTCTCTGTGATCACAAAAATCAATCCTGTTAACGGTGTGGTGGCAGTCACCAGCACATCAATGCCAAACGGCACCAGCATCAGCGACTTCTCAAACCTTTTGATACGTCTCTTTTTCTTGACCGCATTCACAATATAGGCAAAATACACTGCCGATGTAGCATTGAACGTCAAAAGATAAACCCCGTTTAAAAGATAATGCCACGTCCTTGTAAGCACCTGCGGATGCCCGATCGTGTACATCGTCAGAAGATCCAGCGCAGAGGAAACCAGTTCCAGCCCAATCAGGACAGAAAACAGTTTCGTCTGATAAGTATCAATGCTTTTTTTGTAGAAAAAATGCAGTGTGATTGCTCCTCCTACTATTATAGCCGCTGTCCAAGCTGTCCGCAATACAAAAAATGCCGCCATACCGAAGTATCGTGGCATTCTATTACATAAATATTTATTTGGCGTTCGCCGGCTCGATATTGATCGTCTTTCCTTTGATTTTTACATTTTTCATCGCTGCGAGCACATCCGCCGCATTCTCCTTTGGCACCTCCACAAAGGTGTACTTGTCATAGAGGTCGATCGCCCCCACTAACTTGCCGGGGATATTGGCCTCGCCCGCGATCGCGCCCAAGATGTCCTTTGCCTTGACCTTCTGCGCCTTGCCAATGTTGATAAAGAGGCGCGCCATGCCCTCCTCCTCGGCACCGGTGTTGTCAAACGTGTACTCCACACTGGTGTCATTGCCTTCACTTAACTGCCCCATATACAGCTTGAGGAATGCCGCCGCTATGTCCATCGCCGTGTAGTCGGACTCGTTGATCTGTTTCTCGATTGTGTTGATCATCGCAGTCAGATCTTCCTCCTCGATCACATTGCCGATTTTGTCCATGACCTTCTCAATCTTGAGCTGATTCACATCATTGAGCGACGGTACTGGCATCGCATAGATTTTGGTCTTGCAGTAGCGCATAATATCCTTTATTTTATAGACTTCCTTTCCTTTTACAAAGGTGAAGGAGCGCCCTGTCCGCCCCGCGCGCCCTGTCCTGCCAATGCGGTGTACATAGTACTCATCGTCCTGCGGAATATCATAATTAAATACCGCCTCCACATCATCCACATCAATCCCGCGCGCCGCTACATCCGTCGCGATCAGAATATCCGTCTTGCCCGTTCGGAAGCTCTTCATCACGCGGTCGCGCTGCGCCTGACTCATATCGCCGTGAAGCCCCTCCGCAAAGTATCCTCTGCCCTTTAGCACCTCTGTCAGGTCATCGACCATCTTCTTTGTATTGCAGAATACCAGCGAAAGTTTAGGTTCATAATAATCAAGCAGACGGCAGAGCACCTCCACCTTATCCTTTCGTTTTACATCGAGATAATACTGTTCAATCTTTGGCACCGTCAGCTCCTTTTTGACAACCTTGATCATCTTCGCATCCGGTTTCTGATAATTCTTGGTAATGTCCAAAATCGCCTGCGGCATGGTCGCTGAGAACAGGATCGTCTGCCGCTCTTTGTTCGGAATATACTCAAGCACTGTCTCGATATCCTCGCGAAAGCCCATATTGAGCATCTCATCCGCCTCGTCAAGCACGATGGTATCCACATGGTCACAGCGGATGGTCTTGCGGCGCAGATGGTCCATCACACGCCCCGGCGTGCCGATGATGATCTGCGTTCCCTTGAGCGAGCGTATCTGCTTTGTGATATCCTGTCCGCCGTAGATTGGAAGCACCTTGACGCCATGCATATATTTGGCAAGCCTGCGGATTTCCTCGGCCGCCTGCACTGCCAGCTCCCTTGTCGGGCACAGAATCAGTGTCTGTGGATGCTTGATCTCCTTTTTGACCTTCTCAAGCACCGGAATGCCAAATGCGGCTGTTTTTCCGGTTCCCGTCTGCGCCTGACCGATGAGATCTGTCCCGGTCATTGCGATGGGAATCGCCTTGCTCTGTATGGGGGATGCCTCCTCAAAGCCCATTTCCTTGATTCCCCGGAGAATCTCAGGGCTTAAATTCAGTTCGTTAAATCGTAAAGTTTCCATATATAATACTTTCCTTTCGCGCTGGTGCGCCTTTTGTTTTTACACACAACGAAAGCGCATGCGTAAAAGCATGCGCTTTCGAATCAACTTCTTCATTATATTTTCAAAAAGCTGGAAAGTCAATATATATTTCACATTTTATTCCGTAATTTTTTGTCCCGATAGAATGCGCTTGATTTCGGATTTCACATAAGCGGGCTTGTACGGCCGCACGATGTATCCTGCTGCACCCGCTTTGCGGCAGCGCGCGACAAGGTTTTTATCATAGCTGTCTATGACAAAGAGTACTGGCACGGTATTGCCTGTGAGGTCTCTGATCTTGATGGCGGCATCAATGCCATTCATCTCAGGCATATCCATATCCAGTATCACCAGATCTGGCTCTGGCTGGCGTTTTAATTGCAATAGTGCCTGCCCTACCGAGGTCAGCATGCTCAACTCATATACATTTTGCAGAAAGCCGCGAAAGGTCTGTAGATTAATCAGCATATGATCAATAATCATAATGCGGTATTTCTTGAAGGGCGTGAGCATCTTGCGGCGCTCAGACTCCTCCGCGCAGGGGTCCATGATCTCTTCATTGACGCCATGCAGAATGGTCAGATTAAAATTTTTCTGTTCAAGCAAATCCATCATTGTCCCGTCCAGAAGCCTTAGAAGCGGTCTTAGATTCCGGCTCCCTCTATTGTCTACAATAATCCCCTGCCGTCCGTCCGATAACTCCACCTGTGTTCCCTTGGGGTAAAACGGGACATATAACAGCAGTGCCTCGACTACTTTTGTGTCAAACATAATGCCGCCTGCACCCATCAGATACTCACACGCCTCGAATGGAGAGTATGGATTTTTGTACGGCCGCCGCGACACCAGCGCATCATACACGTCCGCCACATGCAGTATTTTGGTGAATATCGTCATACTGTCACCATAAATCCCCTGCGGATAACCGCTGCCATCCACATTCTCATGATGAAACAACACTGCTGCTTTCACCTGCGCAGAGATGTCCCACCGCTCCTTAATAATCTCGTAGGAGAGTGTCGCATGCTGCTTCATAACCTCATACTCTTCATTGGTCAAGCGCGCTGGTTTGTTCAGGATCTCCGGCGGAACCACAAGCTTGCCAAGGTCGTGAAGCAGTCCAGCCATCACAAGCTGCTCTAAGGACTCCTCGTTCATTTTCAGCCCAAACCCGATAATGCACGACAGCACCGCGACATTGACTGAATGTGCATACGTATATCCGTCAAAACACCGCAGATCTGTCAAATCCAGCGACAGCACTCCTTTGTGCAGCACTTGGGACACAATCTTTTTTGCCACGCCCTTACATCCGTCAACATCACTGTTACGGACATTGATCAGCCCCTCTGTCCTAAGGTCCGGGCTGATCACCGGCTCAATCTCAATATCTTCTGAGAGTTCATCATTGATATATACGCCGTCAAACCCATATTCGTTGAGTTTTTTAATGTAAAATTTAGACAAGATGCTGCCGCTGCATATCAGTGTATGCCCATCCGCATCATACATGTTGTAAGCAAGACACATGCCCGGCCTTGCATCATTTATCCTAATGTACCGCATAATTTCCTACTCCATCGTATCTGTGCAATCCTTGCACGCGCTCTCTCACCCCGTATACGCTTTCATACAGCTTCTCTCAAACCGGGCAGGGTATTCTTCTGCCCTATCTGTCATAATAAAAGTATAGCGAAAAATGAATGCAAAATCAACCTATACAAGACTTTTTCACAACTTATATCCCAATTCTATGTTACTGTTCACTCCGTTCCAGTAACAGGTCAAAATCCATGCAAAATTTGCTTCGCAAATGGATTTTGACTTAACAATCTATACGTTTTCTCACGGAATGCGCAGTTCAGCGCATTCCTGACCTGTGAACAGTAACAATTCTATCACGATTTTAGCCTTGCATAATCACGCGCGTTGATTTAAACTAAGAATGAGGTATCAATATGCAAAAAAGACCAATCAAGAGAATTTCACTCTACAATGAATTTCACTGCATCGGCGCCGCGTGCTCCGTCAATTGCTGCCGCGGCTGGAAAGTTCCCATCGACCGTGACATGTACTTAAAATACTTGAAGGAAAAAGGGCTCTTTGGCTTCCTGCTGCGCTGCTCCATCCATCATAGCGGAGAGCTCACCGCCTTTCGAAGCACACTGCACGGCTGCCCGTTCTGGGGACTAGACCGCCTGTGCAGAATGCAGAAAAAGCGCGGGACAGACTATATGCCTGCTGTGTGCATCCAGTTTCCAAGGCAGCTCTACAACCTTGACTTTTTCTGTGAGGAGACACTCTACCTTGCCTGCCCGGAGGCCGCAAGGCTTTTTCTGGTGTCCGCAGCAGCACATAAACCTTTTGACTTTACTGTGACTGAGGATACCCCCGGATACGAAGTCAACACGACCAATGATGACAGGGAATTTCTCGACTATCTGCTCCAGTCGCGGGAGGAGCTTGCCTCTATGCTTGACGGCAAGACTGCCTTCGACAGCATGGCAGTCCTCGACTACGGACGCGATGCGCAAAATGCCTGCCTGAGCCAGACACCGCTCCCCAGCCCGCTTGGCTACACCTCCGACATGCGCTATCCGATGGAGATTGAGAAGCTCAACACACTCTTTTTCAAAGGATTTTATCACCCCAGCCTGCGGACTGTACTGCCCTTTCTGAACCAGCTATGCCAGAAATATATCCGCAGCTTCTATCGCCTGAGCCAGCGAAATCCCGCCGCAGCCGACAAAAAACTTGCGCGTCTGAAACAAAACCTATATCAAAAACTGCCAAATCTCGATGGGTTGTTGCAGCAGTATTATGTGTATTATCTTTATACGAATTTTTTGGATATCTTTGAGGATTACAGCTTCTCAAAACATCTGCTGTTTGGCATTGCCAAGACGCATATGCTCTGGGTCTTTTTTGCCCTGTACGCGGAACATAAGAAACAGATCTCAACAGAAGAGCTTGCAAAGATTATTGCGGTATATGAGAGAATGGCGCCTCAGATCGAGGACGCACTCAAGCTATTGTGAAAATATGACGGTCTCTTTTAATGGAAATGAAAGTGCCTCCTCCCCCCATGGCATTGCAAGGTAAACCGTCTCCTTCGATGTCTTTTCATCAATAAAAAACGCCTCTGCCTCGGCGAACTGTTCATCCCAATCCGCAGAGGGGACTACGCGGAGTAAATGTCTCTCCATTGTGCCCTTCTGTATGTCCAAAATATTGAGTTCCCCATATGCAAAATACCGCCTGCCATCTGCATCTGTGCAGGCATCCTCCAAATACCAAGGCCCCACACTTGCAGGCAGCGCCTGAACCAAGAATTTCTCATTGTCTGCAAATGCATAACTTGCCCCCTCTCCACAGCGGTATCCAGACTCATACACCAGCTTTAACCCACTGTCTTCTATTCTGAATAAACAATATGCCTCCTCGCTCTCCCCTGAGTAGTATGCAAACAGCAGATATTTCTCTGAAAATGACAGCCATAAGCTTCCGCCGCCATACCCCGCTGACGGATATGGAACTATAAAAGTCTGTCCTGCTTCCGCGCAGGAATAGAGCGTCAGGCAGATCTCCTCTTCATCCTCTAAGACAATCCTGCGCCCATCGTTCAATATCATCTGCTGCCCTGACTTCATTTTATCTCTCCTTCCCTGCTATGCTTTATTTAGAATACTTTATTTAGAATACTGAAAAAATGATTGAAATTTACTTCCCTATATGTTATAGTAGACATAGGAAAAGCACCCACTCCAAAGTGGATGCTCCCGAGGTGGATTAGATGTCCTTACGGACACCGCCTCACCTGTTGGCAGACAGGTGAGGCATTTTTATTTCTTCTTGTTCCTCTTATCGAGAAAGGCAAGAAACGCAACAATCAAGCTTCCAAAGGACGCCACCCTGTCATGGGTACTTTTCTTATGGCTTTCGCCATGTTATTTATCATACCATTTATATGCTTATTTTTCAAGCCTCTCTTCTTAATTGTGCTTTCCCGCGCGCTGCGGCAAGCAGATACACCACAAACACCACCGCCAAAAATCCGACACCCATCATCGAGTATCCCACGCCGACCATCTCGACCAAAACCGGCGCTGTCACAATGCCCGCCACCGCGCTCAGCACCACGACAATCTGACGCAGTGCCATGACGCGCCCAAACACGCTTTTGTCAACCCTGCTCTGGAAAATCGTATTGACAAATATGGAAGATCCTGTGTTAAAAAGACCAATCAACACATTCGCGGCAAAGCTGACCACAAAGACTGGCGTATTCCCCCACAGCACGAAGCTTCCAATCAATAAAATGCACAGCAGGGCGTACTTTGCCACATCATCCAGCTTTGACTTTGACAGCAGTTTTGTCACCGCCGGCGCCAGCAGACTTCCAATCGCCATCGCATAGGTAAAATAGACAATTCCGCCCGCACCGATACCCAGAATCTTATCCGCGACATAAATTTTATCAATCTCATAAAAACGTCCCAGAATCCCAAAAAACACACTGGTCAGCATCACAATCATGACAACAGGCATTTTTCTGACCTCCGCGATCCCCTCCTTTGCAAAACGAAACAGGGTAAACTCCGCCTTATCCGCCTCTTTCTTTTGATACGCATACGGCAGCCGCCACATGAAAAACGCCGCTGCCAAAAATGTCGCCGCGTCAATCGCATACAGCACCTGCGTGCCCGACACACTGTACAAGACACCCCCAACACCGGGGCCGACCAGCATAATCACAGTTCCTGCGACAGAAAACAGGTTGTTGGCATCCGTCAAATCCTTCTTGTCAATCAGTTCAGACATCAGCCCCATCTGCGCCATATTGTCCACATCACTCATACCCTGAAGCAGAAAAATCAACACATAGGCAAACAGCATATACTTTCCATTGGTAAAAACAAACGCAAGCATCAGCGCCGCACTCAGCAGATAGACATAGATGCTGACTTTCTTTCGGTTAAAGCGGTCTACAATCACGCCCGACACGAATTGACACGGAATCCGAATCAGCGCCCTGATGAGCCACATCCCCGCCACGCCTGCGAGTGATCCCGACAACTGATATACGGACAGGGTGATCGCCAGCGCATACAGGCTGTCACCAAAAGACGATACCACCGTCGCCCAGACCAGCAGCCGAAATGTTTTGTTCTTCAATAATTTCATATGTATTTGTTCCTCCTATCAAATATACGTTCTAAAAATATGCAAGTTCTCGGGACTGTTATCAGCATACGGTAAGTATACACTTGTAATTTCTATAAAAACAGGCTTTTCTTTCTGGAATTTTAGGCGTATAATATAAATGTAAGGAACCATTCCTAATACATTGGCGTAGTCGCCAACAAAAATACACTCACTCTATCAGAGCAGCCTGAACTGGCTGCTCTAAATTTTTATGCACACGGGCACCCAGATGAATTTTGTCAGCAGAAGCTGACGGGTCTGTGCAGAGGAAGTATGCCGCAGGAAATAAACCATGTCAGGAAAACGCGCCAAATTGCAAACTTCCCTTGGTGGATTTTTTCCCCCACAGGCCGTATACTGATTTTATAAAAACGCATATATAACAATCTGTACCCGCGAGGAGGATGAAAATGAAACGCAAAAAAAGCGGCTTAACGCAGGAAGCCGTCGCAGAAAAACTAGGCGTAAGCCGCCAGACAATCTCGAAATGGGAAACCGATGAAACACTCCCTGACATCTGCCAGTCAAAAAGAATGGCACAATTATACCATGTCACCTTAGACGAAGCCGCATGGGGTAAAAAATACCCCATTCTCGTCCAATATCAAAATGAAGTCCATACTTCAGATTATGCTGCCCGTCTGACCGAACTGCTGGATTCCTTGAGAAATGACTACAGCTATTCAAAATTAGATGCATTCTTGGTGTTATAGGACATCTTGGCTAAATTATGGTAATTTTTATTTCTTTTTCAAATGGAAGCGGTTCACCAGTTCATGCAGACGCTTGGACTGGTCTGACAGCTCCGCACTCGTCGCAGCACTGTTCTGGGCAAAGGAAGAGTTTGACTGAACGACATTGCTGATCGAATCGACATTCGTTGTAATCTGCTCTAATACACCCTTCTGATTCTGTGAAGCATTGCTGATCTTTTCCATCGAAGCCAAGATCTCCTCCGAACCCTTTACCACCGTCATCAGCGATTTCGCCGTGTTGTCCGCAATATGCATGCCGTTCTCAACTGCCTTCTGCGAGGTTGCGATCAAAGCTGCTGTCTGGTTGACCGCCTGCGCACTCTTTGCCGCCAGCTCACGGATCTCATTTGCCACCACAGCGAACCCCTTCCCTGCCATTCCTGCCCTCGACGCCTCGATCGAAGCGTTCAAAGACAGCAGATTCGTCTGCGCCGCAATATCTTCAATCGTCTTGACAATCTTCTCAATCTCTCCCGATGAATGGCTGATCTCAGACATCGCCTGTATTAGATGTTCCATCTCCTTATTACTCTCATCAATATGCCTGTTTACCTCAAATACGAAATTATTCGCCGTCTGCGCATCGTTCGCATTTGCTGACACATCCTGCGACAAGCTCTCAATCGAAGCTGCTAACTGGTCTATCGCCGATGCCTGTTCTGTGGCGCCGTCCGATAAGATCTGCGCGCCGGAAGACACATTCTCAGAGCTTGCCGACACTTCATCCGCAGAACCAACAATCTCATGCAGCGTTTCATTCAAAGATTCAGAAATCTTCTCAATGGAAATCTGAATGGGTATAAAGTCCCCTATGTAATCCTGTGTGATATTGATATCCATATTGTTATCTGCCATTTTAGAAAGCTGTTCCGAGATATCCCTCACATAATTATTGATAATCGTGCTAATGTGGTTGAACGCCTGCGCAAGACGCCCCAGCTCATCCTCCGACTGAATATCAATGTGGATATTCAAATCCCCGGCTTCCAGCTTCCCGGCACCTTCCGTAATCACCTGAATCGGGTCCAGCGCCCTCCTGATAATACGGTTCATAGATCTTAACAGCAAAAATCCAAACACCAGCACGATAAATGTGAGCTTCCCGGCGCCCTCAATAATCGGTCCATAAAATTCCATACCATTGACCGTCATGTGCAGTGTCCAATGCGTTTTGTTATTCACAGACAACGGAATTGTCACACAGACACCACCTCTGCCTGTGCCATAATTTTTCCTTGCTCTAATGAGCGCCCGGCTGCTCCTTAACTCTCCCGCCGGCATATCATTGATCCTGTCTGCATCCGTATCCATCGTATGATATCCAGCCTCGGTGACCGCCTTTCCAACCGTCGTGCTGTCAGCAGAATCCACGAGAATAGTTCTGTCCTCTGCGAGTGCCACCAGATGCGCCGACTTATAATCCGTGCTGATCAATAGCTGCTCCTGCATCTTGTCAAGCGCCACGTCCACCCCGCACACACCAAGAAACGCTCCCTGCGCATCATAGAGCGGTGCAATGATGCTGATCATCATGATGTTCTGCCCCATCAGCTCATACACATAAGGGTCCATAATATATGGTTCCCCGCTCTGTTTAATCTGTTTCCAGTACGCTTTATCATAATTATCAAAAGCATCCTCATGCTTCTCATAAACATATCCTGTCTTGTCCTCATTCGGATAGACCACCGCCTCATAAGCCATATCTTTTTTGTGCACACTGTAAGGCACACCGTCCGCATCCGCAATGGCATTTTGCTCAAAATAAGCAAATGCGGTCGTAAATCCATCACCGCCCTCCAAAAGTCCTGTCAAGGCGGTGTCGATTGCCCCTCTCTGCTCCTTAGGGTCCAATGTTGAAATATTTCTGAGCGCACCCGAAAAGCCGACTACCTTTCCATACGCCTCCTCAATATCGGTCACCAGCAAAAAGGCATTCTCATAAGCAACTGCTGACAGTTTTTCGCGATTCACCCGCACCAGCGATTTTGCAGAGAGCATGGCAGACATCATAATTGTAAGCAAAAAAATAACAGCCGTGATTACTGCCATCTTCGTGATAATCTTCTGGCTAAGGCTGTTTTTGTCCTTAAAATCCCATTCCTTAGACATAGTCATTCCCCCATAAAATCATTTTTGTACCACGTCTTCTCCTGTATCAATCCCCCTCATATACGGCAGGAGCACAACAGTGGTATCAAGTTTTTTCTTATGATACATTATTATATCTATAATTTACCAAGAAGTCAATCCCTATACAAAATCCGAGCCATACTGTATATAGAATCGTATTACTGTTCAGAAATAACATGTGCAGCTTGCGAAGGATATTTCTTCGAGGGTACATATCAAAAAACGCAGGCGTAGCGGGCTACGGCGAGGCTTTTTGATATGTGCAATCGGAGACAAGTTATTTTTGAATCGTTCCTAAGTCCGTAAGAAAACGTACAGCTTCCAGCCATGCTGTATCCCCGACAGTGGTATTCATCGTCAGGGAACTACAGGAAAATCATCAATAACCGGTACATCTTCCTCAAATGTCTCCTCCCCAAGCTCATTAATCGTGGTATTTCCCGCTTTTCCATACTGATAGAGCTGGTCTAAGAACTCAATTGCCGCGCGGATCTTGGTGCGCAGCAGATATCCGCCTGACTGGGTGGAAGCCGCCAGCGAAGCGGCAGATAAATTCGGCGTCCAGCCATAAGCCTTCCCATGAAAATCCTGTATTTTGCACAACACCTCGTTGATTTCTTCTCTCGTCAAAGGCAGCAGCTGCGGCGCCTTGGTCAGTATATCCAATACCGTTCTGGCTGGTTCCTGTTCCTCTGGATAGACCTCCTCAAGATTCATATATTCATGTTTCCCCTCGATGACATCCTCCACATAGGACGCACTGAGCGCAAAGATACTGAATGTCATTTCTGGACATCGATCCGGCAGCAGAAACCCAGCCATATTCCGGTAAGCATTCAGACGCGCCTTCCTGCCAAGACGACCCATAAGCTCCGTCTCATCCATCAGAATCGCCCATCCTTTATATCCCATCTGTGTGAAAAGATGGCTCATAAATGAAATATAGTCCCTGCAATGCTTGGTTTTGGTAAAATTCACATTGTACTTTACCGATTGGTTAAAAATACGCCGGTAAATTTTTTTCAGTGATGCATTTGCGACAAAGTCCCCCTCCAAATCCGCCTGCAAAAGGAACTTTTCATCTGCATCTTCTGTATTGAGATAAGAACGAAACAGATAGTACAATTTATCTGTCTCAAGCTGCTTTGCTGCATATAGAAGCATCTCGTTCGCCGTCGGACTCTTGGCTGATATCTTGTCCAGTTCACTCAAAAATCCCGGCTGCTCACGCTGGGGAAGATAGGTATTCTGTATTAATTTCTGATACACCAGATAGAGCTTATCCATCGGTGTCTCCTTGCTCAGTGACAGGTAGGAAACTACCATGTTATTAGAATGGGCAAGATTGAACACCGTGTTCAGCAGATGGGTCTTCCCTTCCCCGTATTTTCCGCAAATCACCATTCCGTTTGATTTTCCCTGCTCACATACCTGATCGAGACGGTCCGAGATTTCCTTCATAATTTTCGGCCGTGCCTCTGAGAAATACTGTCCCACGGCACGCGATGGCACTCCCGACCGCAGTGCTTCGATAATATGCCTTGCCTCAAAATCATACATCAGCGTCCACCTCCTGCATTGTCATTTGGATTAACTGCGGAATGCCCACTGCCCCCGTGTGCGCACGTTCGATCACCTGCTCTGCGCTTTCCAGATTCAACGGACGCACCAAAGTACTGTTCTGTGTCCCTGCAATACTCTCAGACATTGCCACAATCACCTCTGGTGTATACTCCTGCGCCGCAAGACGATCCATATCAATCATATCGGCAAAACGGTTAAACCGTTCTCCCACAATCTCATTTTGTATACGCATCCACAATGCCTGATAAGACTTTATCCCAGCATTCTCATTGTCGAGCAGTTCACGGTCAAAGGCATACACAAACATAATATTTTTCATGCTGTCAATATCATCAATCAGCTGGCGGATGCTCTCATATGTATCTTCCCGTTTTACCTTTGTATAATGTATCGTTTCAAGGCTGGAACGGCTGGTCAGAATCTCCATATCATCAATCGTGACAAACAGCCCCGGATGACCGCCCATGCGGACCAGCTCTGCCAGCGAACGGAGCATATGTCTGGCATTATATTTGGTAATGCGGCTTGGATAAAAATCCAGTGCACGCAGCTGGGACAATTTTATGGAGCGGTCCCCCTCCAGCCACGCCAGCAGCAGTTCCTTATTCTGCTCCTCCAGCACAGGATAGCCTAAAATACTCCCCGTGAGCATACTGCATGCCAGAGCAAAATTATTGTCCATCAGCGGATTATCCAAGAAGGTCTTGCGAAGCAGGGTGCGAATCTCGCGTTTGGTGATCGCATCCACCGAATCAATCTGGGAAAGATAGTCGATAAAACGCATTCCTTCCGGTATCTTCTCATACTCAAACCCCATCTGCTGTATCACATGACGGCTGACTGCCTCCAGACACGCCATGACATCACACTGTCTGAAAATCTCCACATAGATATCCTTAAAATCATGCAGCCAGATCTCCTTTGCTGAAAACTGTGCTGTCTCATAATTTTCCTTACCGGCAACTGCTGTCATCAGCCTCAGGAAATGCGTTTTCCCGCTTCCCGGACGCCCTGTTATGAATTTGATCTTGCTGCCGCCATCCCTTATGTATTCCTGAAGATATTTCTCCTGCCAGAAATCAGTCAGAAAGTCAACTCCACACAAAAGCTGTTCCCCGAAATCATCTTCCATACTGCGCCTCCCTTCACCACTTACTCATAGAAACGAATCGTTGCCAGAAACTGTTCTTTTCCATCCTTGTCCAAAATACGAATCGCCTTCTGTCCAACTCTGGTCGGACCAAACTGGAACTTTTTCCCGTTTTTCGTTTCCTCTATTCCTGAAATATAGAGTCTTGCAAGGTCAAACGCGAAGCTCTGCTGGTCATAATCCTTCCTGAAACGGCTCATAGGCGCTAATACTTTATATAGATTTGTCAGATAAATATCAGACTGCGGCTGTCTGTTATATTTTAAAATTGCCAAATCATACGCATCTGACAATTCACTTGCAAAAGCCAAGGCATTAAACGGCGCCTTGTTCAGTCTATCCTGTCCATTCTTTACAATATTCACGAAACTTTCCGGGCGCATGCACTGCACCTTTTTACGATCAAGATAAAGATCTTGGTTTTCCGCATCGATCTTTACACGGTAAGGAAACATTTCATAAACCGGAGATTCCCCACGGACATCCACCCCTTTTTCTGCGCAGGCATCAAGCATCTGTGCCGCAAATTCCCCGCTCTCAAAATATCCTTTCGCATCAAACCCGTCTGCTGATGCCTTCATCGCATTCACAGAGTCGGAAAGCGCTGAAACAGCCTGCACCATAGCCTCCATATCCTTGACAAGATTCTTGACATCTCCGCCCTCTACTTCACGGTTCACCGCTTTAAACAGCTTCTGCAAAGCAGCAAGTCCATCCTTTACATTTTTCTGCTGCGGCAGCAAATCCTGATAAAAATCTTCGTAATTCATCCATTCTCCCATCTGTGCATTATTACACATCAACATTTAATTATCATCTGTAAAACCATGCAAGAATCTACAGAAAAATAGCTGACACCTCCTGCCTTATCTATTTCTACGGGAATGCCATTTATTTTCCTACAGTTCCTAACATAAAAACGCTACAAACTATAAAAAGTATATATGAAACAACATATTTTTTCAACATTTTGTTTCAAAGAAATCCATTTTCTGATATAATATTTTATCATTTACCACAAAATCAAAGGATCAAAATTATGCAACAAGAACTTTATCCCTGGCAGGAGGAGTGCCTCGAACGCTGGTTTGCGAACGATGGCCGAGGAATGGTGCAGGCTGTGACTGGTTCCGGCAAAACACTGCTGGCACTCACTGCTGCCAAACGGCTGGCAGAGCATACAGACCGGGAACTGCGTGTCAAAATCGTTGTCCCGACGAGCACACTCATGCATCAATGGAACCACACGCTAAGAAACTTCCTTGGCGAAAATTCCTCAAACAGAATCGGACTGCGCGGAGGCGGCTATAAATCTGCATCAGACTGTATCTATATGATCTACGTGATAAACTCTGCACGCTATGAACTTGCACGACAGATTTTATCGGAGCTTCGCCATGGCAAAGCTGTCCTGCTCATTGCAGATGAATGTCATCATTATGTAAGCAGACAAAATCAATTAATCTTTGAATTTCTGCCGCATATACAACCTTACGAAAAGCATTTCTTCTCACTGGGACTGTCTGCTACGCTGCCCGCCGGTCAGGCAGGACATGAACTTGCCGCGGCGCTTGGACGCAGAATATACAACTATGAAATGGATGCTGCCGCGGCGCGGCGCACGGTGTGTCCATACGATATTTTTCATATCGGTCTTTCTTTCCAGTGGGATGAATGGGCAGAATATCAGGATCTTTCTGATCGAATGTCTGTCTTGTACTTCAGACTGCTGTCTGCCGCCCCGGAACTTGGCAGACTCAATCAGCAAGAGTGTTTCGAGCTGCTGCGCAGTCTATCAGGCCACAAAAACAAAGGGATTGCCGACGCAGCACGCCAGTATCTACGCCTTTCCTTTGTCAGGAAAAACTTAGTCTGCATGGCTTCAGAGCGGTTAGACTGCGCATATGACCTGATCAAATCTCTGGGTATCCACGATAAAATCCTGGTATTTGGCGAACGCATCCGTCAGGCTGAGGAGCTGTATACACGCCTGAAAAACGACTATCCTGGCAAAGTAGGACGATATCACTCCAAACTGGGAAACCAGGCAAACAAAAATGCTATGGAACGTTTCCGCCTTGGAGATACCCGAATCCTGATCGCCTGCAAAGCAATTGACGAGGGCGTCGATGTACCCGATGCATCGATCGGTATCATTCTGTCCGGCACTTCAACCCAACGGCAAAGAGTCCAGCGCCTTGGGCGCATTATTCGTCAAAAAACAGGAAAAGAAAGCGCGCTGCTGTATTATCTGCATATTATGGAATCCTCGGAAGATGCCTGCTTTCTGCCAAATGCCGGCAAAAACCGCATCTTTGATTTGGAATACCTGCCGGATACAGGTTCTTTTATGAACCCTCGTTATATGAAAAAAGCGCGAATCCTCATAAAACGAATGCAGGATGCCCATCTGCCAGAGAGACAAATACAGGAGGCTATGCGCTGTTTTGATCTTGGCGTCATCAGGACCGACTGGATGATTGAGCTGCCTGCCATCGAACAGCGTATTCAAAATGCCAAAACGGTCAAAGAAAGAAACTATTGGATGTGTATGAAAAAAATGGCGCAACTACAGTAAATTATCTGGCACAAAACACGCCCGCACACGAGGCTGCTGTTCGCTCTGTTCCAGAGCGTGCTAAATTTGGTTATTATTCCAATTGTATTGCGTTTTATTACATGGTAGAATAATCGTATCATTTTGTATACACAATACAGATATTTACACACAATAACAATGATACTCACAACAGCCACGAAGCAGCATATTTCCTTATGCGGCTTTGCGCATAACTTTATACTGAAGGCCCGTCTTTTCGACCGTCAGTATATATGGCTGGAAGATAATGATAATAAGCTAATAGCAAGGCGGTGGAACAATGTATGACAATTACTATGCACCAGAACAAATCCGCATAGAAAATAAATCTATAGCGATTTACCAATTGTATCATTGGATGAAAACGGGATTTGTAAAGCCACGCACAGAGCCCCAAAAAAGTCGAATTTGGAATTGTCAAAATCAATCTCTTCTTATAGAGTCTATCTTATTAAATATACCAATATCCATCTTTTACTTCAATGAAGACGCAGATGGCAGTATGACTATCATTGACGGAATGCAGAGATTAACTGCCATCTTTCAATTTATGAATAATAAGCTCCGCTTGCTAAACTTACAATATCTTTATGAATATCAGGGATATCTATATGAAGAATTACCTAAAAGATACCAGAGAAAAATAGATGAAACACCTCTATCTATAAATATTTTAGATTCAAGATGCAGTTCTGCGGTAAAGATGGATATTCTCAGGCGAATCAATACCATAGGAACTCCACTGAATAACCAGCAGATAAGAATGTTAATGGCCAATGATAAGACCAAAGATTTACTCAGTGATATGATTTCAAGTAAAGACTTTGAAATCCACACTTCCCTTGATTTTTCAATGCATAAAGCGGATCGGCAGGAATTTTGTATTTATTATTTAGCTTTTAAATTTAATAAGGAATGCACAGCCCCCTTAACAACCCCTGCTCTAATGTTAGATAAAACCATCTTGTTACTCAATGAACTGCCTATAAGCGAATTGGATTATTTATATGACTCTTTTATCACAGGCTTAAAACGATGCAATGCCCTGTTTGAAGGCGAATTATGGAGACGAACCAAAAGGATGAACTATAAATTCCTGGCAGTTAGTGCATGTATCTGTTTATCTGAATACGAACAAAGCTTAAGCTGGTTTAAGTCCCATCAGAAAAATGGCATACGTTTTTTAGAATCTTTGTATGAAGAAAAAACAGAACCATATTCTAAATATAAGGTTAACTATATTATCCAGTATTATATTAGAAGAATTAATAACTTTTTAAGGGAGCTCGAATATGAAAATTGAAAAACTAAAGTTAGATGATTTTAAGTGCATGGTCAATAATGAAATAGAATTCCGCAATCTGACTATTATGACAGGAACCAATGCATCCGGGAAATCAAGTGTTATCCAAGCACTCCTATTATATTCACATGCGCTGAACCATAAGCAAAACGGTGGTTTAGATGTAAGAGAATCGCTTGGCATTGATATCGGAAGTCCTACAAATTTAATATCCCAAAATGCCCGCGGAAGTGGTGATTATGACTTCCGCATAGAAATAGACGGAAAGGGAATTTCCTTTTCTCTTGACAAAAATACAGGACTTGACTTGAAAATACACAAAGAGAACGCTATGGGAAGATTAAATATTTGTTATCTCAGCGCAGAAAGAATGGGACCAAGGATGTCCTATCTTGCCGGAGGGATTAACAAATTCAAATATGATGGCAGCAATGCCGTATATTTAATGGAACTGGCTGAGCGGAAAAATTTAAAGCTTCCAAAAGAGATTACAATTGATAGAAGCATAGAAAAATTCTCACATCAGGCAGAGTGTTGGATGAGTCTTATTATGGGGGATATGAGACTGAGCACTAATCTTGATATTCCTAAAGCACAGGCAGAATTAAAAATCGGAAACGGTTATACCAATCAATCTGTCATACCAACTATGACCGGATTTGGAATCGGTTATAATTTTTCAATCGTTATAGCCGGTCTGTGGGCTTCTACACAGTCAAATATCACTTTAATTGTAGAAAATCCCGAAGCTCATTTGCATCCTTCTGCGCAGAGCGCCATAGGAAAGTTTTTGGCCATAGTCGCTTCCTGTGGTGTACAGGTCATACTGGAAACTCACAGTGAACATGTTGTAGATGGTGCACGTATTCAGTCATATTGCCTTAAACGCAGCGCTGATATGATTGTAAATTATATCAAACAACAGAATGAAGCAGCGGAAATTATGAAACTTACAATTGAAGAAAATGGAGAATTAAGTGATTGGCCAGAAGGGTTTTTTGATCAGAAAAAATTAGATCTCCGTCAATTATTTGAATTGAGGAAAAAACATGCAGATAACAAATAAGCTTGTAAGTGAAAGCTTTTCTATAGAGTATAGCGGCAAGGCGCTAACTACGCGCGAAACAGATTATGTTAATCTCGATAAAATTTTTGATTATTGCAAACAAATAGGTGAAACTGTTTATTACGATGATAATTTATACGATACTATGGTAGAAGATGGTATTTATTTATATGAAATTATTTACGGAATAAAAGATGGCGTTAGCAAAGACGGAGCAGATTATCTAAGGGAACTGTTTGGAAAAAGCAAAAAGCACCCCAGTGCAGATGAAAATGCCATCATTATTTTCTGTTCCTGTGGAGAATATTCTAACGAAAAGATTTCCGCGGCACATACTCTCTCTTTTTACGCAAAAGAACGCCAAACCTACCTGAAAAATATAAAAAACCATGCAGACTATGGTGCCTTTATGAAAAGTTGTTTTCCTAATTGCGTATTTTCAACAGATTGCATTAAGGAGTTGGCACATATTAAAAATTTTTCCGACAACGTGGCAGAAATTACAGCATGTTTATCATTACTGAATGAAAAAGCTTTAAACTTATATCGCCAATATTCTAATGACTTATCCAAAGCGCAAGCCATATTGCAAAGTGAGCTGCATAGGACATGCGCACCCGACCCAAAACATAAAAAAGATTTGCTCTTTGAATTTGAGTATGAAATTGATAAAGATAATCAAAGAAAAACACTCCATAAAACCATTGAATGCCAACCTCATTTTAAGCTGATCAGAGATAACTCAAATCTGCGAATCTACTTTTTTTGGAAAGATGACGACATTGGAAATGGTAAGAAAGTACTTATTGGCCGCATAGGGAGGCATCCTTGGTAGAATAAAAAAACTGTATTTACCCAATCATGCATTCCTTTCCCTGTTTAACAGCACAGGAATTACATCATAGCGCCCAAATCCACTTTCCCTTTTGGAGGTGATTTCAAACCTTCTGAAAAACCCGACCATCAACTCCAGCTCAAGGTACTCGTTTGTCTTAAATGTGGAATTATACAGACCGCTGAAAAATAACTTGTTCATTTGGTGTCGAACAAATGTTAATATACAGAGAATCAGAAGAAACAGAATTGACAAATATCACCGTTGGCCAATTCTGTCCCTTGTATTTTTTGGAATCTTTGATAACATTAGATTATACACATAAGAAATGGAGGTTCGTTATAAAATGAAAAGTTCTAAATTAAGAAAATGGCTGGTTCTGTTTGCGCTGGTTCTCTTTATTCAAAATGGAGCCATCATTGTACAGGGTACTGGCAATGCTGCTGAAACTGGTTCTGAGGAAGGTGCTGCTCCTTATAGTGATTTTCCTGAGCAGGATGCACCCCATTCTTGATTTATTTTCTCACGCAAAAACTTCTCTATATAATGCTGTTTACAAAAATGACTGAATGTTATGCACTCTTGCAAACGTTCAGTTATTCTTTCTTTTTTATGCATATCATCATTTTGTTGCTGGTATTCATTCCATAAAACTTCATATAATAAATTACTTACCGACCATAATCTCCTGTATCTTAATGATTCCCTTAATACCTTCTTATCTAAGTTTACAGCCTCTTGATATTTACCCATATTTCCCAACTCGCTTGTCACACAAACCATTATAAACTCAAACATTACGATACAATCTGATAATTCCTTCTTTCTCTCATACTGTTCAAAAAAGTGTATCAATAATTCAACATATCTCACTTTTTCGGTATTTTCTATCACCCGCATTTTCTTGCGAATACAAGCCATCTCCATTTCTGTCAAATATAACTCATCTACATTGAATATATTATCTATATTTAATGTACATTTAAGAGCATTCTCCATTCTTATTGCAAATTCTTCCTTCGAAATTTTTCCTTCTATCCAATCTAAAGAAGCCAATGCTTCGATAAAATATTGTCTGTTTTCTGGTATATCAAAAGAAACCTTGTTTTTTATCTGTTTTAATATTTCTCTTGCCTTTTCGATTTCAAAATTATTTCTACAGCTAGATAGCTCTTCGCTTAATTTCACTACCTCTGCATCGTTTGTCACAAGCCACACTCTCTGATACTCCTTGGATAATCCCAGTCTGCGCATCACTGCGCCCAGCATGTCCTGCTGCATATTTCTCTCCATTTTCTCAATCCTGCGCAACGTTTTAGGAACACAGATCCCCTTACAGAGTTCTTCCTGTGTTAACCCAAACATTTTCCTTCGGATGCGTAAAACATCTCCAATATAAAATACCCATCTCTGGCGGTAAAGATAAACGCAATCCTGCATATATAGAGAAATCTGATACTCACTATAAAGCCTTTTACACAGATTTACCAGCTCTGTAGTATCCTTGTATTCTAATGTATCTGTTCCAGTAATGCCTAGCAATTTGCACTTGGCTTCCAAAAGCTCAATAAGATAATACGCTGTCCCAGTATTGCGCAGCATCTCAATTGCCTGATTACACACATGAAGGCTTTCCTCAGACTGCTCTGGCATCTCTGACGCGGCAACCGAAAACACTTCCCGCAAATAATAATACACAATTTTAGGATAAATCTTCACTTTGGACAGTTCATCATAAACAGAAGCCGCGACATAGCTCATCAGTACAGCATATTTCTGCAAGAAATCTCTATCCTTATGATAAAACTCATACTCCAAAACCATATTGACTTCCTGTATGGACAGCAGCCTCTTTTCCAGACAGAAGTGTTCTATATCTGGGATGGTCAGCCTTACCGCCTGTTCATAACACGCCCCGATTTCCTGCGAATCTGCATTCTGCTGCTTTAATACCTCCGCTTTCATCACAAGGCAAAACTGTTGTTTTAACTTATCTTTCGACAACTTCTGTCTGCCATACTCTGCTATTAATTGCTGCGCCTTTTGTGTCTCCTGCTGTTCTACTGCCAGCATGATATTGCGCTGGCACTCCCATGTCCTGTAATCATCAATATCCAGCAAATTTTCATACAAATCACTTGCAATCCCCAGCCGCCCCAAGAGACGGTCTCTCATATTTTTGTGAACCGGGCGCTGCCCCTTTTCGATTCTTGCAAGCTGGCTCGCTGACATCAGTCCCTCCGCTAACTGTTCAAGATATATATTCCGTTCTTTCCGCACTCGCTGTAAAAAACATGCAAACGCCGGATCTGATTCCAGCAGTGCTTTTTGTGTATCCTCCTTCATCTGGTCTGTCGTACTCCTTTTGTAATATAATAAGATTATACTATATATTTTACTACAAAAAACGACATATTTCTTCCATAAAATGTTATAATATTTTTGTTTATAAATTGTTTATATTCTTTCAATCAGCTCCGTCAAATTCCGCACCAGCGCCAGATCGGACTCCTCATGATGAATAAAAGAACTGTTCATGCCATTCCTGCGCACCCTGTCTATCCAAAGCAGTGCCGCCTCCCTGCTGATGCCTTTTTCCAGCATTCCATAATAAATATAGGCCAGCTCATTTGACACATTTGTATTAAAAACTGCCGGATCATCTGAATTAATACAAACTATGATATTTTGATCATCGTTGAGCTGGTTCATTTGATAAAACTGGCTCTCGCACAAGATGTCTAAATCCGCAATCGCCGTGTTGGAGGATGGATTCACCTCAAGGACAATCCCCCTTTTGCCTAATTTTTTCTTGAGAATTTTCTGCAATTCTTCTATGATAAGTATATCCTGCTGGGTAATCTCACAGTGAATGGGCTGTTCCATCTTTTTTACAAACACCTTACAATGCCTTGCCGCCGCCACAAGCTCAGGTTTCCATTGAACTGTCTCTCCATCCGCTAATTTTCTGCACAGTTCCCTCTCCGCCATCTCAAAGGCTTCACATGATGCAATCTCAGTTTTCGGAGAAAACAGCTGGTGATATCCGTCTATGAGCAGCTCTGTAGCAATTCCTTCCTTGTCTCCTCCATATATCTTTCTCGAAAGCCCATAAATCCGCTTTTCCATATATGTAAGTATTGCTGCCTGAAAATTACTGTAATGACTGCTCAGTGTATCATATGCCCATAGATAATTTTCCAGCGCTTCAAGCTGCGGGAGTATCACTACCGGATTCTGTTCCCGCCATTTCTGCGGCTGAATCCCAAGCGCGATTCCGTGGCCAATCCGGTCGCCCGCATGAAATTTGAGGTGTTCTGCCACCTCATCTATCCGGCGCAGCCCGGAGAGAATATGGCGGAAATCTTCCCCCGCATGAAATGTAAAGCCAAGGCTCTGCATATAATTCCTGTCGTGAGCGCTTCTGCCAATCAAGTCAATGCTGCTGTCACGCGCCTTTTCAAATACCGGCGCAAAAACCCATACCGGAGTAGCGTTTTCCAGACTTGCCGCATCGATTCCAACCAAGTACTTGCTCAGCTCTGCAAATTCACTGCGCAGTTGTGTGAACGCGTCAATCTGCCTGCAATAGGACTGCTGAAGCTGTCCAAATTGAAAGTATGAACAGTCCATTCTTCCATTGTGGAAGCATTTCTCCAAAGCTGTCTCATCCTCCTGTTTCAGGAGATGAACGACCAGTCCTGCCTGCGGAATCCGCTTATACGGTATTCCATTCTTACAGTAATCTTCCATGACGATCTTATGATATGCCTTCAGAAAATGAACGACATCCTTTTTAAATTCGCTGTAAACCTCGGACATGGACGTGCGAAATTCAATCTTGCACAAATCTCCGTTCTGAAGCTGTTCTCTGAGCGCAGTCTCCCAAAAGTTGTTTATATTCGCATGGTTCAATGCAGAATTTACCCGATAATGCTCCTGCTGAAAATAATCCAGCCCTTTAATTGTTTTTTGCTGGACACTTTTATGGAACAAATAATTTCTAACGCGCAGATACTGCATGATGCAGCGTTTTATATCAATTTCATACTGACCGTTTTTCTGCCTGACTGGCCGCTGAATGTCTGTTTCGTCATCCAGCAAAATCCGCAGCACATGATACAAAAATATATTTTCGTCTAGTGTATGAATTTCAATATCATTTTCCAGCACCAGCGTACTGAATTTTCCGTCAAAAATATCCTTGGACAGATTTTTGGTCAGGACATTCCATAAATTCACAAAATAAGAAATGATGTTCTTTTCATTCTCCTTTGCACGATGCTGCACATGCCAAAACTGGTCTTTAAACCGGTCTTCAAACGGCTGTCCCTCTTGAAAATCATGTACAACTCCCAGCACTTCATCGTCGTTATCCTTTCCAGCTATGGTCAAAATTAAGAAAGCTCTGACAATTCCGCATCCCAGTATCCGAAACAGTACGCGCGCATTCTGTTCCTCTGTGCCATTGACAAACTTCATATTTTCAAAATACTTCCCCTTCTTTGCTGTTAATGGTTCCATCAGGGAATCCCAAATACTGGGAAATGTTCTGGAAACTCCCTTGTGCAAATGGTTTTCAGCGACGCCTGTCTCCAGTATACGCGCAAGCTGCTGGTCTGCTACCTCTATATTCCCATAAAAACCATCGAGACAATTTATATTTGGATATTTTTGGTTCATTATCATATATACAATCGCGACAACATCCATGGGAATATGGCTGTTTAAATTATGAAATAATGCCACCTTATTGTTTCCTGCAAATCCGCCAAACAATTTCTCATCTTCTTCGTTTTTCCAGTATTTAAAAACAATCTTGCCATCCCTGTGAGAGATCAAAGCCCTTGCCATCCTGCACACCGTATATTGATACAGCTCCAATTCGTCCTTATAATCTTCCGCATCATAAAGATAGCATTTTTCCAGATACAGATAGATCTCATCGTAAGAGTAAATATTATAATTTTGCTGGATATAGACAATCAGACGGCTTCTTAACTGGTCCCTGACCTGTTTTGCCGCTTTGTGCCCGCACGTTTTAACGGTTTCTATGTATTCTCTGACCAGTTCCTGCCGAAACATGTCCATAGAGGCAAACGGATAACACAAAACCCCTAAAAACCGATTAATCGAATCATTGATCATTCGTATCCCCCTTAGGAAAACAGTGTTTCAAAATAATCAGCATCAACCTTCTCTGCAAGATTTTCATTCAACGTGGCAATAAAATTCTTGATTGCATTCTTATCTGCCCGCTCGTTTGCAGCAACCAGTATTTTATTAATCTCTGCCAGCAGCTTTGCCCCCTCAACCATATTGTTGACTGTGACAGATGCCGTCTTATATTTGTATAAACATTGCAGCAAAAATATAAAGTATGGGCATTGTTTTGTCCACGTCCCCTCGTTATCTGTGAAAGCAAAAACCTCCTGCATCGCATTCAACATCTTTTGTGCTTCATATCTGCCATAATGGACGCGGTTGTTTTCAGCCAGATCCTGAAGCGTCTGACAAATTTGATTATAACATCCAAATGTTATACCGTTTTCAAAGGTATCATCCCGTAAAGCAGTATCAATATCATCTTTTGCTTTTTTCGCCTTGGTTTTGCTCACACCGTCATAGGATTCGCTAAAAGCCTTCCAGCTGTCTACGACATTTTCAGCGTGTATTTTCCATTGTTCCTTATCAATATTACTAAATATTAAACCATTACTGATTACCTCTAAACAATTCTCAATCTCCCCTTTAATATAATTAATCACAATCCCCTCTGCTACTTCTGAATTCCAGAGCCCTCTGGCGTGAATCTCCTTCAATACAGCAACTCTTGCCTTCGTATCTGATTTTTTACCAAAATTCACATCTTCCCCATCTGGTAAATTTTCCTCTGTGAGCGTATCCCACTCTTCTCTAATTTTATCCTCCTTCTGCTCCCTTAATAACTGCGCGATTGTATTTTGCAAAATGCGCTTCATGCGATGTTTTTCATCAATGCTTCCCAAAGGATTCGGTTCTTTCAGCCAAACTACATCTGTCGTTTCCTCATCGAATAATTCCATGATCACATTTTGCGCAACAGAGCTAGACAACCTTTTTTGAATGTACGCAAATGCTGTTCTAAACTCGGCATACAACTCTGCCGCTCTTGACATCATATCCTTTTCACTGACTGCCGAAAGCGCACGCCAAAAGGCAATGATCACATCACGCTCTAACTGTATAGTATAGTTTGTACCATCAATATCCAAACGAAGGATTCTGTCCAATGGAAGATTTTTATAATACGCCAGATTCAATACCAAATCCCCATTTAACAAAAAGATCTTATTCAAAGAGTAAAGAGCCTTCCCATCATAATTTACGATGTTTAACTTTTGTCCCTTTGTATTCTTCCAGCTCTTTTCTGGAATATCCATCACTTTTTCTGCAATTTCCGGATTAAAAAATAAATCCTGCATAGCCTTATGTTTTAAATTTTTATAATTTTCATCTGTTTCCGTTATCTTTCTATATTTGCTCACCCCATACAAAAGTCTGGCTGCAAAATCGATTAAAATAAACAGCGAAAAGCGTTGTACAGGATTTTTTATATCGAATCCTCTCCCTAAAAGACCATGATCTTCTTTATATATAATGGTATCTGCATTATCAAAAAATACTGTACTGTTTTCACAGGAATCACCGACCGTAAACATTTTCTTATGAATATCATCCCGGTATTGGTTATATTCTTTTTTTGCGGCGATGATTGTATCCAGCAGAAGCTTTTTCTCTTCGATATACTCCTTGTTACGCGCTTGCTCACTTTCATTGTTTGATGTTCTTTTCGCGATAATATCATTTAACACATTGTAAACATTATTCAGCCCTCTTGATGTATCATCAAAAAGGTGGTATGTATAGGGGAGAGCCTGTTGATTCCCTGCCTCATCTTTATAGACAAAATAAGACGCATCAATCCATCCATTCAGTGCCTTTCCCAGTAAATCAGAAAATCTGATTCCATCTCCGTGATCCTCTGGCAGCTCTGCAATATAATAATTCTTCTTTTCTTCCAGTGCCCACTGCTTTATATTGTACCCGTATGCCGGCGGGAGTATTTTCTTTAAATACTCATATGCAAGCTGCTTTTTACTTTCTAACAGCGTCTGCTCCCCAATGTGGCTTTGCAACAAATCTCCTTCCAATACATTTTCTTTTCGGATAAAATCCAGCGTCAAAGCTTCCTCAAATGTATTAAGATCCCCCGAGATCACTGTGACAATATTCTCATTTGATACATAGGAAAGCAGTGTTTTTACGACATCTGCACACCGGTATGTGCTCAAATCAATATCGTCAATAAACAAAAACAACAGGCTTTCGCTTTTTTTACTTTGTTCAGGATTGACCAAGGCATGAACCAAGTCATTAAACTTTTCAATAAATTCATTGTCCGAGTTAAATACTTTTGCCGAACGGTTCACATAATCATTTTCTGTTGTGTAATCCTTGAGCAGAATACTTCGGTATTCTTTCTGAATATAAGTATATTGCCGGATCACATCTTCACATTTGTCCCGAAGTGCTCCTTTATGAATACATCCCTCTTTTCCACCCTTTTTTGCCCCGCTTTTATTGATTACATCATTGAGCATCCCAAGGATTGCAGCCATCAGCGTCCCCGGTTCGGACATATTTTCTGGAACAATAATCGGCAGGATAATGTCTTTTTCCTCCCGTTCTGCATTATCGTTTTCCAGGTTCTTCTTAATCGTCTTTAAAATGGATGTTTTGCCAGCGCCCCTCACACCGATAATACCAATATTATTCGTTTTTTGGTCAGAGGCTTCTGAATAAAGTCCCTTTTCCGCCCGAAAGCGTTCTATTTGAGCATAAACCTGATCATATGCCGGCAGAATAAGCCGGGCCTCGGCCGCCGACAAGCTTCTCGCACCAATCTTGTTTGTATTCATAAACATCTCCCTTATCTACTGTACTTTTGTACAAACCAGCATAATGTGTAACCTCTGCTCCTCTCGGCGAAACAGATCCGCCGTCTCACAAACAGCACTGCACTGACTACGCCTATGATAATTTCTGCCGTATTTTGTTGTACAACCCCAATCCCGGTTGCAAAGACAGCGGTTACTGCCATGTTTTTATACAACAATTCTGCTGAAGCATAGTTATGCAGACGGCTGTATTGTGAATCTGTCTGTATTTCACTGTACATGTATGTCCTATATTTCCTCGCCACCACACCTGCACTGTCATTCTGCGCATTTTCTATTAATTTTGCCTGCAGAAGCGCATCATTTACCTTAACATCTGTAATCCCATAATCTCCGCAGAGTTTTTCCCAGTATGCCTTAATCTTACTCTCACCTAAGATTTTTTTCACCAGACATTCCAGGCATTCTGCCAGCTCTGTAATCATCACCCCTGCCACATACCCCAAAACGGCCAGCAGAACCAGGCCTCCCAAAGTAAGCTCCTCCGCCAAATATGACACATCCCCATAAAACAACAGCAAGGCAATTACTCCCGGAAATGTATATCCAAACAAATCATACAATGTTAATTTCTGCAATAATTCCATACTTTTTTCTCTCCCGTTCTCCAAAAATAACTGCTGTAAACATTAAAATCTGATGCAACCTATCTGAAATGACAGTGTATTACATCAGATTTATCTTTTTCCTTATTCACTCTTCTCTCTTTATCATCCTGTACACAAATATGCACCGCATTTCTTAGCCAGACTATCCAGGCACTGCTTCTCTAACTCTGCCTCTGTGATCTCTTTGTTCCTCAAAATATTCTTTGCCTGTTCTAACAGAGGATAAATGGAACAGTCGATCATGTAGGCATCCCCATCTTTTCTTTGTGCCCTGCAAATCCGCGCAGTCATTTTCTTATAGCAGACATAATAATCAGTCTGACTTTGCTTCATTGCCAGCTCTGCCGCCTCCGTCATTGCATCCTTTAATTTCTCCACATAAGGAAGCTCAGAAAAAAACTTATCGATTGAAATACCAGCGTCTCTATAAATCTTTCTCTGCGCAAACAGAAACGCTTCATGCTCATATCTGCCGCCTTCTGCCGCGTTGCCTTGTCTGCGATAGATGCCGGCAATCTTTTCAGCCAGTTCAATAGCCTTCTCATAATCGTCACTGACCATTGCCCTGTTGAACAATGTTGTTAAGTAATCCAGTCCATAATTATCCACCAATAAGGATTCATCGTCTTTGGTTGTTATCTTATCATCGTTTGTGGGGTTTTCATTTGGTTTGGGCATGCTTTTTTCTCCTTGTTTTTCGTTTTTATTTTTATTATATAGCGCTTTCGGGGAATATACAAGGGACAGAATTGGCCAAAGTATTTGTCAATTCGTAAACGGTAGAAAGTGCGTATCGTGCATAATAGAAGGAATTTATATATAATAGCCCTGCGAATAATTTTTTCCTTTCCTTCCAAATATCCTTTCGATATGTATATCTATTTCTTATCACAGGATTGTTAGTCAATCACAAAATATTATCAGTATCATCACTCGAAACCTTTTATTACACACGTAAACGGTGGATAGCATGTACCTAGACCAAACCTGACAAATATGAGACAATA